>ERZ808054.1287-NODE-1287-length-15002-cov-6.095946_pt1 | contig 15002 bp, 19 predicted proteins | sample MGYA00380201_ERZ808054 | MGnify/ENA primary metagenome ERZ808054 (study PRJEB31490, sample SAMN06133419) | mouse gut metagenome | isolation source: Z5_2 | host: mice | place: China: Chengdu | collected 2015-05 ... | reverse complement strand
TGTTCCGATTTTTCTTCCACCTTTGTCTCCTGCATCTTCTTTTCCGTCTTTTCCTGTTTTTCCATCTGTACCGTTTTTTCCTCTGCTTTAGCTGCTTTTTGGCCAGGCACAGTACCGGCGCTCTTTACAGGAGCTGCCGCAAATTCTTTCCTGACCATCGCTGCCGCATCCTCCTCCAAAGAACTCTGGGCGGCCTTCACCTCAATTCCTTTATTTTGCAGGAAAGCAATCACTTCCTTGCTCTGCTTCCCTAATTCCTTTGCTATTTCATGCACTTTTATTTTGGCCATTCTATTACCTCCGTCCTATCCTGCGACTCTTCCAAATGCTTTATGATACCAGCCGCCAGCCCGGCATCTGTCACTGCTATGGATGCCCTCATTTCCTTTCCGATCGCATGCCCCAATTCTTCCTTTGTTCCGTAAAAATAAATCGGGGTTTCATAAAAGGCACACTTGTTTATAAACATTTCCCTGGTGTTTTCAGAAGCCTCGCTGCTCACGATCACAAGCTCTGCTTTTCCTTCTTTTATCGCTTTTTCAGTAGAGAACTCTCCGCTGACCAGATTTCTGCCTCTGGCTGCCAGCCCCAGGAGAGATAAAATCTTATTACCCATCCGCTTTGTCAAATTCTCCTTCCAGATTATCATATACCTCATTTGGAATACTCATTTTAAAAGACCGTTCCAATCCTTTATTTTTCCTTGCCATCAAAAGACATTCTCTCTGTTTACAAAGATATGCACCTCTTCCATTCATTTTTCCGGTCACATCCAGTACAATTTCGTCTTCCGGCGTTTTCAGGACGCGCATCATTTCCTTCTTGCTTTTCATTTCTCCGCATCCTATGCATTGTCTTAAGGGAACCTTTTTCGCCATAAATACGCCCCCTTACTCTTCCGTGCCATCCTCTTGCGGCTCGTCATATGCTTCCTCTAAGGTCTCGTCATCATAGTTTTCACCATCTTCGTATTCTTCCGATTCTTCATAATCAGTTTCGTACTCTTCTTCGTACTCCTCGCCATATTCATCAAACTCATCCATATAGTCTTCATAACGGAAGCCCGGCGCATCCTTCGCCTGGGTCTCGCTCTTAATATCAATCTTATACCCTGTCAGCCTTGCTGCAAGTCTTGCATTCTGGCCCTCTTTGCCGATTGCAAGGGAAAGCTGGTAATCCGGCACCACGACCTTCGCCGTCTTTTCATCAGGATCTGCGAAAACTGCCACGATTTTTGCCGGGGAAAGGGCATTCTGAATCAGGTTGCCCGGATTTTCATCCCAGTTGATGATGTCGATTTTTTCACCCCGGAGCTCTTCCACGATGGAATTAACCCTTGCACCATTTAAGCCAACACAGGCACCTACTGCATCCACGTTAGGATCATTGGACCTGACTGCCATCTTCGTCCTGCTTCCGGCTTCTCTGGCAATGCTCATGATCTCAACGGTTCCGTCCTTAATCTCCGTTACTTCCGCCTCAAACAGACGCTTTACAAGCTCCGGGTGGGTACGGCTCACCAGGATCCTTGGACCCTTGGGCGTATTTTTCACCTCTAAAATATATACCTTGATTCTTTCTGTAGGGCTGAAATTCTCACCCTTTACCTGCTCGCTTTCATTTAAAATGCCGTCCGCTTTGCCAAGGTTGATGCTGATATTCCTTCCGATGTAGCGCTGCACGATACCTGTCACAATATCTTTTTCTTTTTCAAAATACTGGTTATAGATCACGCTTCTTTCTTCCTCACGGATCTTCTGCAGGATCACATTCTTCGCATTCTGTGTGGCAATACGCCCGAATTCCTTCGATTTGATCTCCACATGGATAATATCCCCCAGCTCAGCATCCGACTTGATCTCCCTTGCCTGCTCCAAAGAAAGCTGCAGTACAGGATCTTCTACTTCCTCTACCACCTCTTTCTCCGCATAGCAGAGGAAATCACAGGTTTCTCTGTCAATTTCCACCTTCACATTGTCAGACTTGCCAAAGTGGTTCTTGCAGGCAGTGATCAGTGAATTTTCAATCGCTTCAAACAATGTCTCTTTGCTGATTTCCTTCTCCTTTTCCAGAATGTCAAGTGCTTCCATTAATTCTTTGTTCATTTTCCCTTTATCCCTTTCCGTCCGTTCATTCCGGACTAAAAATCAAATGCCAGTTTCACTACTGCAACATCTTTTCTGTTAAACACCATATCCTCTGCCTCCGACTCTATGGTAATGGTTTCCGCATCAAAAGCTTTCAGCTTCCCTGAAAAATCCTTGCTGCCATTTAAAGGCTTGTAAGTACGCAGCTCCACATCCTGTCCAATGCTCTTTTCCAAATGCTTATCCTTTTTTAATGTTCTGCCAAGCCCCGGGGAACTGACCTCCAAAATATAGGCATCCTCAATAAAATCCTCCTGATCCAGCACATCGGAAAGCGCCCTGCTCACCGCCTCGCAGTCATTGATATCCACGCCGCCTTCTTTATCAATATAACATCTCAGATACCAGTCGCTTCCTTCCTTCACATATTCCACATCATAAATCTCTACCTGGTTTTTCTGCGTGATCGGAAGAAGAAGCTGCTCCGTCCTTGCTTCATAATTTTCTCGTTTTGACATATCCTCTCCTCTTAGGAACCAAGGTTCCTTATCATACAAAAGAGTGGACTTGACAAGTCCACTCTAGTAAGCATTTCTATCTGATTCTTTTGTATTGTAGCACTCTGCATGGTAAATTGCAAGCGTCTTTTCGAAAATTATTCTTCTAAAGCTCTATCGGACTCGTCTTCTCCTCCTGATAAAGCTGGTAAAGAAGAAACACTGCCACTAAAAGGAAGCCTATACCGCCGATCAGTCCTGTAGACACAGGTCCTAAAAGCAGGTTGTAAGGATTATCCATGGATGAAAACAAAACACCGATGCTGTTAAATCCGTTCAGCACACCTCTTGCCATCACTGCCGGAATGATGCTTTTAGTTTTGATCGTCACATAGGAAAGGAGCACGCCTGTTGTCGTGCAATACAGACACATCAGCAAAATTCCCGTTACCGGGTAGCCGGGATAGCCTAATCCGTAATTCTGCCCCATTACCACGAGGGGAGCATTCCATAATCCGAAAATAACACCCGTCAGCAGAACCGCCGGAACCGCTTTAAAATGCTTCAGCATTTTGGGAAGCAGATACCCACGGAATCCCCACTCTACTCCCAATCCTCCAAGTAAATCTGCAAAAGGGGACATCACCACTCCCATGACAAACTGCAAAAGTATTGCCCGCTGTATGATCTGGTCGGTGACCTCCGTACCTGTTTCTTTTGCCTGCTCTGTCAAAATCATCCTCACATATCCAAAACCGGGATCAAATTTCCCTGGAGAAAGCAAAAAATACAGCACAGTACCGAAAAGAATCAATGCAGCTGCCCCAAACCATGCCAGACCATAATATTTCAGATTTTCCTTCAGCCTCAGATTGATCATCAGATTCGTGATCGTAAGCTGCTCTTTGGTCAGCCATCTGATCAGGATCGCCCCGAAAGCAGGAACAAACATCACCGAAGAGAGGATTGACTGGGCAGCCATGGCCTGATCGGCATCTGTACTCCCTACCAATGGCATGACAATAAAAAATTCCAGACTATAAGCCACCGCAAAAACAAGAAGGATATAAAGCAGTATCCGCTTGACACTTGTTTTCTTTTCCTCTTCCTTTTTTTGAGCTTCGTTCAATTTACTTTCCATGTTATGCATATTTCCCGGTTTTCTTTCCACTGCGTTCCTGCTCCTTTTCCTTTTCTGATTCTTATTGCCCTTCTATAATAAGGCATGCTTGATTTTATCATGGACACTGATTTCTTCCCCGATTTGCACCTCGATCAGTTTGATTTCTGTGTCCGCTATGATCGTATGCTTACAGCCTGCCGGAAGCCTGACCACGTCTCCCGGTCTTACAGGCTGTTCTATCCCGTTCACAACGCATCTGCCCTTACCTGCGATCACCGTCCATATTTCGTCTCTTCTCTCATGGCTGTGGTAGTTCATACGCCGCCCTGCGCTTAATGTAACTTTGATCGTCATACTTCCATCCGCAATATCGATCACCCGGAAGTTTCCCCATGATTTATCCGCAAACATGATCTGCTGGTCGATGGTATCCACATAGGGCTTGATATAGCTGGACTGCTCTTTATCTGAAACCAGAATGCCTTCCGGACTGGCGGAAACCACCATATTCTTTAAGCCCATACACAAAACAGGCACATCCAGTTCATTGACTACATGGACATTCTCACATGCGTCTCCCAGCATCACCTTTCCTACGCCCGGCTCTTCCATTGCCTCCGTAAGCGTGTTCCATGTTCCCAGATCTTTCCATTGGCCTGCAAAACGCATGACCTGAATGTTCTTTTCTTTTTCCACCACCGCATAATCGAAACTGATCTTCGTCAGATTCTCATATTCTGCATACAAATCCCAATAATCCGTAAATCCGGTCAGCTCACAGGTCTTCTTTAGCAAATACCCCAGACGGAATGCAAAAACCCCGCCATTCCAAAGCGCTCCCTGGCTGATATATTCCCGTGCAGTTGCAATGTCCGGCTTTTCCTTGAAGGACTTCACCCTGCTGACGCTGTTTTCATCCTCAGGGATCACATAGCCATACTTTTCGCTGGGATAAGTAGGCTCAATCCCCATCAATACCAGATCAGCGCTTCCTTCTCCTGCAAGTCTTCCCAGCTCTTTGATTGCCCGAAAATAATCCTCCTCCACATAAGGGTCCACCGGGCAAATAACCACTGGATCATCTTCAGGAACCTTTTTCACATCATGCAGCCATGCTGCCGCAAGGGCAATCGCCGGGAAAGTATCTCTCCGGCACGGTTCCACGCAAATCCCCGCTTCGCCGCCTAACTGATTATGGATACCGGAAACCTGTGTTTTGGAGGTTGCAATGGTAACTGCCACATCCGGGTCCACGTTTCGGATCTGGCGGTAAACCCGCTGCACCATGGATTCGTATTCCCCGCCTTCCGCTCGGAATATCTTGATAAACTGTTTGGACCGGATATCATTGGACAAAGGCCAAAGCCTTTTCCCCGATCCTCCCGACAAAAGCACTATATTCATATGACAAATCTCCCATTGCCTCCTGTCAGCCCCGCAAACACGCGCCTGCAATTACTATTATATACTATTTTTCTTTGAGATACAATAAAACACCAAAGCACTGATCATAAAGCCAAATGCAAATCCTCCAAAATCGATCCATACATCCCTGACCGCACCTTCCCTCCCGATTGAAAACAATTGTATGGTCTCATCAGTCAATGCAGTCATAACCCCCAAAAACATCCCCGCTCCCATATCGCGAAAACAGGACAGCTTAAAAGCCCGAAATACAAAAACGGCAAGGATCCCCTCCGCCGCATATTCAAAAAAATGTGCCAGCTTCCGTATACCATGCTCAGAAATAACTACTTTTCCATCCCACAAAATTCCATTTACAACATCCGTGATCCTTATACTCCGCATACTGGATGCGTCCGCTCCTTCCAGCGAATTATGCCAGATAAATAAAATCCAGAGCAGAAGAAATAAAACGGCGGCCACTTTCTTTGCACAGGATATGTTTTTTCTCTTTTTATATATGTCAACGATATTCACCACGTATATAATATCAGCCTTTCCTTAGGAACTGCGTTTTACAAACCAGAATCAGTAAACAGTATACTATTACGCGGGAATGATTTCAAGGAATACTTATCTTTCCGGTAGTCTTTACATCTATCACTTTGAATGCGAATCTCTTTTTCTGTTTCAATTTACAATTCTTTTCCCATACAAAGAGATTCTGGCATATCTACATACGCACCATAATTAGGAATTTCATCTGGTATGACAAACACTCTTTTTAGCTCTACTGTATTTTCATCATAAGGACGTATTGAACCACCACCAATCGGATTATTGCCTCGATAAACAACTATCGCTTCGTTTATTTTATCAATTAGGTTATATTGAGCGTACTTATCTCGTTTAATTATTTTTCCAACCCGCAAATCTAAGTCCTCATCAAGCAACCTGCAATTTTCTATAAAATCTTTGTTATTTCCATCGCATCTTAAAAATATAATTTCGCTCATCTTTATTTTACCTCCAAAAAACTTAAATTTAGCAAAATTGATGGTACTTTCTTGGACTTCCATTAATCGCCAATACTTTCATTCTATGCTGCCTCTGTTATTTTTTTAATTGTATTCCATCTTTGAATGCTTCGCCAACTCGTTCTGTTACCTTATAGTATCCATGCGTATAAGGATCAAACGCAATCGCATTGACCAGTGACATATCAACTTTTTCTCCTGCCATGACACTTTCATCAGCGGTTACATTTACAACTTTGCCGATTACTCCGCATCCATATTTATTATCCTGATATTCGATAAATTCACATTCCAGACAAAGAGGAAATTCGTTAATTATCGGGGCATCTACCATTTCTGCCTTGCAGGCAGTAAGACCGCTTTTAGCAAACTTGTCAGACACTTTGTTGCCAGACTCGACACCAAAGTAGTCGGCTTCAACCACATGGGCAGCATCGGCAATACTGACCGTAAAAGCTCCTCTTGCTTTGATATTTTTCACTGTCTTATGGTTTTCAGACAGAACCAGTGCAACATGGTCCCGCCCCTGCATTGTACCCCATGCAGCATTCATGACATTTACACTACCATCTTCGTTGTAAGCAGCGACCATCAGAACTGGCATCGGGAAAATTCCTTCTGTAATGTTCAATTTTTTTCTCATAGCAATTACCTCACTTTTTCTTAAAAAATAATAAATTGACAGAGCCTATATCCACACTTATAATATAACAAGCAATAAATACAAATCAAGTACCGACTTACTTGATAGGTACTATCCCAGAGGAAAGCGTAATGATAAAAAAATATATTGAAAAAGCCAATTTTGAAGATACTGGATTCAGTTATACTTTATCACTTATATCAGGCAAGCACAAAATGGTCATTCTCTACTGCCTGATGGAATTTGAAACAGTCCGATTTAACGAATTAAAAAGGTATTTAAAAAATATATCCGACAAAACCCTCAGCAACAATCTAAAAGAACTGGAAGCTGACCAGTTAATTATAAGACAGGAGTACCCTCAGATTCCTCCAAAAGTGGAATATAGCCTGAGTAACAGAGGAAAATCTTTGATGGAAGTACTAGATCTGTTATGTATCTGGGGAGAAAAAAATCGTGAAGTATAACCTGATTTAATCGCGTAGGGGCGATTCTTCCCTGCTCGCCGCATGGGGCACATGCTGCCCTGGCAACACATTTCCTTACGTGCCCCTGCGCATAAAAATAGAGCGCATAGACTTTTCTATACGCTCTAACGCTATGTTACCTATTCCGTTGTGACTGTTGTAACGGTTGTTTAAACAAACATGAATTGACTTACTTCTTGTTTTCAATGGAATGTAAAATGAAAGCACCCATTGTGGCAATAGAGAAAATAACACCTAAGTATCCTTCAAGGTTAAACATTGCACCAATTATGATACCTACATAGCCAAACAAGATAGTCGCTATAATTGCAACAATAATCTTTCTCATGCAATCACACTCCTTTGTCAAATCCCGATTGTATAATCACTTAATTTAAGGGTTTCATTAGCTGTTATATTTTATTAATAAACTCCCCGCTAACCCTTATAAACACTAACTTTTCTGTAGGTGAGCTTTCCCTTAGGTATTCCCTTGTGTTATATCGTTTCACAAGGCTTTACGAACCCTCGTAAGGGAAAAAATAAGGGAAGCAAAATCGCATAACACATTATAGCATAATATGAACGGACTGTGTGAACTGCTTGAAATGCTTTTTGAATTTTACAGAAAAGAGGATTGGTTTAATGAACATAATATATGCAGATTACAACATTTATCATAACAGCATTGATATATGCACTTATGCCGGATATATTCTTCGGATTGATTGTGCAAAGGCAGAGGAAGGATTAAAGACAACACCTAATTCAGAGTGTGCCTTGAATGCTTTGGCAATAGACAATCCTGTGAAGTATGCTCGACTTTATCTTGACGGTACTATGCAGATGTGGATAGATGCGGAAGATTCGTTGGAACTATGGTAAATAATTCTTAAGTCAAAACAAGCACCAAATGACATTACAAGTCATTTGGTGCTTGTTTTATAGATTCCATCCTCGATAGTGTATGTTGCTTCATAAACTATTTTGCATTGTTCATCAATGCGGAAAATGTCTATATAGTTATCAATCAGTAACTAACGGTAGACTTTTCCAGCATCTCTGCCCTCGTTACGCTCTTAATGGGACTGCAGAAATGTGTGTAGGTTTAAAATAGACTTCTTAATCCTATCTACCTGTCCTTTGGCATAAACCCTTTCTGTATGCTGCTTATTAGCTTCTCTTCTATATATCCGTTATTTTTCTTCGTTGGTTTCTTTAAGGGGCATTTTTCTCCCCATAGTGTTCTTTCATCTGGCAACATTTAACTGTCACATGAACATAACAGCTATTTCTGCTTATTCGCATTGTGGTTCATTATATTGAATAAAAATAGCATAAAACACAACGTAATCGGAAACAGGAGTCCAATGCGCATGCCCACATGAATACTACCTCCAAACATGTCCGCAACCCTTCCTACAATGGCTGGACCTATGCTTCCTCCAAGATCACCTGCCATTGCTAAAAGTGCAAACATTGCAGTTCCTCCTGTTGGAAATACCTTGGAAGAGATGCTGATTGTACCGGGCCACATGATTCCTACAGAAAACCCACATACAATACATCCAGCAAGTCCAATGATCGGATTTTCTGAAAATGACGCTAATAAATAACATACAAAACATAAGATACCGGAACCAATCATAAATCTGTTTAGTTTCATTTTATCACCGGCTTTTCCAAACAACACTCGTGAAATTCCCATCGTCACAGCAAACATACAAGGTCCGGCAATATCTCCCACTGCCTTTGAAAAGCCTAGGGCTGATTCTGCGTACGCAGATGCCCATTGTGCCATTGCAAGCTCCGATGCCCCGGAACAGACCATCATCACAATGGCAATCAGGAACATGGGATTTGAAAATAATTTTCTGATTCCCATTCCCTGTCCTTCCTCTACTAATGATTCAATCGGACAAGTTGCAAAATTAATAATATTGATAGCAGGAATTAATGCAAAAATAACAGCAAGCCATTTCCAGCTGCCAATTCCAAATAGCAGAAAGAAAACGGTCGAAACAAGTATAGTTCCAACTGCTCCCCAACAGTAAAAGGAATGCAGAAGGCTCATAGTAGCCTCCTTGTTCTCAAACGGACATGCTTCCACAATAGGACTTCCTAAAACCTCGATTAAGCCACTTCCAATCGCATACAAAATGACACTTATAATAATACCAATAAACGGAGATGGAATTATTTCCGGTAAAAATGCCAAACCTACAAGGCCTGCAGCCGAACATACTTCAGAAGCAACAATGCATACTCTATATCCAATTTTGTCCACGTACTTGGCACAAAACAAATCTACCAAAAGCTGTGTAAAGAAAAAGGATGTTGATATCATAGCAATGTTTCCAAGTGAAATATTGTAATCTGTATGAAATTTCAGAAATAGTAAAGGTGCAAAATTCGCAGCAACTGCCTGCGTAATAAATCCCAAATAACACGCCAATTTTGTCTTTTTATAATTCTTCATCATTTTTCCTCAACTCTCTTTGTTGTTATTCTTAGATAATGCTCATCTCCACACCAAACACTTCCCTCATAGAACGCACCTAAGTATCTTGGTTCACAATTCACTATAAATGACTTTTCAATAAGCATTAACATAAATTCATTTACCTGTTCCTCATTATCTAAAATGATAGAAATACATTCTTTTTCATCAAATAAACCAAATTCAACCTGTGCATACATTTATCTTCTCCTTACGGCTAAATAGAACTATATAGCAATTTTGTTTATTTTTCACTATATAATATCGCAATTATGCTGTATAATATCGTAAAACAGATTGTTCAGGAGGGGACTGCCATGTCGCAGAAAGAAAAGAAAAAGCTTGTAAGTATAAAAACCGATGATACACTGATGGAAACTGCTTTACATGGGACTCATCTTTTTCCATACAAACTCTATGATGAAAACATAACCGATTATGATTTTAACTGTATTGACTGGCATTGGCATACCGAATTTGAATTTGTATATATCGAATCCGGTATAGTTCACTTTAATGTAGGAGAAGATAATTTTGACATGTCCGAGGGACAGGGAATATTTATTAATTCCAAAGTTGTTCATAAAATGCATTCCGAAAATGACGCTGTAATTCCAAATTTTCTCTTTCTTCCGTCTCTGATTGCTCCGAAAGAAAGTTTAATCTATCAGAAATTTGTGTTACCCTTTCTGAACTCATCTTTGGGTTATTACATTTTTTCTTCTTCACAGGAATGGCAGAAAGAAATTTTGTCTGAAATGCAAAAGCTTATACAGTTTAGCAGAGGTGAAATAAATGAACTACAAATATCTGTTCAATTACAAAAGATATGGGCACTCATAACTTCAAATGTTATTTGTTACCCAGAAACTCAAAATGAGAATGCTTCCTCACTTGCACGGTTACAAATGATGATGCAGTTTATACATTCGAATTACCCTGAAAGCATTTCTCTTTTGGATATTGCCAAAGTTGGGGAAGTGAGTATCAGTACTGCCTTGAATTTGTTTCGTAATGTACTGAATACATCTCCTGTCAACTATCTGATATGCTACAGGTTAAGGAAGGCAGCATTACTTCTTACCAATACAGAAAAAAAAGTAAGTGCCATTTCAATAGAAACTGGATTCAGTAATACAGATTATTTCTGTAAAACATTTAAGAGAATGTATTCCTTAACTCCTACAGAGTATAGAAACGTAAAGAAATGAATTATCCGACGAAAAAAGGGCGACTTATCTCGCCCCTTTATCTCTGCTATGGTAATTCCTTTGTGTATGCTGCTGATCAGCTTCTCTTTGATATATCCGTAATCTTTCTTCAAAGGTTGCTTTTGGTGGTGTTTTCTCCCCATAGTTTTCTTCCCATGTGGCAACATCCATCTGATACTTATACGTGGCATCCTGAGCGATTTTAATTGCATTATAGAATTGCTGTACAGTATCGAATCCATATCTTTTTACAATACCGGATAATCCCGATTTGAGAATATCTATTTCCTCATTCTTTCGCTCAATCTTACTGTCAAGCTCCCTCTTCTTGGTTAGTCTTGAAATACCGTGCAAATCGTCTCGTTCTATCTCCAGCAAATTCCTCTCATGCTCTGCTTTGAAGATTATTTCGTTTTGCTTATCCAGTTCATTCTTAATTCGCTGTAACTTTGGATAAACAGCTGCATCCGGTGGCATGGCAGGTTTGGGTGGTATCTGCGGTTTGTGCGGTTCTGTAACCTCTTTATTTTCAACAGTTGGAACAATCGCAATGCCTGGCGTCGATACTACTTCCTCAGCATATACATCAGTTGCTGTAGTTTCTGCCACTCTTCTTTCCTGAGTATCTATAAGGTTTTCTAAAATCAATCTTGCTTTTAACTTCCTTGCAGTTTCCAAAACTTTTGAAATCAAAAGTGCCAGTTTCATAATAGCCGTTGTTATTATCCCCGCAAGTCTTTCCGGTCGACTGCCAAATATCTCAACAGATTCCCTGACACGATCCGTAATCCATTCCTGCTTTATCTGTCGTATCTTCTCTTCAAGAACTTCACTGACAATCGCCCGGTCTACCTCATAATTCCACCGCATACGCACCTCATTGTCTTCCCTTATTTGCTCTGCTTTGGGATTATTCTTACCAATTTTCTTGGTGGCAAGGTATAATCCGTTTTTATTAAACACATGGAGCTTTTCTTTGTCGTCCTCTATGAGAAGATTAATAAGGTCAGTATAGAAGAGTTTTGCCTCATCCAGAAAATTTTCCTGCTTAATCAGCTTGTTCTTGGCAGTAAATAAGGTACGCTCATAGGCTTCTCCTTTTTTAACTATCTTACAACCTTTGCGGATATTCCCACTATCATCCAGTATCTCTTTTTTAGTGCGAACATGTTTTCCATGTTCATTGTAGAACATATTACGTGTCGCAATCTTTTCTATGGGTTCCGGCAACAGTTCCCTCTCGGAAAAAATGAGATGGATATGATAGTTGGTTTTGCGTTTGTTATGGTGTAGGGCTGATATACACTCCACACCATACCTTTCTCTAAAGCGGTTAGTAAACAACTGTAACAGCTGGTCGGGATCATATAGTTCGGGGAAAGATTCTGGTAATGCTATAATCAGTTCCCTTGCCTCGATGCATTTCCCCTCCGTACCGCTTTTAAGAAATTCCTGCTGATTAAATCGTGCAAGCTCCGTCCAGTAGTTGCGGTCTGTTGTTTCATAGACCGCATACAGATTTTCCTGCTTGGCGTGACTGGATATATAGGTAATCCTACCACGGACATTGTGGAGCTTGCTCATCTGAATAAATGAATTTCTTTCGATAGTGCTTCCCCCTCTCGTAAATGTTACTTAGGGGAAAGAGGTAGAAGGATTATATAAGTGAGTGGATAGCTTAGGCTATCTGGTTACGAACATTATGCCGTATCCGGCATGAAAAGCTCGATGCAATCGCGAAATACCCAGAGTACAAATCGAAGATTTGTGCGAAGGGTGTATTTCGCTCTCAAACGCCGAGGGCTTGTTAAAAAATTAGTACATGAAAATATACATTGTTTTTTACATAACTTTTTGGCTATCACACATCTATCATCTTCCTATCCTCATTCCCTGAAAATTCCGGTTGATACCAGAGGAAGCACATGATATAATCTATTTGCGTGTAGGTATATCATGGCTTCGGTCTGATACATACCATTGGGGCGGTTTCATAGGAAGCCGCCCTTTTAAGTTGTCACTTTTCGTGCGACAGCTTTGACAGTATTCTTATCTCTCAAGTCCCTGCCTTCATTGGCTTCCATAAACGTTTCCAGTATATCGGTTTTGATAAGAACCTTTCTTCCTACCCGGAGTACCGGAAGTTTCTTCCATTCCACCAGATTCCGGAGAGTGTTTCTTCCGATACCTGTGTAGTCAGCAGCTTCCTCTATGGATAAGGCAATCTTCGTTTCTGTCATTGAATCACCTCCTTGCAAATTGCATTATGCAATTTCTGTAGTAGTGATACTATAACGCTTTTATATCTTCTTGTCAAGCATTACGAAATCCCAAAAACAATTATTGACTTGCATATTGCAATCATAAAAGGCATGTGATATAGTAGTACCATACCGAAAAAGGAGGCGTACCAATATGAAAGATAAAGAGTTACGCAAGCTAATCGGTAGCAGGGCAAAACAGCGAAGATTGGAGCTTGCTTTGAAACAGCCTTATATTGCAGAGAAGATGGGAGTAACTCCCTCTACTATCCAAAGATATGAGGCAGGTACAATCGACAATACCAAGAAGCTGGTGCTGGATGGTCTTTCAGAGGCACTTCATGTATCTGTGGAATGGCTCAAAGGAGAAACCGATGAATACGAAACAGACATTACGGATAAGAAAGAATTACAGATTCGTGATGCAATGAGCAGTATTCTAAACCGACTTCCCTTTGACCTAAGTAATGAGGAAGCTGATTTCTCGAAAGACTTATTGCTACTGATATTACAGGAATATGAGTTGTTTATGGATTCATTCCAGTATGCCTGTAAGAATTTCAAAGGCAATACGGAAAATGCGGACATAGCAGCCACAATGGGGTTTGAATCAAACCAAGAGTACAATGAGATAATGTTTCTTCGGGAGATTACCCATTCTGTCAATGCCTTTAATGACATGGCAGATGTGATAAGACTCTATTCCAAAAAACCGGAGACGGCTACACAAAGGCTTGCAAATCTTTTAGCGGATGATTCCGAATCGGTATAGTTAGACAACCGGAGTTATGATATACTTACACGCAAGAAAGCATTTCATCAGTTCCGATTGTCCAATATCGAAAGGAGACAAACGATTATGGCAAAAGGATCTGTAAGAAAAAAAGGAAAGAAATGGTACTACCGCTTCTATGTGGAGGATGCAAGTGGCAATCTGGTACAGAAGGAATTTGCGGGAACAGAAAGTAAAAGTGAAACAGAAAAGCTGTTAAGACAGGCAATGGAGGATTACGAAAGTAAGAAGTTCATTGCAAAGGCTGACAACATTACCCTCAGAGAACTGCTCGACATTTGGGCAGAGGAAGAACTAAAGGTCGGCACATTAAGCAATGGAACTGTTGGTAATTATCTTCAGGCGGTCAATCGGATTAAGCAACACCCTATCAGTGACCGAAAGCTGAAAACAGTCACTTCGGAGCATTTGCAACAGTTTATGGATTTGCTTACCTTTGATGGAACAGCCGGTAGCTTTATTTCCAAAGGCTACACAAAGGATTATGTGCATTCCTACTCTGCTGTGTTACAGCAGGCATTTCGCTTTGCAGTATTTCCAAAACAGTGGATTACCTTTAATCCCATGCAGTATGTGGTGTTAAAGCGAAAGACGGAAAATGTGAATTTATTTGCAGAGGACGATGCCGAAGATGTGAATGCCAAACCGCTTACCCACGAAACGTATCAGAAGCTGTTGGAACAGCTTGGCAAAAGAAGTAAGGATGCAATCCTTCCGGTTCAGATAGCTTATTTTACCGGGCTACGGCTCGGAGAAGTTGCAGGACTGACTTGGCAGGATATTAACCTTGAGGAACAGTATCTTACTGTCATAATACATGCGTCCACCTTAGGTGCATCCTCTTTTCGGCATGGATTGATAATTGCCTGCGACTGATTGTCAAAAGCTTCTGTTATCATGTTTTACCTCATTTCTGCGCTGCTTTTTGCGCATGGCAGAGTTTGTGGATGCAGCGCAGACACAAACTCCTTGGAGTGAA
>ERZ808054.1281-NODE-1281-length-15052-cov-7.157863_pt1 | contig 15052 bp, 9 predicted proteins | sample MGYA00380201_ERZ808054 | MGnify/ENA primary metagenome ERZ808054 (study PRJEB31490, sample SAMN06133419) | mouse gut metagenome | isolation source: Z5_2 | host: mice | place: China: Chengdu | collected 2015-05 ... | reverse complement strand
TGGGGGGCATGACATTGATCAGACAATGTAGGAATCCCGTTTAAAGTGATGTAGGTTCAAAATGACAAGAGTTATCGTACATTTCAGATTAACTATAGTATACCCTATCATTCTAAAAATATCAACCACTATTCTTATTGCATCTTTACTAATTTTTTACAATAAAATTTTGTTATTTTGTAGATAAAATTGCACACTTTATGATCAAATTTTAACTACTTAAGGCATAAAATTTATATGCTCCCTTGCCTGCTTTTTTTACATCATAGAGGACCTTATCCGCCTCCTTAACCATTTTCTCAAGCTCCTCCTCCGACGTCAGCGCCTTCCTGCTGCTGATCCCGATGGAGCATGAGATCTGGTGCTCCTTTGGAATATCAATTCTTTTCCCAAGCTTTCTGCGCACAGTTGCCGAAAAACCGTCCTGCTGCTCGACCTGAGCGTAAATGTCTTTGGCAAGCTGCCCGGCACAGACCTCATCATCTGAATAGAGCGTGATCAAAAATTCATCTCCGCCATATCTCGTGACAAACCCTTTGTCCTCAACCTCTTTTTGAAATATATCTGCCATTCCCGTCAGAATGATATCGCCCACACCATGCCCAAAGGTGTCATTATAGTACTTGAAGTTATCTAGGTCAATGTACATGATTGTGACAGGCAGCTTCAAGCCCGCCTCCCGCCTGCGCCGAATCATTCTGCTGATATTTCCATAAAATCCTTCTCTGTTAAATAGTCCTGTCAGCTTATCGGTGACTGCCAGATGGTTCAGCTTGTCATTCATATGCTTAATCTTGTCATTTGCCTCGAGCATATCTATCGAGCTTAAAAGCTGGCGCATCAAAAATTCAAACACAGCATAATCACTCTCATCCAGCAGATATCTGTTTGTCGGGGAATGCCAATTATCCTTCATTTCTATGTACGCTACCATGACTGCCTTGAGTGAATCATTATAATAAAACGGCAGTCCCATAATCGAGCACACTTTCTTTTTGGAAAAAAGTGAGACGATGTCAAGATAATCCGTGTAGTTATTGTTTATCTTAGAGGTGGCAAAGCCAAGTCTGTTTCGCTGGAAAAATCCCTCAATTCGTGTGCGCCTGTCATCCTCAAATGCATACCCTGTATTGTTAAAAAGCTCCTCTGATCCATTATCGCCGCATTTCACCAGCATCAGTCGGTCTATATTAAAATTATGCACAAAGGCATTGATCGCCGGCGTAACAAGCTCCTTCTTGGTTTTTCCGCCAATCTCGATCATCTTCTGCCATGCAGACAAAAAGTTCATGCGCTTTTGCTGTTCTTGATTTTCTTTGAATACAGATGCATGTCTAAGCGCCTTGTCAACCTCCTGTTTCAATTCCTCCGACAGACTCAGACGGCGCTTCTTATATTCATATGGTACTTCTGACAGCGCTGCCGTCAGCTCTGCCACCTTCTCCTGACAGTCCTGCTTATCATAGAACTCAATTGCAAGCTTCAATTGATGTACTGCCTCATTTTCATTCCCTAATATCCGGCAAAGCCGAGCGAACTCCATCGTATATTGACCAAAAATATAGAACTGATTCCCAACGGACTCATCCAGGCAGCTTTCCGCCAGCTCAAAATTTTTGAGTGCTTCCTCATACGCCTCGTTCTCCACAAGCTGTAGTCCATAGATATAGTAATAGATAAACAGATCATCGTTGCACATAGTATAATCATGAACGATCACCTTCTCATCCACGACATATTCCTTATCGATTAAATGTTCGAGAAAAAGTCTTGTCTTTTCAATGTAAATCGCACATTTGAGTTCGTTCCCAATATAGTGGCTGCACAGCGCCAAAAGCCCCATAAGCTTTGAGATATTGCACACCCTAAGGCTGTTCATCTTCATTTCCTTTACAATCCGAAAAGACATTTCCAAATACTCATAAGCATTTTTATAATCCTGCGTCATGATGCAGTTGATCGCCATATTGTAGAGCGTCTCACCAACATAGTCGATTTTTTCCATTTGCAGGAAACTGGTCAGTGCTCGGTTATAGCAGTTAAATGCCTTGTCATATGCCTCCATTGCTGACGATATATAACCGACACCATTATAGATCATTGCCTCCTCGTACTCATCCTTGCCCTTTACCAGCTCATGACATTTCTCATAGTAGTAATTCGCTGTCCTAAAATAACCGTTCGTGGATGCGATCATAATATTGTTGCGATACGCCTCCATCATGAAATATTCATTGCCAAGCGCTTCCATGATCGCGATGCCCTTATTAAAGTATTCAAGCCTGCTTTCAATCAAGTTTTCATCTGCAAAGAGCGCTGGCTGATTGTCATATGCATAGACGTAGATATGCGCCAAATGATTCCAAAAATGGTATTCCTCTGCCATATACAGAACTTCTTCGTCCACAGGAATGTCATTCGCACAGAAAAATATATTGTGCCATCCTGACATCTTCACCATCACACCCAGAAGCTTTGCGATAAAGATATCGTATTCCGACTGCTGCTTTACCGCAATCTCAAGACATCTTCCAGCGTATTTATCCGCCTCATCTAGTTTTCCATTATACATATGCGCCATGCACATAAAATAGTAATATGAATGGTCAAGCGACAAATCCTTTGTCTGTCCCCGCAGCTCTTTTAGTTTTTCACACAGAAGCAGTGCTTGGGAAAAATTCTGTGTATAGATTGACACCAGCGTATACAGCTTGATGATCTCGCACTTATAATCCCACGCAATATTGATCTCCTCCACCGTTATCATCTTGTAGATGATCTCAAGATAGTAGTTTGCCTGCAAAAAGTCAAGGCAAAATAATAGATTGTTTATTTTTACAATATAACTGTCCAGACGGTCAACCGAGAAAATAAAATCATTAAAACTGCCATTTGGACTGCCCAGCACACCAGCGCTTGTCTCTGTCACCAACTTTTGTTCACATATATATCGGTAGAATTTATCCCACAACGGTTCCATGTGGGATAATGGCACCTTCGCTTCATTATACGTGGCAATGACAATGATGTTATAACACATATTGTCCTCAATCAGATTATGAATGAAATGCATGGAAGAACCGTTTGCGTACTGCATATCATTCAGCAGAAAGACCACCTGCCGGTCTCCTGCAAGGCGGGAGACAATATTGACAACTGCAGAGGCAATTTTATCCTGCTCAAATGCAACCTCGTCTATGAGGAGGTTTTCTTCACGCACGCACAGCCCATGCTGAAAAAAACTTTTAAACACAGACTTGTGCAGACTATAGACATTACATTCATCGAGAAGTTTGTCGATCTCCCCGTCGGAGAGCGGGCCAAACGCACTCCGGGCAAAATCAAGAAACGGCTCAAACACACTGACCATATCAGACACTTTAAAATTATGCAGACATACAAGCATGTCTGGATTCTCCCGCTCAATCTGCGCTTTCCCGTTCTCTGATAGCACAAAAGTATTATAATGCCTCAGGAGCAAAAAACTCCCATTTCCTGCTTGAAGCCCCAAACGAACCCTGTTCCGAATACTATTTTCCGCATCATTGTTCATATCGATTACCCCAGTTACCAAATTATTTCAGACCAATCGCTGATTCCGATAAAAGATTTTGCCCAGTCCAAATATAAATCAGCATTCGCGCCATCCATCTCATCATAGATTTTCTGTGAAAATGAGTCGAGCGACGAATCCATTCCCGGATCACTGTAAACTAGCAGATACATCATTTCATCTATCAGTGGATTATCCATGACCGCCGCATAGGATGCACACAGTGCCGCTGCCTGAATCTCACTTCCCTGCGCGTTCGAGATCCCCATCTCACTCAGTATGATATGTCTGACATTTCCGTCTGTATCAAGCATCGCAGGCGTCTGCATAAAGTCGGTGAGCACAGATAAATTCTGAAATGTGACAACCTGTCCCGCTGCAACCTGTGCGGCATACGCATCGCCTTTTTTGCATCCAGACATGTCCCAGAATTTCGCATATCCCATCGGATTGGTATAGGGATGCTGCGCAACGCCCCAGTTGATATCTCCGCCCTGCTTGATCAGTGCATTGAATTTCTCAAGAAAATCTTTCCCATCCATATACTGATAATACTCTTTGTCAGAGGGCGTCAGATTCTTATCCCAGATCTGGTCTAGGCACACATAAACCCTCGCATTGGCATTCGTACTCATGATCGCATTGTACATCACTCTGAACGCCTGCGCATACTCCTTGATATATGTATCCCAGTCTGTCCATGCCATATAATTCCATGTGCGGGTATTGACTTCATTTCCGATGATCCAGTTCTCTCCGCCCTTGGAGTTTGCCACATAATACTCCATATTGGCAGCCAGTGTCCTGACACCCTCCTCATCTGACGCGTTAAACATATAGTACATCGGATTTTTAATTCTGCGGGCATCCGCAGCTCTCGCATCTGCTCTCGACATCGGATGTGTCAGCGCTTCACAGTCTCCGGTATTCAAAACCTGCAATGTCTTAAACACCCAGCCAAGCTCTGGTCCGTAGGTCCCATCCATAAAAACATTATTGAATTCCTCGCCCTGTGTCGATTTCTTTGTTCTGGGATATCTCATCAATGTATTCCATGCAAGTGCCTCAGGATTCGTAATGTACATCGGCTCTGTCACCAGATGCACTGCACCACCGCTTCTTATCCCTATGGCAAACTTTGAATATAGTCTGGTATCCTCCTGTCTGAAATTCACTGGAAACGTAAATTGTACTAATGTCTGTGACTCATCCTGCGGCGCAGATGCTATGACATCTGTGTCAGCAGTAACATTGTATTCATAGGGCGCCATCTCAAATAAATACAGCATTCCGTCATCTGAGGCAAACAATCCACTGCTCAGGATTGCCTCATAAGTAACCGTGCCATTTTTATCCACTGTACAGCGCACATGACGCACTTTTGCCTGCTGTAATCCGTCCATGGCATCTGTCTTAATTCCTTCTGGCACCGATATTTCAGCGTTCTCCTCCTCAAACTGCGTGTCAACAACTTCGGCGGCATAGGAGCGCGCCCCCATGCCGCCAGTCAGCATACCTGCGATCAGGCAGATCAATATTGTTCGTTTCATCTCAAAAATTTTTCGCATTGCAAACATCCTTTTTCATCTAATTCAGTAATATACCATTGTGCCCTTTGTGAGCAAGCTTCTACGGATATTATACCAAATCACGACTATTTCTGTCAATGTTCGCATAGTATTTTCAATCCTTTGGCGTAATCTCAACAACAGTCGGAGTATATCTGTTAAATGCAAGGATTACTTTGAATAGATCACCATCTACGACAATCTCCATCTCTCCGTCGATCAGTTTCATCAGACTCTGTGCGATGGAAAGCCCCAGACCATGTCCCTCCGTATTGCGCGATGTGTCCCCGCGCACAAAGCGCTCCATCAACTCCTCACCGCTGATATTCAAAGGGTACTTGGAAATGTTCCGAAACGTGATACTCACACGAGCTGACACAGCTTCCAGATTGACATAGACCCTCGAGCCTGTCTGTGCATACTTGCAGATATTGTTCATCAGATTGTCAATAACACGCCACACATGCCGTCCATCTGCCATAATATATACTGGCTCATCGGGCTTGCTGATGATCAGCTCTAGTCCCGCCGCCGCAAGCTTCTCTTCAAACTCACCGACTGTCTGAGTCATAAACACACCGACCTCAAGCTGTTGGCTGTCAACTGCCAGATTGCCAGAAGATGCCTTGGAGGCTTCCACCAAATCTTCAATCAGCTTTTTTAGTTTGGAGGACTGTCTGTCCAGCACTTCGAGATATTCAGCCGCCTTCTCATTGTGCAGCTCTTCTTTCGAGAGCAGATCGACGTAGTTGATAATCGACGTGAGCGGCGTCTTGATATCGTGCGACACGTTTGTGATCAGCTCCGTCTTGAGACGCTCACTTTTCATGCGCTCATCGACTGCCTTGGTCATTCCCTCGTTGATTTTATTCAGATTTTCACCGTGCTTTCTGCACTCCCAGAACATTTTCGCCGTGTTGACTTTGTACGACAGGTTTCCCTCTGCCATATTCTGACTTGCCTTTTGCAGCTCATACAACTGGACGAACAGCAAACATAAAACCACACAGAGCAGGATTTTGCCCAGAAACCAGAACAGCATAATCGCACCCCGGTTAAACACTAGTAAGATAAACAACTCCACAAAGGAGATTCCCCCAACGATAAACACAATCTTCCACAGCAGACCGATATTGCAAAAAATAAACCGAATCCCGTCACGGCACCAGCGATACACACGGTAGCAAATACTGTTCCGCCACCATTTACCAGCTTTAAACCGTGTGCACAGGCTCAGCACATACGCGAGTGCAGCCACTGCCATCACAACCACAAAAGCTCCGATCAGCCCTATACAGGCTTTGGCATAACGCGACATTCCTCCCTCTGCCACCACATAGATTCCCATATAAAACAGCACGATTTCCACAATCAATACAGCGATACTAAACACATCAATCGGAATCCTGTCAATCATTGTGAGCACAATCCCGTCGGCTCCTCTGCGGTGTCCCGCCGCATAGACAAGAAATACAAATGACAGCAGCATCACGGCTAAGCTGATTCCAAGCCCCTGCAAAGGCCCCATCTCGAAGATGTCATAATACGCCTCCACGAGCCAGCCCTTCTGATTGTACAGGCTTCCCTCCAGCTCTTTTGGAACAGCGTCTGGCACGATAGAGACTACCCAGTAGCTCTCTGTCGGTGCCTCTATCTCAACGATCAGCGTAAAATCCTCGTTGAGATAGTATCCCTCTTTATTGATAAACAGATTTTTAGATAAACTGTCCGAGTCTATCGGGGTAAGCTCATTCCCTTGGATACTCCTGATATTGTCGAGAAGGATTTTTCCCCAATTCCTGTAATTGAACTCGGTGTTATTCAATGCTGCCAGATTGACAATGCTTCCAATATCCATACTTCTGCCAAGAAGTTCTTCAATAGGATCTGTCTTGATGCGCTGCGCTTCCGGCTTATCCGTATACTCTGATGAAGCTGCCTGTGTTTTTCCCAATGCCTCTTCTGGTTCCAATGCCTCTTCTGGTTCCAGTGCCTCTTCTGGTTCCAGTGCCTCTTCTGGTTCCAGTGCCTCTTCTGGTTGTTCAGGAGCAAATTCATCAACCCACGCAATGCAATCTCCTTGCGCCTTATCATTCAGACGGTACGCCTTTTTCTCAAAATCATACTGATAATTGTAAGTCGTTTTGCCCTCTGCGCCATCATAGCACAAGGATACATTCTGTACTGGATAATAATTGCCCTCCGCGCGGTAATAAATGATGCCTTTGACAGTATCAAAACAGATTCGGTCCGCATACAAATGTGCCCATGTAGAATAGTGGCTGTCCAGCTCTCTGCCGTCCAACACTGCAATATCATCATACTGGCCATAATACCCCATTGGCAAATTACGCCGTCCCCCATTATAATCCCTAAGCACCCGGCAAACATACAACTGTTCTGGGTCCAGCTCCTCAAGTTCACTGTCTGTCAGATTTGTTTCCAGATACGAAGCCCGATCCTGAAAATTGATGTCCTTGAGACTGTCTGACTTGATAATCCCACACTTAAAATACTGGTTGCTTAGATATTCTCGATAATTATTGATGTCAAAATCAAGATGGTTGATTACATCAATCGAATAGTCTGCGTTGACACTCTCATAAGCATCTTTTAACATCTCCGAACGTGTGCTGTTGATCATCGAACTATCCATGAACCCTACCAAGATACAGATTCCCATCACAGCACATCCCATCGCTGCAAGGATACATATTACCCATGCAGCAAATTTTGCGAGCATGGACTCTCTTAACTTTTTCACGAAACATCACCCTTTTTTACCCTTCTTATATACATTGATTGCTCTTTTTGCGATACCAGCTATTTTTCCAGCTTATATCCCCGTCCCCAGACAGATTTCAGATATCTAGGCTCTGCCGGATTGTACTCAAGCTTCTCCCGCAAATGCCTGATATGAACTGCCACCGTGTTCTCTGTACCATATGGACTGTCATTCCATACAGCCGCATAAATCTGTGCCGGTGAGTAGACTTTTCCCGGGTTTTCCATAAGAAGCTTGAGGATATCATACTCTGTCGGTGTCAGCGCCGCCTTTTCCCCGTCCAGCGTCACCTCCTTGGTGCGGTCGTCAAGCTCGATGCCGCCGATCGTCAGCGTCTCACTTGCTTTTGTCATCATACCGCTGCCAAGCTGCATATAGCGCCGAAGCTGAGATTTCACCCGCGCCTGAAGCTCTACTGGATTAAACGGCTTTGTCACATAGTCATCTGCGCCGATATTGAGCCCCAGCACCTTATCCGTGTCCTCGCTCTTTGCTGTCAACATGATGACAGGCACATTACTTTGCTCTCGAAGCTTTACCATCGCGGTGATGCCATCCATCACAGGCATCATGATATCCATGAGCACCAGATGGATTTCCTCTCTCGAAAGTATCTCCAAAGCCTCCTTTCCATTGTAGGCTTCGTACACTTGATATCCCTCGGTCGTCAAATAGATACGCAAAGCCGACACAATATCCTTCTCATCATCACACACCAGTACGTTATACATGTTCTCTCTCCCCGGTTCGTTTTTTCATTTAAGCAGGAAAAATCGCGCTTCTCCCTGCATGTAAAAAGTATAGCTGATATATCATTAAGTTCCAATTGGGTAAATGTTTAAGATTTCATTAAGACGATAGCATTTGACGCTATGACTCCATTATACGCCGGCTGCGAAGATTTTAACAGCTTTTATTTTATCGTTGCAATTCTGAATTTGAAAAATAAAAAATAGCCGTCCTGCTCCTCAGAAAAGTAGACAGCTATTTTTTAACATAAATTATTTTCGCCGGGTCGGGTGACTGACACTCACCTTCCGGCTCCCCTGTTAAGCATATTATAATCCAATGCCACGCTATTTGTCAATATAGAAATCGACAGCAGATATCAAGGTAGTATTTTTTATGTTCTGCTATGTCCATAGGCTAATATTTGGATTTTTTACCCGTCACCGCTCGCACAGCGCCAGCATTCCCTCGTCCTCATCAGAATCCCCAGCCGCCGCAGTATCCTTAGGCGAAATCCCCAGCCAGCTGCATAATTTCTCTACACCGCCTCTTTTATCCGCCTCCCAAGAAACAATCTGAAGGCAGTTTTTTTCTATAAAATATCGTATCTTTGTTTTGTCAAGCGTCAGGCAGTTCATGACAGTCTCCGCCTGCTGTCTGTCCCACGGTCTGTGTTTCGGGCGTAATAAAGTAATTTTATACAGTGTATCCCGATGGCGGTAAGCCAGCACCCGAAAAGCAAACTTTTTCTCCAAAACTGACAGTGCTGTCACCCATGTATCTTCCAATTCATAAAAATATTCTCTAACATCAAGCCCCTCCTCTAACACTAGATGGGCTCCGCCTGCAAAAATACCACCCGCAAACAGATGACGGATTTTGCGGCAGCGCTTGACCGCCTTTTCATACGGCAGCGTCGTGGCAAAAAATAAAGGGACCGCCTCCCTTGCAAGCGCGTTTAATCCCACCATTACGCCATCAGAAACCGCATCGCTCTCTGCCTCTGGCAGCAGGGTTCCCTCAATGTCCAAAAATACCGCTTTCGGACGACGCGGAATGCGAAACAGCGGATACGGGCCAAACAGGATTTGATTCATAAAATCCGTTCTTCCGCCATATGCGAGGTAACATGAGCACTGTGTTCTGCTGCATTCTGGAGGTGGAAAATTTTCGATTGATTCAAAGCTTGTATGTTGTCTCATAGCCGAACTGATATTGCATGTGTGAAGCTTTCCATCTGCCTCCACAAAAAGCCGCCCCTGACACATTGCTGCATTGGCTGAAAGCAGCATCAATTCCCGCTCAAAATATGGATCAATCTCCATAAGCGCTTCTAGCTCGTCCTGCGTGTATGCCCGCCGCAAGCCGTCCATTTTATTCACCCAGAGATATATTCCGTCCAGCCCGCGCTTGAGCTGCCGCAGTAAATCCAAGTTTTCCGGCACGCCAACACTGCCTGCACAGAGCTGAATACCTTTCTCCCGAAGACGCTTGCACTTGGCAGCAAAATCTGACACGGTTGTCATTTCAGGGTGAAATGTGACCCATAGACGCAGTTTCGCAAGCACTCCGCCTGCGCCGACATAACAATTCATAAAATCAGTGACCGAAAAACTCAGGTTTGTCTGTATCCCAACTGCATCGAGCTGTGCGAGTGTACTAAGCTGTGCCAGTCCTTCCCAGTACCACCGATGAATCATCGCCTCGCCATAAGGCACAACCATCAATGCTCCTATTTGCATTCCCTCCGCCTTCTCCTGAAAACTTCTAATAAAAGAAAACCACTGCTCCCTGTCTTTTTCAAGCACCCTCGCCGACATAGGATGCTTGGAAAAGGGACAGTATGAACAGTGGTAATTGCAGCTTTTAAGGCTTCCGCGATACAGTATCATGTGCCTGTCCATGTATGACCTCCCATTCATGCATTGCTTGATCTACTGCTGGAGAAATAAGCTGCGGTCCAAGATAGTCAGAGACACCCAGCCCAGCCTCCGTCAGTGAAAGAAATCCGTTCTCCTCCAACACCGCGTATCCCTGCTCAATCCACGCACGCAGCAAGGAGAATGCTTCGAACACATCTTCGTCAAAAAGTTCCTGATACCGCTTCAGCTCCAGTCCGGGGCGAATCAGTAAATGTCGAATGACATAGCGCCTTTTGACCTCCTCCTCGGACAAGATTATTCCATGGGTAATTTCCATAAAATCTGCTGTATTCTCATAGTCTTTCAGCCGCGCCAGACAGTCACTTCTAGTGATGGCATACGGACTGCAAAAATGCAGTTTCCCCAGATAACTTCTGCCGCCGCAGCCCAGTCCAATAGAAGTGCCAAAACCACATTCCGAGAAAGTGCGTGGGGTTTTCTGCCGCACAAAACGACGCATGGAATCCTGACGGTATCCATTGCCGCGCAGGAAACTGCTCGCCGCCTGATACTGCGCAAAGGCAGTCTCCGGTTCCAAAACAACCCCCTCACGCTCCATGCGCGCACCGTGCTTCACATACAGCGGATACAAAAATATTTCCTCCGGCTCAAACTGCAAAGCTTCTTTTAACGACTCCAGCAGACTTGCAGCTGTCTGCCCCGGAATCCCATAGATAAAGTCTACATTGACGCAGGGAAAGTTATAAGTTTTTATCAGCGCGAATGCCTCCCTAGCTTTTTCTGCATTATGCTGCCTGCCCAATACAGAAAGCTCTTTGTCTGAAAAACTCTGGATTCCCATGCTGATTCTCGATACGCCCGCCTGCTTTAACAATTCCAGTTTTTCTCTAGTTGTCTGATTCGGCGCTGTCTCCACCACCAAGCTGCGGTTTTCGCTGAACCGAAAATAGCATGTTACGATATGAAACATACGCTCAAGCTGCTGCGCCGTCAAATACAAGGGCGTCCCTCCGCCGATGACCAGCTCGGAAAACTCCGTTCCAACAGACGTTAAAATCTCCTGATACTGGCTGCTCTGGCGTTCAACCGCCGTCAGATACCGGTCCGCCGCCTCCTGTCCCAGCCCTGTCACAGAGAACAGATTACAGTAACCACATTTTGACTGGCAAAATGGTATATGAAGATACAATCCATGCCCTTTGCCTGCGAGTACTGATGCATAATCCTTCAAATAAACACCCTTCAACGGTCGATATGCTGTTTTATGCGGATAGCTATACATATATTGAACATACGGATTCATAAATGCTGCCCTTCCTGATTTTATCTTTTCATGTACGAACTACTTTGCTTCGTTATCGCATCAAATAAAGAAATGCTTATAGGGAATGGTATTGACAACTGGATGGTTGACACCGTGAAACTGGCAGCCATCCTCCCCATAACAAGTGCCATGATCCGAACAGCAAATCACAAATGTACTGCCCCGCAGCTTTTTCCACTCTGTAAACAATCTTCCCAGCTCTCCATCGACATAGCGAAGCGCCGCCGCATGACTGTGAACACTGTCCCCATGAGCACCCTCGAGATAAAAATAGTTCGGATAATGGATTGCGTCCACATTCAGATACAGAAAAATATGCTGGTCTGGGTCTGCCTTCGATACTTTTTTCAAGATAAAATCCACTTGGTTTTTCGTGCTGTCCTTCACTGGGCAGCTAAAGGAAGGGTTCCAATAACTTTTTTGAAAATAAGATGGAAAGACTTTGCCTAAATCCGAACGCTTATCAAAAAAAGCCACGCCGCCCACACACCACGTATCATAGCCTTCCTTTTCAAGCCCTTCCATAATCGTGCTTCCTGAGAAGGCGTATGCACCCTCCGGCGTTTTGTTTCCAAGCCCTATTGCTTTTGGGAAAAATAAAAGCTCTCTGTCCGCCACGCTTTTTGCATCAAACTGACAAGGCAGAAATCCCGCAAACATCGCATGATGTGATGGATATGTAAAATTTCCCGGTGCCTGACATTTCTGCCACGAACCATACTGGTTCAGCACAGGTGTGCCGCCTGACGCTTCCTCCTGCACTGCCACATCATAGCGCAGTGTGTCCAGACACACGAACAAAATATCCGAAGTCCCAACCACCTGCGCCATGTCCACAGACGGTTTCCGAGACTCTCTCGAAGGCGCAAACAAACGAACAGGCACCTCCTGTTCTGTTGATCTGACTGTATCTTCACTCATTTTCATTTCTCCATTATCATGATCAATTCATGATACCGCAACCATTTCATGATCAATTCTTTTCATATTTATAGTGCTTCTTTCATGCTTCCATTTGCAGCCAATTTTTGATCATACGCGCCTGATGACTGTAAATTACATTTTCTTGATAAATATCTTGATAAATTAAATCTCCCTGCGCATTCATTTCTATAATTCTTGGCCGCATATGCCCTTTTTCCAGCAGAATATCAATCCCCGCACTTCTAAGTCCCGGATACACCTTCATGCAATCCCGGCACAATATCGCAATGTCCTCCAACAACTGCTCTGACAGCCCCAGCGCTGTAATCTCCAACGGGTGATTGTTCAGATGAAGGTTTGTGATCGGACCTCCCTTTGAAAGTCTCGCCAGCAGAAAATCTACTTTGCCCTCCTGCACGACTGCCCGCAGATCATAAGAACAACCCTGATACACCGCTTTGGGATACCATCGCTCTATGATACAATCCAGTGCCAGAATCTCACGCAGCAGCGGCAAAATATCCTTGGCTTTTGAAAAGCGGCACAGACACTTGGTATTGATAAGCCCTGCATCTGCATTCAGCATCGCACAGGTATAGAGTGCCATTTGCCCTGTACGCGCATTCCACCGCAGCGCGGATACTCCTGCTGCTCCTGACCCCATTACTGGCTTGATAAACACCTGATGCACCCGCAGTCTGCGCATCTCCTCCAACAGCATCTCCACCGTCAGTTTTCCATCGTTCGAGCAATCCGACAGCCGTATCGTTTCCGTCACAGGCAGCCCCGCCTGCTGTAATCTCTCTTTGCAAGCCCGCTTGTCCAGCAGTCCCGCAATCACAGAAGGCTCATTTAAAAACGTCACAGCCCGACATCTCGCCAGTCTGCTCAACTGTTCAAGCTCGTGCATGTAGCCATCTGCCAACTGGTTGAGCTTCTCAAGAGAACAACTGGTCCAGCGCGGCGGGTCGATTTTTACCAGCAGCTCTTCTGCGTCAGGCAGCTCGTGATACGTCTCCCACTCCTGCCAGTCCACAAGCGTTACAGACACCCCTTCCTGTGCTGCTGCTTTTTCCAGATAGATCGTCCTCTTGGTGTCAGAGCTGCCTAATATCACTGCCTGTCTCATTCTGTCAGCAGCGCAATCCTGCCATCATCCCCCCATGACTGTTCGATCTCAGACGCATCGACTTCGATTGGAAGCGCTTCTAATTTTTTTGCCATGTTCACTGACAGATAGTTGTGATGTATGTCCAGTTTCCTGATATTTGGATATTGAGGGATTTTTTCCAAAAGCAGCGCACCGCTCTTGTCTGTCAGCGTACCATTTGACAAGTCCAGCGTCGTAATCTGCTCCATAAATTTGCTGCCCAGCACCACCTCTGTCAGTTCGTCCTGTATCTCGCTGTCCGTAATGCCAAGATAGGTCAACTCAGGGAACTGTGCCTGTGTCAAAAGTTCTTTGATCGTATTCTCGTCTCCATCAAAACCATACCTCTCTACACCGATAAAAAGCAGCAGCTTTTTCAGCTTCGGAAGCTTTGCATTTTGTATCGACTGAATGACACTTACAGGAAGCCCACCGCAGATGATTGTCAACGCCTCAAGTTCCTCATGACAGATCTCTCCCAACACTAACTCATTGCTTCCCTTGATGGTGAGCTCCTTGAGCTGCGGCATCGCTGCCCACAGCTTGCTGTAATTTCCCTGCAAAATCCATGACACCTCGCAGGCCTCATAATCCATATTTCCAATGAATACTTTCTGAATATGCGAAAACTTCTCCTTATTTTCTATGATGCCGTCAATAATCGGCTGACAACTGCCATCCCATGAGCCCCAATCGCCAATGACCAGCTCGTCCAGCTTGGGAAACGCCTCATGTGCCAGAATCCCCTCAATCATGGTTTCTGGCCCCTTGCCATTATCATACTCTTCGTAATCATAGTAATATGTCTGTTTGGATACATCGATATTATCCTCTTCCACCAATTCAAACTGCACTTGTACGCCCTCCTTTTGTATAAACATTCGTTTCGTTTTTAACATAACTCTATCATACTACGTTGATGGAAAATGCGCAACTGAAAAGTACAAATTGACTTTAAATCACTGCTTCCAGATTGTCCTCTTGGTGTCAGAGCTGCCTAATATCATTGCCTGTCTCATTCTGTCAACAACGCATTCATACGAATCCTGCCATCATACTCCCATGACTGTTCGATCTCAGACGCATCGACTTCGATTGGAAGCGCTTCTAATTTTTTTGCCATGTTCACTGACAGA
>ERZ808054.1280-NODE-1280-length-15057-cov-3.334045_pt1 | contig 15057 bp, 12 predicted proteins | sample MGYA00380201_ERZ808054 | MGnify/ENA primary metagenome ERZ808054 (study PRJEB31490, sample SAMN06133419) | mouse gut metagenome | isolation source: Z5_2 | host: mice | place: China: Chengdu | collected 2015-05 ... | reverse complement strand
CGGATCCAATTATATTCATTATATGTTCCGCAAGTATGGGGACGAAATTCGCATCATCAATGTGGACGCACTGACGTATGCAGGCAATCTGGAAAACCTAAAGGATTTAGAGGGGCGGGAAAATTACACGTTTATCAAGGCGGATATCTGCGATAAGGATGCGGTCAGCAGGATTTTCCAGGAATATGACATCGACCGCGTCGTGCATTTTGCGGCGGAATCGCATGTAGACCGCAGTATCCGTAACCCGGAAGTATTTGTACAGACGAATGTGATGGGAACTACGGTAATGTTAAACTGTGCGAAGGCGGCATGGGAACAGCCGGACGGAAGCTTTTTGGAAGGCAAGCGGTTTTTGCACGTATCGACGGATGAGGTGTACGGCTCCTTGGAAGAGGACGGCGGCTTCTTTTATGAGACGACGCCGTATGCCCCGCACAGCCCGTACAGTGCGAGCAAGGCGGCATCTGATTTTTTGGTAAAATCGTATATCGATACGTATCATTTTCCGGCGAATATTACGAACTGCTCCAACAACTACGGGCCGTACCAGTTCCCGGAGAAGCTGATTCCTCTTATGATCAACAATGCGCTGCACGGCAAAAGCCTGCCGGTCTACGGAGACGGGAAAAATGTCCGCGACTGGCTGTATGTGGACGACCATGCAAAGGCGATCGATCTGGTACAGGAAAAAGGCAGGCTGGGAGAGACGTATAATATCGGCGGGCATAATGAAAAGCAGAATATCGAGATTATCCATATTATTCTCGAAACGCTGTTGGAGATGCTGCCGGATGGAGATGAGCGCCGCAAGCTTGTGAGCAAAGACCTGATTACGTATATCGAGGACCGCAAGGGGCACGACCGCCGCTATGCGATTGCGCCGGATAAGATCAAGGTGGAGATTGGCTGGGAGCCGGAGACGATGTTTAAAGACGGCATCAAAAAAACGATTGCCTGGTACTTCGCGCACGAGGACTGGATGGAAAATGTTACCAGCGGCGATTACCAGAACTATTATCAAGACATGTATAAAGGAAAATAAGGGCTTTGCCTATGAATGAAAATAGATTTGTAGTACAGGAGGGACATTTTCATATCGCGGATATGCACCGCTATGTAATCACCGGATGGTTTGCTAACGAACCGCCAAACGCGTCTGCGCTTTCCCGGTTTTCCGTATATTTGGACTGTGAACGGCTGAGCGTGCAGGTGCTGTGTTTTTCGGATGAGTCTGTGCGGCAGAAATATGCAAAATATGACTTGAAGGTGACGACAGAATATGTGATCATCGCCAAGCTGCCGAAGGACTTGTCCAGATACCGCAGGCTGTTTTTGTGCCTGGGGGACGGCAGCCGGGTGTATGAACGGCGCGCCGCGCAGCTAAGAAAGCTCCAGGGGCAGCTTAGCTACCGGATTACGGGCATCCAGTCTACCGGGGCGAGCTGCGTCGTAAGCGGATGGGCGGCGTCGGTAAAGCCAATTAAAATCAACGTATTTGATCAGGCGAAGGAGCCGATGAAGTGCGAGGTCAGCCATTTTCCAAAGCCGGATGTGGCGCTGGAATACCGGGAAGCGGACAGTCTGTATGACAGCGGGTTCAGCGTTACGGTTCCGGTAAACGGCAGAAAGAAGATGGTACTGCAAATCACAGACGGAGAACACTCCGTTACAAAAGAGTTCAGCGCGGTTGACAGGCACAAACTGATGCTGTATGTGAAAAAAGCCAATTATTATATGAAGCGCAACGGGATCAGGCAGGCGTGCAAGCGTGCGGTGAACGAGCTGTATGAGCTGGTCGGGGATACCGGCAATTATATGAAGTGGCGCAGGAAAAATATGCCGCCGCAGCGGGAGCTGGAACGGCAGCGGCGGGAGCAGCAGGATCAAAAGGACAGCCCGCTGATCTATGTAGTGACGCCGTATCAGGAAGTGCATTCGCTTGCCGCAGCAGCGGCTTCGCTGAAAAACCAGACGTACCGCAACTGGAAATGGGTGCTCGTATGTACGTCTCAGGAATGGGAGAAGGCAGCACAACGGGTGCAGGCATCCGTGCCGAAAGACAGGATTGCATTTGTGGCTGCTGACGGGGAAGCGGATAATTACCAGAGGATCGCGGCGGGGTTTCGTGAGACGCTGGCGATGCACGGGCAGGAGGAGCAGCCGGGGAAATTATTTTGGATCACGCTGCTGGAGCCATGTGACACGCTGGAGCCGGATGCCTTGTATAGCTGCGCCAAGCTGATGGAGCAGCATCCCGATATGGATCTGTGCTACACAGACGAGGATCAGGTTTCTGAGGACGGAAGGAGCTATCGGGAGCCGGTGTTTAAGCCGGATTTTAATATCGACCTTTTGCGTGCGTCTCATTATCTGGGGCACCTCGTACTGTTCCGGTCTGATCTGGCGGCAAAAGTTGGGGCGTGGAATCCGGCTTACCAGGCAGACGCGGCGTATGATTACAACCTGCGTGCCGCGGAATGCGCGGGATACATCGGGCATCTGCCGCGTGCGCTCTACCATGCGAGAGAAACCGCAAAACAGGCGCGTTATATGGGAGATTTGATTTTAAACGCGCATTATAAGCGTATGGGTATCCCGGCAGCGGCGAAGATGTCGGAGACGCCGGGCATTTACCATACGGCATATCAATGGAAAGAAACACCGCTGGTATCGGTCAATATTCCGAATAAAGACCATATCGACGACCTGGATACGTGTGTGCAGTCTATTTTTGCAAAATGCACATATCCGAATTATGAAATTGTCATTATTGAAAATAACAGTACGCAGGAAAGTACGTTTGCATATTATAAAAAATTGCAGGAGCAGGACGCGCGTGTGCGTGTCGTCGTATGGGAAGATGTGTTTAACTATTCCAGGATTACGAATTTCGGCGTGGCGCACTCCAACGGAGAGTACATCCTGCTGCTGAACAATGATACGGAAGTGATCACGCCGGATTTTATGGAGGAGCTGTTAGGGTACTGTATGCGGGAGGATGTCGGCGTCTGCGGGGCGCGGCTGTTTTATTTTGACGACACGATCCAACATGCGGGCGTGATCGTCGGGCTGGGCGGCATCTGCGGCGAAGGCTTTCAGGGCTTCCCGAAGGAAAACGGCGGCTACCAGAACCGGATTTTCTGCCCGCAGGACTACAGCGCTGTAACCGCGGCGTGCCTGATGACGAAAAAGAGTGTGTTTGAACAAGTCGGCGGCATGGATGAGGAGTTTCAGATTGCGTATAATGATATTGATTACTGCCTAAAAGTCAGAAGTACCGGAAGGCTGGTCGTCTACAATCCGTTTGCGATGCTGCATCATTATGAATACAAATCCAGGGGCGTTGAGAATACACCACAGAAGCTGGCGCGCTACAACCGCGAGGTCGATTTGTTTACGACAAGGTACACGCAGATGATCAGTGAAGGCGACCCGTATTACAATCCGAATCTGACAAGAAGGTATCAGGATTTTTCTCTTCGCAGAATCGAACTGATCAAATAAACGAAGTATGGGAGAAAATACAAAAAAGGAGTTTAGATCCATGAAGGGCATTATACTTGCCGGTGGTTCCGGCACGAGGTTATATCCGTTAACAAAATCCATATCTAAACAGATTATGCCGGTTTATGATAAGCCGATGATCTATTACCCGCTGTCGACGCTGATGCTTGCGGGCATCCGGGATATTTTGATCATATCGACGCCGAGAGATCTTCCGGTATTTGAGGATCTGTTTGGCGACGGCAGCCAGTTGGGGCTGCATATGAGCTATGCTGTACAGGAAACACCGCGCGGGCTTGCGGACGCGTTTCTGATCGGGGAGCCGTTTATCGGTTCTGACGCGGTATCGCTTGTATTGGGCGATAATATCTTTTACGGGCAGAGCTTTTCGAGAGTGCTGCAACGCGCGGCGGGCTTGCAGGAAGGCGCCGTGATCTTTGGGTACTATGTCAAAGATCCGAGGGAATACGGCGTTGTAGAGTTTGACGCACAGGGAACAGCGCTTTCCATCGAAGAAAAGCCGGAACATCCAAAGTCCAATTACGCGGTGCCTGGCCTTTATTTTTATGACAATGACGTGGTAGAAATTGCTAAAAATGTAAAGCCTTCCGCAAGAGGAGAGATCGAGATTACCTCGGTAAACAACGAGTATTTAAGGCGCGGCAAATTAAAGGTGGAAACACTCGGGCGCGGGTTTGCGTGGCTGGATACCGGGACGCATGATTCCCTGCTGGACGCGGCGGACTATGTAGCGGCAGTCCAAAAGCGCCAGGGGCTGTATGTCTCCTGTATCGAAGAGATCGCGTATAAAAGAGGATTTATTGGACGCGAACAGTTGGTGGCGCTGGCGCAGCCGCTGTTAAAGACGAATTATGGGCAGTATTTAATGGACGTTGCAGACGGATTATAAAAATGGATGATAAGAAGGATACAGAAGGGAGCAGCAGATGGGGAAAATTACAGTGACAGCGTGTGAGATCGAAGGGCTGTATGAGATTACGCCGACGGTGTTCGGAGATGCGCGCGGTTATTTTATGGAGACTTATAATTACCAGGATTTCAAAGAAGCGGGGATCGACGTGCAGTTTGTCCAGGACAACCAGTCGGCTTCTAAAAAGGGCGTGCTGCGGGGGCTGCATTTTCAGATCCATTATCCGCAGGATAAGCTTGTCAGAGTGATCCGCGGGGAAGTATACGACGTTGCCGTAGACTTGCGGAAAGGTTCTAAGACGTACGGCAAATGGCACGGCGTCTACCTTTCAGAAGAGAATAAAAAGCAGTTTTTTATCCCGAAGGATTTTGCGCATGGATTTTTAGTATTGTCCGACTATGCGGAGTTTGCCTATAAATGTACGGATTTTTATCATCCGAATGACGAAGGCGGGCTATTGTACAGCGACCCGGAGATCGGGATCACATGGCCTATCCCGGACGGCATGGAGCTTACAATGGCGGAAAAGGACAGGCAGTGGGGCGGGCTGCGCGCGTTTACGCAGGCTTACCGTGCATAGCCGGATTGCGGATCAGATTTCCGGGTTAGGACAAGAGGATGGAAAAAGAAAAGCTTGGGAATGTGCTGCTGTACAGTATGGGCAGGGACGATCAGCCGCCGTCAGATGAGGATGGCAGGCTGCTGGAACAAATTGTGCAGGGCTGCGCGGAAGAAGAGTATCACAGCCGTATTACAGAGAGCAAAAACTGGATCGCCATGTACCAGCTGGCGGAGTCCAGGGCGAACCTGGTCGAGTGGCTGCACCTGCCAAAACAAGCAAAGGTGCTGGAGCTGGGCGCCGGGTGCGGTACAATCACTTCTGCACTGTTAAAAAAGGGCGCAGTTGTAGCATGTCAGGAACAAAACCCGCATTATGCCAGGCTCAATGCAAAACGGCACGCACAGGCGGCGGACGGGCGGCTTGCGATTTACGCGGCGCCGCTTGCGCAGTGCGAGCCGTATCTGGACGATGATTATGATATCGTGGTGTCGGCAGACGTCCCGATTGTGGAAGAAAGCGCGAAGGAGCTGCTTTGCATGATCCGGCGGCATCTAAAGCATGACGGCTTGCTGGTGCTTGCCGCAAAAAATAAATTTGGGCTCAAATACTGGGCAGGAAATAAGGAGCCGTATACAAACAATTATTTTGCCGGGCTGGAGACGGCGGGAGTGCGGCTGTATTCCAGGGAAAGGCTGAAAACACTGCTGGCGCAATGCGGATTTGGGCAGCAGGAATTTTATTATCCGTATCCAGACGAGCGTTTTGCGCTGGATCTTTATTCAGACAAATATCTTCCGAAAAAGGGAGATTTAACATATAATATTACGAATTATGAAGATGACCGCATTCTGTTGTTTCAGGAACAGAAGGTGTTTGACAGTATCATAGAAGAAGGGCAGTTTCCGTTTTTTGCCAATGCGTATCTGTGCCTTGCCAGTGCCCAGGGAGAAGGCATTGGAACGTACAGACAGGAAGCTGTTTATATAAGATATGCCTCAGACCGCAGCAGGGAGCACGCAGTCTGTACGGAGATTACGGGGCACAGTGTACGAAAGAAGGCAATGTATGCGCAGGGGGAAGCGCATGTGGCGCATATTCTGGAAGCATATCAGCGGCTGTCGCGACAGTATCAGCATACAGATCTTCGATTTAACCGCTGTGAAAAAAGGCTTGGCGAGGATGGCACAGCGTATGCACAGTTCGAGCTGCTTCACGCGGGCGCGTTGCAGGAGCGGGCTGGGCAGGCGGTGGAAGCGCAGGATTGGGATAAGCTGTTTTTGATCCTGCAAAGAATTGCGCAGTATATCAAAAGCGGGGGCAGGAAGGTGCCGTTTGCGGTGACCGATGGGTTTACGCAAGTGTTTGGAAAGCCTGTGGGAGTGGAAGCGTTAAAACAGACAGCGTGCAGCGAGACAGCGGATATTGACCTGATCCTGCCGAATATCTTGGAGGATGCAGACGGGACATGGCATGTGATTGATTATGAATGGACGTTCTTTTTTCCAGTCCCGCACAATTTTATGATTTACCGGACGCTGTTTTTCCTGCATCATGAAAATCCGCACAGGGAAGAGCTGTCGATGGAGCGCCTGCTTCAATGGGCGGAGATATCCCAAAAGGAAGCGGACGTATATGCACAGATGGAAGAAGCATTTCAGCAGTATGTGACCGGGGGGCTTGTACCGTACCGGGAGATGGTGAACCTGTTGGAGCGCAGATTTTTTAATATTACTGAGCTGAAAGCGGATTATGACCGCGTAGTGGCACAAAACGAGCTGCTCAAAGGACAGGGGATCTGGAAAGCGGCGAGGAAAATAAAGAAAAAACTGACGGGAAACTAAATCTATGGCTGATACAAATTCAAAAGAGCAATACAAACGGTTTATTATGCTGCTTGGGACAATCCTGATCGTAGCAGTACAGACGGCGATGTTTGCGTGTTTGTGGTATAACTATTATGCAAACAGAGAATTAAAAAATATGCGCAAATATTTTCGGTATTTTTACTATTACCGCAGAGGGCACTGGACGATTATCGTCCTGTATGCGGTCGTGCTGATCCTGTTTATGAAAGTATTAGGCGGCTTTCGGGTCGGGTATCTGCGCAACCTGGATGTGCTGTACTCGCAGATCCTGTCTGTGTGCGCGGCGAACGCAGTGGAATACTTGCAGCTTGCGCTGATTGCGAAATGGAAATTTATGCAGTTTTCCACGCCGATCCTTGTGCTTGCGCTGATGCAGATTGCGGTCGGTGTCCTGTGGATCGTAGCGATGCGCAGTATTTACGCAAGGCTGTACCCGCCGCATGAGATGCTCTTAATTTACGGGGATATCAGCCCGAAGGCATTGATCCGCAAGCTTCAGTCGCGGGGAGACAAATACCGGGTCAAGGAGACCGTGCACTTAAAGGCGGGCATGAAGACGATTTTAGAAAAGATTGCACAGTATGAGTCTGTCATTATCGGAGATATCCCGTCCCATGAGCGCAACCAGTTTTTAAAATTTTGTTTTCAGAATAACATCCGCTGTTATTCCGTTCCGAAGATCTCGGATATTATGATTATCAGCGCGTCGGAGATCGACCTGTTTGATTCGCCGCTTCTTTTGTTCCGCAACCAGGGGATGACATTTGGGCAGAGCTTCTGCAAGCGTGCGATGGATATTGTAATTGGGCTGGGCGGCTGCATCGTGGCGTCTCCGGTGATGCTTGTGATCGCGGCTGCGATCAAATTATACGACGGAGGGCCGGTGCTGTACTCGCAGGAGCGGATTACGAAGGACGGCAGGCGGTTCCAGATCTATAAGTTCCGCAGCATGATCGTCGAATCGGAAAAGCGGGGCGCAAGGTTAGCAAGCGAGCATGACGACAGGATCACTCCGGTCGGAAAGGTGATCCGCAGGCTGCATGTAGACGAGCTGCCGCAGCTATTTAACGTGCTGGTCGGGGATATGTCGTTTGTCGGGCCGCGCCCGGAGCGGGAGGAGATAACGAGGGAATATGAAAAGAGCATCCCGCAGTTTCGCTTCCGGCTCAAGGTAAAGGCAGGGCTGACCGGGTACGCGCAGGTGTACGGGCAGTATAATACGGTGCCGTATGACAAGCTGAAGCTCGACTTGACGTATATCGAAAATTATTCGCTCTGGCTGGATCTAAAGCTGATCCTGTTAACAGTCAAGATTTTGTTTCAGAAGGAAAAGTCAGAAGGCGTGGACGACAGCCAAAAGACAGCGCTGAAAGCGGACGCTGTCAGACAGCAGGAACAGGCAGGGAAATAGAATGGGTGAAATTATGAGAAAAGAATCAGAAAAACCAGTGATCTCTGTGATTATGCCTGCATATCAGGCGACACAGTATATCGGGCAGGCGATCGAGTCTGTACAAAGCCAGACGTGCGGACAGGCGTGGGAGCTGCTGGTCATTGACGACTGCTCTACAGACGGCACGATGGAAGCTGTCAGAAGGTATGCGTCCGACCCGCGCATTCATTATATACGCCAGCGGAAAAACCGCGGCGTGGCGGCGGCGCGCAACCTGGGGATTAAAAAGGCGCAGGGGGCGTATCTGGCTTTTTTAGATGCCGACGACTGGTGGGACGCGGACAAGCTCAGGCTGCAAATGGAATGGATCAAGCGTACGGGTGCAGTGCTTTGCTGTACGGGCAGAGAGCTGATGCAGCCGGACGGGACGCCGCAGGGACGGGTGATCGGCGTGCCGAGAAGCATTACGTACCGGATGCTGCTGCGGACGAATGTCATTCCGTGCGGCTCGGTGCTGCTGCGTGCGGATGCGGCAAGAGAATTTGGCTTTGTATGCGACAGGTATCACGAGGATTATATTTTATGGCTGCGGATTCTGAAAAAATATGGAGCTGCCGTGGGCGTGAATGTGCCGGCATTAAAGTGCAGGCAAAGCGCCGGGGGCAAGTCGAGGAATAAATGGAAGTCTGCCGTGATGCAGTATGGCTCCTACCGTTATCTCGGATATGGGCGGCTGCGGGCGCTTTATTATATGATGTTTTACACGCTGCACGGGGTATGGAAATATTTCGGGGCATCCGGCGGCAGGCAGAAATGAGGAGTGAGAAGTTGAACCGATTGATCAGTGACATCAAAAAATACCGGAACTATACGATATATGCGGCAAAATCAGAATTAAAATCAGAAGTGGCAAATTCTCATCTAAGCTGGATGTGGTGGATTTTAGACCCGATGCTGTTTATGATTGTCTATTCGTTTGTGGCAGTCATTGTCTTTCAAAAAGGCGAGCCGTACCTGCCGGTATTTATTTTTATCGGCTACAATAGCTGGAACTTTTTTTCCGCCTGCCTGCGGCAGAGCGTAAAGCTGGTTGCCGCGAATAAGCCGATTGTTTCCAAAGTATATATACCGAAGTTTATCCTGATCTTTGTCAAGATCTGCTCCAACGGCTTTAAAATGATGATTGCGTTTTCACTGGTAGTCATTATGATGATTGGCTACCGCGTCCCGGTTGACTGGAAAGTCCTTTTGATGATCCCGCTGTTTATCGTTTTGCTTGTTGTGACGTTTGCCTTCAGCAGCATTCTGCTGCATTATGGGGTTTATGTGGAGGATCTTGCCAATGTCGTGACGGTCGTGTTAAAGCTGCTGTTTTACCTGACCGGGATTTTTTATTCGATTAGCAACCGCGTGCCGTATCCGTACAGCAGCCTGCTGCTCAAATGCAACCCGATGGCGCTGCTTGTAGATTCGATGCGGCGGGTGCTGATCTATCAGACGATGCCGGATTGGGGCGCGGTGTTTGTATGGTTTGTGATTGGAGTTATATTGTCTGTTGTCGGCGTGCGCAATATTTACCGGCATGAAAACAGCTATGTCAAGGTGATGTAGCAGGAGCGCAGGCATGACGGATACAGCACACATGAGGACAGAGAAAGAGGTGAATCGGGATGGAGCCAGAAGCTGGGAATGAGATCCCCAAGAAAGCGGGTAAAGAAGGCGCGAAAGAATATGCAAAAGAAAACGTGAAAGAGTATACAAAAGAAAACGCAAAAGAACATGCGAAAGAATATGCGATAGAAGTGTCGGATCTGAAAATCCGGTATAAATGCTTAAATCGCATCTCAATCAAAAACAGCCTGTTCAGCCTGAGAAAGTCGGAGGTCGATGTGTTCGAGGCAGTCCGCGGGATTTCCTTTCAGGTGCCAAAGGGCGAGATTATGGGCATCGTCGGCAAAAACGGCAGCGGGAAATCTACGATGCTGCGTGCGATCGCCGGGATCTTTGCCGCAGACGAGGGGACGATCGACCTGCACGGGCATACGGTGTCGCTGCTGTCGATCGGCGTCGGGTTTCAAAAGAAGTTGACAGGAAGAGAAAATATATTTTTAAGCGGGATGCTGTTAGGGTTCAGCGTGGCGCAGGTCTATGCCAAGCTGGATGAAATTATAGAGTTTTCCGAGCTTGAGAGCTTTATTGACAAGCCGGTGCGCACGTATTCCAGCGGGATGTACTCAAAGCTTGCCTTTTCCATTACGGCGATTTTAGAGACAGAGATTATGCTGATCGACGAGGTGTTAAGCGTCGGAGACGTGCGATTTAAGAAAAAAAGCTACGCAAAGATGAAGGAACTAATTACGAATGAAGAGCGGACGGTGATTATCGTATCACATAGTACGGAGACACTGGAAAAATTGTGCGACACGATTTTGTGGCTGCATGAAGGAAAGATAAAAATGCAGGGGAGTACAGGGGAGGTGCTGCCATTGTACAATGATTATATGTCGTAGTTGTGAACTTAAATCAGAATCAGGGATAGCTGAATTGGTATCGAAGGGAGTGTGACATGCAGGTAGTTTTCAGTATAGGGATTTTGGCGGCGTGTATGTGCGTATACAGTCTGCTTGGAAAGGCGTTTTGCATCAAATGCCGCTTCTGTCCGACCGTGCCGGAACAATTCTGCATCGGATTTTTTCTGTATTTTGCGGCGTTCCAGATCGTTGCGGAGGCGATGATCCTGACAAAGCAAAGGCTGCATGTGCTTGGCGCTGTCTGGATGGCTGTACTGGCGGCAGGGATTGCAGCGGCTGCGGTGATTGTCAGGCTGGACAAACGGCGGGCATCAGGAGGAAGGAACGAGGGACTAAGCGGTTTGGCGGCGTCCACGGGAACATGCCTGCTGTTTGCGCTGATGGCGGCGGCTGTTTTATGCGAGTGTGCGACGGCGGTATTGATGCAGCGCAATATCGGCTGGGATTTTGCCTATTATATCGGAAATATGACGACGTCGGCGGCTACGGATACGATGTATCTGTATGACGGCAGCAGCGGGCTTTTGCGCAGCCACTTGGAGCTGCGGTACGCATTGTCCTCATTTTATATGAATACGGCGTGGATCAGCCAGGCAACAGGCATCTCGGCACTGGTGCTGCAAAAATATGTGGCAGGCGTCTTATGTGTGCTGCTGACAAACGCGGTTGTATACAGCTTTGCGATGGAAGCCTTTCACCGTGACCTTAGAAAGACGGCGGTGCTTGTTACCATTACAATCCTGCTTACGATCTTTTGGGATGTGTATGATACGGCGGCACAGTTTTTGCTGCTGCGCAATTATGAAGCAAAGGCGTATTGTGCCAACGTCGTGCTGCCGATGACGGGCTACCTGCTGTACCGCCTGTGGAAAAACAGCGGGGAGAAGCACAACTGGGCGGAGCTGTTTTTAGTCGCGTTTGCAAGCGTGGCTGTCTCGATGTCCTCGCTCGTGCTCGTTCCGGCGCTGATTTGCCTTATGCTTTTGGCGCAGATAATCGTGGAACGGCGGTGGGACGGTGCGCTGATTCGGCGGGGGATTTTATGTATGATGCCAAATGTATGCTATTTGGTGGTATATTTAGCGTTTACCAGAGGATGGCTGGTCGTGGAGGTATAGGATATGGCAGGCGTTCTTAGGCAGTATCAGGGAGACTCGCTGTATTTGGCGGCATTTGCAGTCTGCCTGGTGCTTTTATACTGGAAAGAGAGAAAGCAGGGAGGGAGTACAGGAAAAAAAGCGCTTGCAGCAGCGGCTTTGTCAGTGGTGTTTGTATTTAATGAAATTGCTTACCAGATCGTAGGCAAAATCACAAATGCTGCAACGTATTACCGTTTTTTTTGGATGCTTCCGGTCTTATTTTTGATCGCATACGAATTAACGGAAGCATTTTTTGACGGCAGAAGGCACAGGAGGGCGCTGGGCGTAATTGCCTTTCTCGTGTGCCTGGGGTTTGGGGCAAATCTGTTTTTTTTAAACCGTGCCAACCTAAACCTGCCGAAAAATATGTATGGGCTTGACCCCAATGTCATTTCGATCGCAGACGCCATGATGGATGACTGGTATGGTACAGGCGGCGAAGAAAGCCAAAAGGAGCAGCCGCGGGCGGCGTTTGATATTTACCTGGAATATCAGGTGCGTACCTATGAGCCGCGTATTTTATGGGCAATTTCCAGAAATGCGTATTTGTACCAGGCGCAGCATGGCTATGATTTTAAAAAATATGTGCACCAGCAGCACATGATCGCAGCAGTCAACGAAGGATTAAAAGAAAATCAACAGGCGCTGCGGCGCAGTTTGGATAAAAACGGCGTGGATTATTTGGTAATCCGTACGGAATTTGCTATGGACAGCTATCTGTCCGAGATTTCCATAACGCCGGTAACGCAGAGTGAAGATTATACGTTATACAGAGTGAAGACGGCCAAAAATAGGAATAGGGAAAGAAAGGATTTAGGCGGATGATCAAAGTATATATTTGTCCGAAATGCGGCTGGATGCGGACGGTATCCCGCAGGAAAAATGTGGAATGTTACAAATGCGGAGAACAGGAAATGTTTCAGGTCAAACTTACATATGATAAATACAGCACAATGACATTGAAGGAGCGGGAGGATTATTCAGACAGTTGGCTGTATATCCACCTAAGAAATCTAAAGGAGCAAAATGTATAGGAAAGACAACGTCGGTTGGGCAAAGCATCTGGATTTTACGATTCTGGATATTGTATTGCTTCAAATGGCATTTATAACTGGATATATTATGCGGCACGGCTGGCTGAATCCTTATGCCAGCGAACCATATCTGCGGCTTGCTGTGATACTCGTGCTTCTGAACCTGTGTGTCGTGTTTTTTAAGGAATCCTACCAGGATATTATTAAGCGTGACGCGTTTACAGAGCTGGAGGAGGTCGCGGCGACCTGTACGATTATCTTTGTCGGGATGCTCGTTTATCTGTATGCGGCGAAGATGTCAGCGGTGTATTCCAGAGAGAGCTTGTTTACGTTCTGGATTATGTCGATTATTTATGAATATATCGCACACTGCATGTACAAACAGTTTGTGCGCGGCAGGATCAAAAAAAAGCGCAGCAACGCGGTCATGATTATCCTGACCGTAGACCGCTACGCGGAGGAATGCGTGCGGGATTTTGAACACGATACGTACCGGGACTTTGAGATCAGCGGCATTGTCATTGTGGACAAGCCGCGCAAGGGAGAGACGGTGCGGGGCGTGCCGGTCGTGGCAAATGCGGACGATTTCTACGAATATGTAAGGACGCATGTCGTAGACGAAGTGTTTATCAACGGCAATACGAGGGATTCGAGCGAGGCGCTCGCCAACCAGTTGATTGAGTACGGCATTACCGTCCACTTTAATTTGATCCCGCAGACTGCGCTGATGCCGAACAAGGTATTGGAAAAGTGCGGCAACTATATGGTGCTGACCACGAGTATGCATATTGCGTCGCCTCCCGAGATGTTTTTCAAGCGTGTGATGGATATTGCGGGAAGCCTGGTCGGGCTGGTATTTGCAGCGGTTGCGTTTGTGGTGTTTGCTCCGGCCATCAAAATGCAGTCGCCGGGCCCTGTCTTGTTCAGCCAGGAGCGGGTAGGCAAAAACGGGCGGATTTTCAGGATCTATAAATTTCGCTCAATGTACCTGGACGCCGAGGAGCGCAAGCAGGACCTGATGGACAGCAATGAGATGGACGGCTTGATGTTTAAGATGACGGACGATCCGAGGATCTTTCCGGTCGGCAGATTTATCCGCAAGTATTCGATTGATGAGCTGCCGCAGTTTTGGAACGTGCTCAAAGGCGAGATGAGCCTGGTAGGTACAAGGCCGCCTACGATCGATGAGGTCGAGCATTACCAGCTCCATCACAGGGGGCGCCTTGGCATCAAGCCGGGCCTGACAGGTATGTGGCAGGTCAGCGGGCGCAACGATATTACAGATTTTGAGAAGGTTGTGTCGCTGGATACGCAGTATATCTCGGAATGGTCGCTGAGCCTTGATTTGAAAATCCTGTTCCGTACGATACAGGTCGTATTGTCCGGTGACGGGTCAAAATAATCAAAATGAATCATTTAGTCAGGAAAGGAAGGATACGTGATGGTTCGGGTATCGGTCGCGATGGCGGTATATAATGGAGAAGCATATCTTACAGAACAACTGGATTCTGTGCTTGGACAGCTTGGCAGGCACGATGAGCTCGTAGTCTCGGATGACGGTTCGACAGACCGCACCGTCCAGATCATCGAGCATTACAAACAAAAAGATCCGCGCATCCGCCTTGTATTCGGGCAGGGCATGGGGATTAAGCAGAATATCGCCAATGCGCTTGCTCATACAAAGGGCGCCTATCTTTTTCTTGCCGACCAGGATGACGTGTGGATGCCGAATAAAGTGGAGCGCGTGCTTGCGGCCTTTCGCGAGAACAGATGCCATGTCGTCGTCCATGACTGTATCGTGACCGACGCGGAGCGAGAGCATGTGATCTATCCGTCTTTTTTTGCTTACCGCGGGTCTGGGGCGGGCATGTGGCGCAATCTGTGGAAAAACAAATATATTGGCTGCTGTATGGCGCTTCGGCGGGAGCTGCTGCCGTATATCCTGCCGATCCCGGACGATATCCAGATGCATGACCAGTGGATTGGCATGATCAATGACAAGCATAAAGGCGGATGTGTCTTTTTAAAAGAACCGCTGTTATATTACCGCAGGCATTCTGGAAACGTCTCCGATTTTGGAAGAAATACCGTTCCA
>ERZ808054.1279-NODE-1279-length-15081-cov-4.585777_pt1 | contig 15081 bp, 15 predicted proteins | sample MGYA00380201_ERZ808054 | MGnify/ENA primary metagenome ERZ808054 (study PRJEB31490, sample SAMN06133419) | mouse gut metagenome | isolation source: Z5_2 | host: mice | place: China: Chengdu | collected 2015-05 ... | reverse complement strand
TTGTCTTCATTAGCAGTTGAGGCATCTTCCTTAAAATGAATGTCCAGTATCCAGTGAAGCCCATTCTCTATTTCCCAGTGCCCCCTCGCAAGCTGTCCGTATTTTTCCGCGCTTACCACCGTGTCCAGCAGGTGAAAATGCATCTCCCTGCTTACACTGCCGCCTGTCTGCCGGGTAAGCACTGCCATTCCCAGGCAGTTTACATGCTCCCATTTGGGATCCAGTATTCTTTTTATTTCGCTGCCCTCTGAAAATATCCGGTATTCTCTTTTCTCAATCCTCCCATGGTCTTTGTGCGTTTCTGAATATGTGTCCATCGCCGCAAACCGCTTCCTGTCATTTTCCTCCATGTCCTTAAAGAACAGTTCCACGTCCTCGAAGGCTGCCCTCTGGTTCTTCTTCAGCTGCAGGCAGAAATGACCGTTTTTCCCCATGATCTTGTCCATGATCTCTGTCTGGGTCCCTATTGCGTCTATCGTGACGAAACAGCTCGTGATGTCTATCAGGTCCAGCAGTCTGGGGATCTCCGGGATCTCGTTTATCTTTTCCCCCACTTCCTCTGTCCCACAGACAGTCCGCATCCGCACATGAAAGCCGAGATGACATAAGGGATATTTCCGTTTTCAGACTTTTTGGCTGCCGCACGGACAGCCTTGCCGTCTATTGCTATGTGCTTCCCGCTTTTTTTGTATGCAATGCCCTTTACCCATTTCACAAACAGCTTCATGAAAGCCTCCACGTCCAGCGCACGGAAGACGTCAGAAAATACGTCATGCGAAGGCACCCCCTTTTCAAGGGGGATCCTTTCCGCAAGTTCTTTTTCCCTTTTTTTAAGATAATAGCTCATATTGGTAAAATCCGTAAAACCAATGAGCACGCCATACAGTGCCAGGATGATGACATCCATTAGGGGGTATTTTTCCCCCTTGTCGCACCTTGGGTCTTCCAATGTCTCAAATATGCTGAAAAACGACCTTTCCATTATCATATATCCCCTTTTCCTTTAGTCTCTCCATCATGCCGGTCCCCATTTTTGTATACAGCCAGCTCCCTTTGACCTGTAAAACGACCAGCTTCCCCATGTCATCCGGAAGCCCGGGCACCAGTTCAGAGAGCAGGCATGCCTGCGTCTGTCCCACATTGATTGAGACCCGGTCACTGACCACGCCGTTTTCTGTTATCTTCCCTATGTATGCCTGGACCGACACGGGGTACGCCTTGCCTGGCACCCGCCTGGATGTCGCATAATATAAGTAGTAATTGTTACCAATCTTTTTCACCGTGGTACCCGGTGTCTTATACTGTTGTACCCATTCTGGTAGCACACTGTCACCTTCTTTTAAATAGTATATATTATACACTACTTATTGAAAAAATAACAGCCCTAAATGGCTGTTATTTCTAAAATTTTATTAAGCGATTGCCCTATATGAAGAACTCAAGGACTTGACTATTACAAAAGTTTATATTATATTTAATAATAAATTGCAGAAATTACTAGGGATGCGATTGAGTGCATTAAGAAAAGCAACTTGTGAATTCATAAAATGGTTTTGGAAATGAGATATATTTGGGAGCAGTGCGATGCGATTACTAAAAAAAGAAAAGAAGGCGCTAGTGAGTATTTTTTTACTTTATGTAATGACTCAGGGGCTTATTTTATTTGTATCAGGTCGTTGGTTTGATGATTGGTGCTTAGTTAATATTTCTAATCAGGGGCTTATTCAGTGGAGTCTGGAGACGGGTAGACCAAGCATTTTTCCTATTAGCGCCTTAGTAAGAGATTTCCCTAGAATTTATAAGGTTGGAATTTTCTTAGCATATTATATGGTTGCAGTATGTTTTTATCTTTTGATAAGAAAAATATTTAAGATGGATTTAAATGACGCATTAATGGTTTGCTTTATATATCTTTGCTTACCTATAAATGATGTTAGAATTATAAGATCGGCAATGCCATATACTATAGGATTAATGTTATGGTTTTTGGCATTTTGTATTTTAGTGTATAAATATGATAATTTGAATTTTTTTTTAAGATTATTGACATTACTTCTTTTTTTTGTTTCTTTTATTCTTAATTCACTACTTGTATTTTATGGATTAGTTTTGCTATATATAATTATCATGGAAAGGAGAAGTTTAAAAAAAATTTTATTTAAGATAGATTTTTTCATTATTCCTTTCGCTTTTTTTTTATGTAAACAGTTTTTTTTCCCAGCACATGGCGTATATTCATCGTATAATGAGGTGAGTATTTCATCTATATTTAGTGCGGTCAAGGTGACTTTTTATGCTTTTTTCATTATATTTAAAGATATTTTGCTTGCGCTTATTGAGACTATGCGTAGGTTTAACGTAATGTTGGGAACATTAGTATTTGCATTGATTGTTTCTATAGGCATTAAATATTTCACAGTTGCGGATAGTTCTGAAAAAGGGAAAAATACCGATAGGTTTATAGCTATTGAATTTTTGGTTGGATTTCTAACAATACTAGCAGGTATATATCCATACGCTGTTGTAGTGCCTCATTCTCGAGTTTTTACTGCAGTTGGTTTTAATGGGAGATTTTCAATGCTCGTTCCGTTTGGGTGGGCAATAATTATTGATGCTATATTAAAATTCTCATGTAAAAGAGAAGGCAGGATAGCAATAATGGTAGGACTTATGATTGCAGGTACAATCCACTTCACAAAATGGTATAGTGTTTATCAGAGTAATTATTATTGGGAAAGAGGATTGCAGGTATGCCTGAGCGAGAATTCTAACTTGGAAAACGTAAAGACAGTGTATTTTGAGGGAACTGGTATGATTAATACGGGAACGAATGCATCTTGGTATGAGTTGAATGGAGTGTTTGAAGAAGTATTTGGCAATGAAAATCGTTTAGTGGTTGGTAGTTCTGAATTAGAAAATGTACATAATTTTGTGGATCAATCAGTGATTGAGAGGGAGTGGTATAATATGACAGGATATGACGGGAATTATAATGAAATAGATGTGGTCATCTTGTATTCGAATACCATCAATCTTAGAGAGGGGATGCGGCTCAGACTTTTAGAAATTATTGGACAAGACATAGAATCAGAACTTATAGAGAAAGCATCTTTTAAAGTTATTTTCCCAGAGGATAAAGAATTTTCATCATATGTGACGTTTTAGACAATTGGATAAGGAGCTTTAGTGGGGCTATGAAAACAATATCGATATTGGTTCCGTGCTATAATGAGGAAGGTAATATTCTTCCACTATATGATGCTATAAAAGGAGAATGGAATAAATCATTATCAAGATATAACTATGAAATAGTATTTATAGATAACAAATCAAGTGATTGCACAAGAAAATTAATTAGGAGAATTTGTGCAAAAGATAAGAGATGTAAAGCGATTTTTAATAGGCAGAATTTTGGATCATTGAATAGTCCATACTATGGATTATGTCAGGTTACAGGTGATGCAGCAATATTATTGTGTGCAGATTTTCAGGATCCTGTAGAAATGTTGCCCAAACTTGTTAATGAGTGGGAGAAAGGTGCAGAGGTTGTATGCGCTGTGAAGACAAGTAGTAAAGAAAGCCCTCTGTTATATTTTCTACGAAGTTGCTACTATAGATTACTTAAAAAAATGAGTAAGGTTAATATTATACGTCATTTTACAGGCTTTGGCTTATATGATAGAAGCTTTTTAAATATATTAAAATCGTTGGATGATCCAATGCCTTTTTTACGAGGTATAGTGGCTGAATATGCCGTTGATAGAGTAGAAATTCCTTATGAACAAGCAAAAAGACGTACAGGGAAAAGTAGCAATAATTGGTATTCATTATATGATGCGGCGATGCTGAGTTTTACTTCATATACAAGGGCGGGGTTGCGTTTATTTACTTTCTTTGGATTTGCGTGTGCAGTTATAGGGTTTGTTATTTCACTAGTTTATCTATTTCTAAAGATAATATATTTTGATCAATTTATAATGGGGTTAGCTCCGGCGTTACTGGGTCTTTTTATTCTCGGCGGAGTGCAGTTGATATTTCTTGGAATGATAGGGGAGTATATTATTTCAATGAATAGCAGAATAATTAATAGACCCTTAGTAATTGAAGAAGAAAGAATCAATTTTGAAGAGGATTGACATGCAGCATGAATTTGATATCTACCAATTAGCTTTTGAAAAAGTATTAATGATTCAGCCGTTTTCTGCATCAGATAATAGAGGGGTTTTGACTAAAGATTATGCTGAAGGAATATTTCATGAAAATGGTGTTGATTTTTTCCCGAGAGAAATAATAACAATAGAGAGTCGGCGGGGAGTGCTGAGGGGGCTTCATTTTCAAACGACGAATGGGCAAGGAAAAATATTGCGATGTGTATATGGTAAAGTTTGGTGTGTTATTGTTGATTTGCGATTAGATAGCAGAACTTTTGGTGAGTGGATAAATGTTGATATTAATCAGCAAAGAGGAGTGTATATACCAACCGAATGTGCGGTGGGAACTTTAGCCATTGAGAATTCTGTCATTATATGTTTGCATAGCCGAGAATATGATGGGAATTTTGAAGCAGGAATTTTATGGGATGATTTTGATTTAAATATAGATTGGCCAGTTGAATTAATAGAAGGTAATATTATTATTTGTGAAAAGGATAAAAAATTGCAAACTTTTGCGGACTATAAAAAAGTATTAGAAAGACGGCAGAGTAAAAGGTCACATTAATATGAGAGTTAAAGAGGTTGAAATGGCAGTATGCCGTATATATTTCGATAATGTGGAGTTATATGTATGAATAAGACAAAGGTTGGGATTATTGGATCAGGGAATATTGGTACAGACTTGCTGATGAAAGTGCTTCGTTCAGACGTTCTAGAATGTGGAATTTTTGCAGGAAGAAATTTAGAATCGAAAGGAATGCTTCATGCAAGAAAGTTAGGTGTTCCAATAACAGATGAGTCAATTCAATATATTGTAGATAATCCAGAATGTTGCGATATTGTCTTTGATGCTACTAGTGCGGAAGTGCATAGAATAAATGCCCCTATTTTGAAAGCACTTAACAAATTTGCAGTAGATTTAACGCCTGCACATGTAGGCAGGTTTTGTATACCAGTTCTTAATGGAAATGAAGTTGTAGAAGAAGAAAATGTTAATCTTATTACCTGTGGTGGTCAAGCTACAGTACCAATAGCCCGTGCTATAATCAATGCAAAGCAGGATGTTAAATATTTTGAAATTGTTGCAACTATAGCATCAAAATCTGCAGGAATTGGAACGAGAAATAATATTGATGAGTTTACGCAAACAACCAAGGAAGCATTGATGACATTTACAGGAGTGGAGAATGCCAAAGCTATAATTGTATTAAATCCAGCAGAACCACCTATTACAATGCATAACACGTTATATGCAATAATAGATGATCCTGATATGGATGCTATTTCCAATGAAGTCATTCAAATGGTAAAGAGTATTAGGTCATATGTGCCAGGATACAAGTTATTGACAGGTCCTTTGTATGAAAATGGAAGAGTGTGCATTACGATTTCAGTGACAGGCTCAGGTGATTATTTGCCGGGGTATGCCGGAAATTTAGACATAATTACTTGTGCAGCACTAGCCATTGCAGAGAAACGCGCCAGAGGATAAGTTTGAAACAAAGAGGTAGTGGATAGAGAAAATATTTGGGCATCACAAATAAGCCATCTTTTGGTGGCAAAAAAATGAATATAAACGCAACACCTAATCAGGAAGCTGGTAAAGGATCATCTTTGATAAGATAACCTCTTTGCTTAAGCAGATTAAGTGCCTGTGAAGTGGTTAATACTTTTTCTTTATTCACAGGACGAGATTCAAGAAAACCGTCTGGTGTATATGGCTTTAAATCCGTAAGTATGTGCCAGATAGCGGTGAGGATCATACGACAGACAGCAATGATGGCTTTCTTGTGACCACGGCGTGCTTTGATACGCTTGTAGCGAGTGGTAAATTCAGGATGCTTCTTAGATTTGATTAAAGCATTTGCAACCTGCACCAAAACCGGTTTAAAATAGGAACCAGCATGGGAAATCCGAGTGGATTTGATTTTGCGGTCGCTTTTATCATTTCGGGGACAGCATCCTGCCCATGAGACGAGGTGTTTTGCTGTGGGGAAGACAGACATATCACCGCCAATCTCTGAAAGCACTTGAATAGCGGTCATTGGATTCTTATCGAATCCGGGAACAGTCCTTATTAAGTTTAAAGCAGCCTCATATTTATCACAGAGACGAAGGATTTCCTGTTCTACTTCTGAAATGTGCTTTTGTAATTCGTCGATATGGTCAAGGCACTGTCTGAGTTTCACAGCCTGTTCTTTAGAGACAGCCCCATCAACAGCAGCCTGTATTTCTTCAACAGGAGTTTTACAGCGGCCGTGAACGAAAGGTGCTACATCAAATAATTCTCCGGGGTGTTGCAAAATCTGTTCTGTAATAGAATGGGAAGATTTACCAAATACATCAGAAAAGACATCATCCAGTTTAAGATTGGATACAGTAAGACAATTCTGGGCACGATTTTTCTCGCCGGTAATCATACAGGTGAGTTTGAAACGGTATCTTACGAGATCCCTGAGCCCTCTGATGTCAGCAGGCGGAATAAAGGAAGGTTTAACCATGCCGCACATGTACAGGTCGCAAATCCATTTGGCATCTTTGCGGTCGGTCTTATTTCCTTTCATCGGTTTTGTGTATTTGGGATGAGACAGAGTAACCCAGATTTCATGTCGTTCTAAGACATTGAATACAGGGATCCAGTATTTGCCGGTAGATTCCATGCATACATCTTTACAGTTGTATTTTGCAAGCCAGTCACACAGCTCATTCAATCCTTTTGTGAAGGAAGAAAAGCGAGCCTGCTTATACTCTGTACGGTTATTGGAATCAGTAATACCAACACAAGCATAGATCCATGTTTTGTGGACATCAAGCCCACAACAGTTAAATTTTAAAATTTTGAAAGACAAGTAACTACCTCCTGATAATATAGTGATAAAACTGACAGTGACTGGTCATCCGGCGAGATCGAGTCGACTTCGGAAGAGATAAGTTTACGGGCTACTGTTATGCGCCACTCATTGATGCCTTAACGGATGACCGACAACATATATAAATACGGGGTCGCCGCTATACAGCCCCGCCACTCACCTCCACGTGTTCTGTAGTGTGTCAGTCTTATAAAAATAGTATCAGAAGGAAGCAAAAATAAAAAGCGAAAGCCAGTGCAAATGTTTCATGGAGCATTGCTGTCTTTCGCAGAAAGATGGGTTATATGTATGAAAAAAATTAAAATATTTGATGCTACCTTGCGCGATGGTTCCCATGCAATGCGTCACCAATTTAGCAAGGCGCAGATAGCAAGATATTGTGACGCAATAGATAGAGTGGGAATGACGGCTATATTTGTGGGGCATGGAAACGGGTTAGGGGCATCATCACTTCAAGTGGGAATTTCAAAACTTACGGACAAAGAAATGCTGACAACTGCTAAGAAACATTTAAAGCATACACCATTGGGGGCATATTTGATTCCAGGTTTTGGCACAATTCGTGACGATATTGATCCAGCAATTGAATTCGGTGTAAAAGTATTTAAGGTTGGCTGTCAATGCACTGAAGCGGATCTTACTAGGCAGCATATAGAATATATAAAAGGATGTGGAAAGAATGTATATGGTGTATTAATGATGTATCATATGACAACAACAGAGAGGTTACTTGAAGAAGCACAGAAGATGCAGGGTTATGGTGCGGATGGAGTGATAATCATGGACAGTGCTGGTGCATCTACTCCGGAGCTGGTAAAGAGAACGATTAGTACTCTTTCAAGTAAACTGAATATTGAAATAGGGATGCATACTCATAATAATTTAGGGATGGCAGTCGCTAATGCTTATATTGCAATTCAAGAGGGAGCAACGATTATTGATGGAACAATACGTGGTTTTGGCGCTGGTGCGGGCAACTGCCCGATTGAGGTGTTGCTTGCATTACTAAAAAAGGAAGGTTATCATTTAAATGGGATTGATTGGTATAGAATGCTTGATGTTTCAGATAAAGTTGTATCTCAATTTAAAGAAGATAGAGGAATTGATAGCATATCTATAGTGAGTGGTGTTTCAGGAGTATTTTCAGCATTTAAACCTCACGTATTAGCGGCAGCAAAGGAGTTTGGTGTTGATGCAAAAGAAATATTTATGGAATTGGGAGAAAGAAAAGTAATGGCTGGGCAAGAGGATATGATTTTAGATATTGCTAATGAAATAAAACGGAGAAAAGCATCGAATGATGCGCTTTCTTTTTAAGGAGGGATGTATTTATGTTTAATTTTCAATTAGGAACATGGGCTGAGATTCCATCACCATATGTTACAAATGTGTTAATGACTGCTGGATTTGATTTTTCGATTCTTGATATGGAACATGGTGTCATAGATTTTGAGACTGCCCAGAATATGATATTTGCGGCAAAAGCGGTAAAAAAGAAAACCTACGTTAGAGTTCCGGCTATAGAAGAATCATGGGTACTTAGAGTTCTTGACATGGGATGTGATGGAATTATTTTTCCGCAAGTGTCCTGCAAAAATGATATTGAAAAGATTGTAGAGTATTCTTGTTTTAGGCCAGTAGGAGAAAGAGGATTTAACCCATATATATCGGCAGGCGGGTATAGTATAGTTTCTCCAGATTATTTTGAGCAGGAGAATCAACGAATTGAGATAGGCATAATCTTAGAAGGGATTCAGGCTTTTGATCAGATTGATAATTTGATAGCATATGATCAAGTTAAAATAGTATATATTGGTCAATATGACTTATCAATGGCTCTTGGGGTTCCGGGGCAAGTTACACATCCAAAAGTTATAGAATATATGAGCAAAGCGGTTGAGATACTTTTAAAAAAGGATAAATTACCTGGATGCATGGTGCACTCGATTGAGGAAGCAAAGTTAGCAATAAATCAGGGATTTAAATTTATAGTTTATCAGGTTGATACAGGATTGCTGTTCAATGTTGTTAATAATTTTGTGAAGGAGGCAAAAAATAATGAAAATATCTGATTATGTAGTACGTTTTTTCGAAAAACAGAAGGTTAATGACCTTTTTATGGTAACTGGTGGAAGTAGCATGCATCTCATTGATAGTTTTGGAAGATCAAAAAAGATAAAATATTGGTGTACAGAGCATGAACAGTCAGCGGCGATGGCGGCTGAGGCATATGCAAAAATGCGTAATGATTTTGGGCTCGTTTTAATCACTGGCGGACCAGCTGCAACTAATACTTTGACAGGTGTTTTAGATTGCTGGCAGGATTCGATTCCTGTTGTTTTTATTTCAGGACAGTCAAAAAGAAAACAGACAATAATTAATTCGGGAATTGAGGGATTGCGTCAGTTTGGAGTCCAAGAGGTAAATATTATACCTATAGTAGAGTCTATTACAAATTATGCGGTAGAGATAGATGATATAAAAAAGATAAGATATTATTTGGAAAAAGCGGTTTATATGGCAAAAAATGGGAGACCGGGTCCTGTTTGGCTTAGCATACCTTTAGATGTACAAAGTGCAGATGTTGATATCAATGATTTAAAAGGATTTGAGCCAGAAGAAGTGGATACTGTAAAGACTTCTCCCACGAATGAGGAATTAGAATATATTTCTCAAAAATTATTGAATGCAAAGAGACCTGTTGTAATAGCTGGACACGGAATAAGATTGTCAGGTGCATGTGATGAATTTTCTGAGTTTTTATTAAAACATAATATACCTGCAGTTACACCTGTTATGGGGATAGACGTGTTAGAAGGGGGGCATCCATGTAATATTGGGAGAACAGGTATAAAAGGAACAAGAGCAGGAAATTTTGCCATGCAAAATGCGGATTTGATAATTTCTATTGGCAGTAGGCTGGCTGTTTCGGTTATTGGTCATGAGTTTGAGAAATTTGCAAGAGAAGCTGATGTTGTGGTTGTTGATATTGATACGATAGAACATCAAAAGAATACAATTGGTAATATAGAGAGGATAATTAATTGTGATGCAAAATCATTTATTGAGCTGTTAGATAATTTCCTGCAAGATAATTATGGGAGGAAAGAATGGCTCGGCATTTGCCAAAATTGGAAGAAGAAATATCCGGTAGTGCTTCCGGAGTATGATGATGACAGCTGCGGAATTAATTATTATAGATTGATTGATATTATAAATAAAACATTGAGGGAAGATACACCTGTTGTTGCAGATGCAGGATCCGCATTTTATGTCGTGAATCAAACAATTGACCTAAAAAAAGGACAACGTTACATTACTACAGGCGGAACGGCTACTATGGGGTTTGCAGTACCAGCAGCAATAGGTATGGCTGTTGCAGATCCTAATGATGAGATAATCGTTGTTACTGGAGAAGGTTCGTTTATGCAGAACCTGCAGGAGATGGAGGTAATACAATATCATAATTTTAATATTAAGATATTTGTTGCAAACAATAATGGTTATTTTTCAGTTCACAATACGCAAGAAAGATTTTTTGATGGAAATTATGTTGGTGCAGGAATAGAAAGTGGGATTTCATTTACAAGTATAGAAAAGCTGGCACAAGCATTTGATATTAAATATTATCAATATTCGAGGATAAAAGATTTGGAGAATGGCATTGCGGATGTTATGGCATTGGATGGTCCTGTGCTGGTGGAAGTCATAGTCACAGAGAAAATGGAAGTTATTCCGACCGTTTCATCACAGATTATGCCTAATGGGGTTATGGTGTCAAAACCTTTGGAAGATATGTATCCGTTTTTAGATAGAGATGAGTTTCAAAATCAAATGATTATAAAACCAGAGCAGTTTTGAATGAGGAATAATTATATAGATGATATGTGGGGGATGTATTATTGATTTATAATAAGATTGTCAAAGAAGATTTAGAAGAAATATATTCTAGAAACATTCCATGGGAACAAATGGATGGCAAAACAGTCTTAATCACAGGTCCATATGGGATGCTTTCGTCATATATGACTGCCATGCTAATATATTTGAATGAGGAAAAAGAGTATAATATTAGGATTATTGCGGTGGTAAAATCTATTGAGAAATTTCAAAAGCGGTTCGGAGAATATGTTGATCGCAGTTATGTTAGGGTTGTTCCTTCTATGTTAGATGGAAAAATTAATATAAAAGGAGATGTGGACTATATTATTCATGCTGCTAGTTATGCAAGCGGAAATTACTATAAGTTGTATCCGGTAGATACGATGAAGCCCAATGTTTTGGGAACATACTATTTGCTAGAACTGGCAAAAGAAAAACAGTCAGATGGGTTTTTGTTTTTTAGCTCTGGAGATATCTATGGAAAGATCATTGATCTTGAATCAATTTCGGAGACGGATATTGGTGTTTTGGATACATTGGATGAACATAGTTGTTATGGAGAAAGTAAGAGGCTAGCGGAAACTATGTGTAGGGCGTACTACAATCAGTACAAGGTTCCAGCCATGATGTTGCGTATATTTCCCACTTACGCACCGACTATGGATATTCAAAATGACCCTCGAGCCGTAGCAACATTTGTAAAAGACGTGGTTAATGGTAATGATATAGTATTGAAAAGTAGCGGAGCAAAGCGTATGTCATTCTGTTATATTGCGGATGCGATTGCAGGATATTTTATGGTTTTGCTAAAAGGGGTTCGTGGTGATGCGTATAATGTGTGTAATTCGAAAGAGTTTTACCAAGTAAAGGAACTGGCAGAAATAATTGCTTCTCTTAGTAGAGAGGCAAAGAGCAAAGTGGTGATGATACCCAGATCAATTGATGAACCTTATATTGAAAATGATTTTCAAAGCTGGCTTAGACCGAGTGACGAGAAACTGAGAAATTTAGGGTGGAAGCCACATTTCGATACAAAAGCTGGTTTTAAGAGGGTTATTGATTATTTTACGTTGTACTCTGGAAAAAGTTTTGAAAGGAATTAGTGTAATATGAATCAGAAAGAGTCGTTTTGGAAGGGGAAAAGGGTGCTTGTTACAGGGCATACAGGGTTTGTAGGTTCATGGTTATGTACCGTATTAAAGAATTTTGGGGCAGATATTACTGGTTTTGCGTTAAAGGAAGAATCAGGGAGTTTATATGAAAGAATTAAAATAGAATTGGGAATTAATAGTGTTTATGCAGATTTGAGAAATATTGATGATGTTAGACAATGTATTCAGCAGGTCAAACCAGATACTATTTTTCATATAGCTGCAGTTGCTTTTTTAAAGGATTGTTTTTTAGACCCTGAAAGGGCATATACTTCTAATGTAAATGGAACTATAAATTTGTTTCAGGCAATTAATGAATATGGGGAAAAATGCAGGATTGTTGTTGCAAGTAGTGACAAGGTTTACCGAAATGTAAATCAGAAAATGTATTTATTTAAAGAGGAGGATCCTCTTGGTGGAAGCGATACATATTCGGCATCAAAGACTTGTGAAGATATTATTGCACAGAGTTTTTTTGATTCGTATTTATTTAATAAAAGTATGTCTCTATGTATTGTGAGACCAAGTAATATTATAGGCGGCGGGGATGGCAGTACAACAAGGTTGATTCCAAGTTTATATTTTAATTTCAGCCATGGTTTGGAACCAGAGATTAGAAATCCTGATTCTGTCAGACCATGGCAGAATATTTTAGATATAGTTGATGCTTATTTGACTCTTGCAGAATATTGCGAAGAAGGGTGTTCGATATTTAATGTTGGTCCAGAACTTGATGGTATAAAGACTGTAGGTGAAATTGTAGAATATGTAAGAAGGTTGTATAGGAAAAAAGAGAAAGTAGCTATAAAAGATATTAGTTTCGATTCGGATGAAAAAATGTATAGTAGTAATCAAGTAAAAGAGAAAATATATTTAGGTTTGTCGATTGACAAAATTAAAAAAGACGTTGGTTGGAGTCCCAAGAGGACATTGGAAGAGTCTCTAGATGAGATATATGAATTTTATGAATTGGATAAAGAGGAGAATATTTATAGAATTTGCCAAAAGCAGATAGAACGATACTATGGAGGAATGTAGAAATGAATGATGATAATTTAGAGGATTTCCATGAATTTGATGGGGAGGCGCATAAATACAATCAAATTATGGAGGAGGAATTTGGTCCAAACCATAAAAAATATGCTGAATATAAGGTGGAATTGTTGCACAATTTATTACCAGTTAAACCTAATTATAGTATTTTGAATTTTGGGTGTGGTGTTGGAAGAGACATGGATTACTTCCCATATTATTTTGGAAATAAAATTAGTTTATATGGATGTGATGTATCAAAAGAATCAGTTGAATATGCATCAGCGTTAACAAATGAGTATTCATATTTTCAAAGTGAAAAAACACAATCAATATATGATCAGGGAGTTATGTTTGATATTGTGTTTATTGCATGTGTCCTTCATCATATAGATCCCATAGAAAGAAAATATTGGATAAAAGCATTGGCAGATAACACAAGTGATGAAGGGTATATCTGTATTTTTGAACATAATCTCTTAAACCCGATGACTAAGCAAAAAATAATGCATCCGAAAACAAGTACCCTTGATAAGTTGGACTGGATGTTATCTATGAAAGAAATAATAAATCTTTTTTCAGATATAGGAGTTGTTTTCAAAGTATATTGGAAGGGATATACCCTATTTTCCCCTGTCAGACGGTCATTGATTTTAAATGTTGAAAAGTATATGGGCTGGTGCCCGTTTGGCGCTCAACAATGTGTGATTATGCAGAAAGTATAAAGAAAAAGTAGGAGAAGGAACGAATGAAAGTAGTACTGCTTGCCGGTGGAAAAGGAACAAGAATATCAGAAGAAACAGAAGTTTTGCCCAAACCTATGATAGAGATAGGCGGGATGCCGATATTATGGCATATTATGAAAGAATATAGTTGTTTTGGTTTTAATGATTTTATTATTTGTGCAGGATATAAGCAGCATATGATAAAAAAATGGTTTGCGGATTATTATTTTTATACATCTGATGTTAGTTTTGACTTTAGTAAAAGTAATGAAATTACAGTATATGAAGAACATACAGAGCCTTGGAGAGTGACTGTAGTTGATACAGGGCTTAATACAATGACTGGTGGAAGGATAAAAAGGGTTCAAAAATATATAGGAAATGAAACATTTATGATGACTTATGGTGATGGTGTATGTGATGTAAATATAGAAAAACTATTAAAGTTTCATAATGATAAGGGAAGAAAAGCTACATTAACAACTGTCATGCAGAGCCAGATGAAGGGAAGGCTAGAAATAGGATATGATAAATCAATAAGGGCTTTTAGGGAAAAGAGACTGGAGGACTCTTACGCAATTAATGCGGGATATATGGTTTTGGAGCCATCAATATTTGATTATATTGATGGAGATGATTGTGTCTTTGAGCGAGATGTTCTTGAAAAAGTAGCGGAGGAAGGCGAATTGATGTCATATGAACATCGAGGTTTTTGGCAGTGTATGGATAACATGTATGAAAAAAAGATGTTAGACGATTTATGGAAGACGGGAAATGCAGAGTGGAAAAATTGGGAGTGACAAAGAAATGTTGTGGAAAAGAATTGCTTATGCGTTATCAAAGAGTGTTTGCGGAATTTTTGGCGCTTAATGATACGGTTTATACGTTCAATTTGGAGGGAAAAATGATTCAGGTTGTTACAGCGGATTCTATGAGGTAGTATAAGGATTTTATGTGATATCAGGAGGATAAGAAATTGACAGTATCGGAATACATTTTTGACTTTTTACAGAAGAAAGGTGTTAACACGGTTTATATGGTATCGGGTAGTTCAGCTATGTGGCTGACAGATGCGCTTCAAAGGAATGAGATGCTAAAGGCGGTATGTTGCCAACATGAACAGGTAGCAGCTATGGCGGCAGATGCGACAGGGCGGGTCAGTGGTGTGCCGGGAGTGGTATTGGTAACCATAGGGCCTGGTGCTACAAATGCGATAACGGGTGTGGCAGGAGCGTTTACAGACTCGTCGCCGATGTTTATTCTTTCT
>ERZ808054.1274-NODE-1274-length-15122-cov-4.556132_pt1 | contig 15122 bp, 10 predicted proteins | sample MGYA00380201_ERZ808054 | MGnify/ENA primary metagenome ERZ808054 (study PRJEB31490, sample SAMN06133419) | mouse gut metagenome | isolation source: Z5_2 | host: mice | place: China: Chengdu | collected 2015-05 ... | reverse complement strand
GAAAGAAAGGTGGAAAACCTGGAACTTTTACCTTTTTCGGACATAATGGCTATTTATGAAAAAATGATGCTGATACAGAATGCAGATGTTTTAACGGATAAAAGGGAAGAAGGGAAGGACATAGGGGAACCTTTGCAGGTAAAAAACTTTTATGTAAATAAGATCACATTTGGATATACCAGGATCTACGATCCGCAGTCGGATGACAGTACGGGGCTTTTGGTTCCGGTATGGGATTTCTTCGGAACATATGAACTGTCCTATGATGGGGAAAACATGATTTCGGTCAATGATGTGGATAAAAGTTTTATGACGATCAATGCAGTGGATGGGACGTTGATAGACCGCTGGCTGGGGTATTAAAATTTTTACCCGCTTCATAGACTTCCATTACACAGGACCGTGATGTATAATAGAAAAAAGACTGGCAGGGCACAATGTTTTTAGGAATGAAAAGAAAGGAATGGTAACGCCATGAAGAAAAGCAGTTTTTGCCTGAAAAACGACACGGTGATGATCACGCCCTCGAATATGGAAGATCTGTGGGAGTCCGACTGGATCATTGCCTTTAGAAAAGGAGAGAAGGAGCAGCTCGGAACGGCGACATTTGCAGGAGAGAAGCGCCTTGGAACCGTTCCGTTATATGTGGAGCTATTACCAGAATACAGGAACAGGGGGCTGGGCACGGAGATCATCCGTATGCTGGTCAACTGGGCGTTTCTGCACAGGAATATATTTGAGGTGGTATCCAGCGCGGAGCATGAGAATGACAAGGGCGTGAATGCGCTTCAAAAGGTCGGATTTGTATACCGCGGCAGCGAGGGAGCGGTGGAGAACTACTCCATCATCAAGGAAAAAACGGCGTGGACAGGCGTTTATGCGATTGTCGGGATCTTAAACGGCATGCTTCTGGGCGTTGTCCTGAACAACTTGTGGCTGGGGTTTATCCTGGGCGTTGTCGTCAGTCTGTGCATCGGTGAGATCATGGATAACAAGGCATTGAAATACAGGGAGAGCGTCACCGGGAAAAGCGAGCGGGGTACAAAGCGTCTTAACAGGGATCGATAGAGAATTCGAGCACGAAAATTAACAATTCGTGCACGATTTTTTTTGCGTTTCTGACGGAATGGTAAAATAAAATAACAGCATGGAGGCTGTCTTTGTTGACTATATGGATAAAAATATGACTGCATATGGACGCTTGGAGGGTGAAGATGAAAAAGCAGGAGATATTGAATCATATGGACAGTAAAATGTTAGATAAAGTTTTGGGGTTTTGCCATGCGCGCACGGACGATAGCTATGAGGCGCAGGAACTCTGCTCGGATATTATTTACGAGCTGATAAAGGCCGCCCGTACCGAGGGTGAGATCGCAGACCTGTATCCGTGGATCTGGCGTATTGCGAGGGATACGTGGTTTGATTTTATGAGACATAAAAAACGTCGTCAGGAATTATTCTGTCATGGCGATACCGCAAAGATCCTGTCCCTTGCGGCTGAGGAGGAGGAGGAAGAAATAAACCGCAGGATGCTCGATGACGTGTACCGGCAGATCACTTTTCTGACCAGACCCTACCGCGAAGTGATGGTCCGGTTTTATATTGACGGATTGTCAACGGCGGATATCGCAAGGATTCAGAACACGACAGAGGCAAATGTGCGCCAGAAACTGTTATGGGCACGTGGCAAAATAAAAAATGGGGTAAAAGATATGGAAAAGATCAATAGCAGACCGCTGGCACTTGATCAGACCAATTACATCATATGGGGATATGGAAAGCCGGAGTGGGGAGATCCGAGAAAGATCGGCATAAGAACATTGTCCAGACATATCCTATGGCTTTGCCGCAAAAAGCCGATGGGGGCGGCCGAGATCGCAGAGCAACTGAATGTTCCGACCGTCTATGTCGAGGAGGAGATGGATGTTCTTGCCAGCGGGACTAATGGCGAATACGGACTGCTCAGGTGCATGGGTAACGGCAGATATGCGATCAATTTTATATTGCTGAGTGAGACAGCCATGAAAAAGGCTGTGCAGATCTACATAGGTCAGATGCCAAAGACTTCGTGCTCTTTCTGTGATGATGTCGAGAGGATCCTCGCGCAACGATATTTTGCGGATTATGAGGAGCCGGAGCGTCCGTTCAGTGTATTCGGGTATGTTGCTGACGGGGACGGGCAGGGTACAGTCTGCGGTCATGTCTGTCCGATGTATGAGGAGCGGGGAGCATGCGAAGTCAGCGAAAGGATTTCTGAGGGATATCCTGAGGAGGAGGCGGCAGGACAGCTTGCCGCTTTGATCAAAAAGGCGGTTCCAAAGTATTTGCTTGGAGAATGGCGGTTTGTCAGCAAGCTTGCAAAAATGCAGGCATCCAGGTATGCGGAAGAGACACTTAAATAGATTCAGGGGCTGTCGGCAAGTTCTGCTTCCGACAGCCCCTGAATCATGGTTTCGATCCTGTGGCCTACACGGTCTTTAAGTCAAATCCAAAGTAATTCACGGCATTATTATAAGAAATGCCCTTCACGATCTCCGCAAGCGTCTCCATGTCAGCCGGGAATTCGCCGTTCTCCACCCAGTTTCCGATGAGGTTGCACAGGATCCTCCTGAAATACTCATGCCTGGTGTAGGAGAGGAAGCTTCTGGAGTCTGTCAGCATGCCGACAAAGCCGGAGAGGTTTCCGAGACTTGCGAGGGAGATCATCTGATCCTGCATGCCGGTCTTGTGATCGTTGAACCACCATGCGCTGCCCTGCTGGATCTTCGCGCACGCCGTGGAATCCTGGAAGCAGCCAAGGATCGTGCCGATCGCCTGGTTGTCGTTCGGGTTCAGGCTGTAGATGATCGTCTTTGGCAGCTCGTCCGTGCGGATGAGTGCGTTCAGGAAATCGGCGAGCTCTGCGGACGGAGCGTAGTTGTTGATGCAGTCGTAGCCGGTGTCGGGACCTAACTGGTCGTAGCGCAGCGTGTTGTTGTCGCGCTTGCAGCCATAGTGGAGCTGCATCACCCAGTTCAGCCGGTGGTACTGTTTTCCGACAAAGAGCATGAACGCCGTCTTGTACTGGAGTTCCTCGAGCCTGGTGACAGCCGCGCCGCTCTTTCTCCTGGCAAAGATCGCCTCGATCTCGTCGTCGGAGGCAGGCTGGTACATTACGTACTCCAGTCCATGGTCAGACACGGAGCATCCCATGGAAGCGAAGAAGTCCAGTCTGTTCAGCAGCGCTTTTTTCAGATCCGCGAAGGTGTTGATGGCTGTGCCACTCACGTCAGCGAGCTTTGCGAGGTAGTCGAAATAGTCGGGTTTCTCGATGTTCATCGCCTTGTCCGGTCTCCATGCGGGGAGCACCTGCACGTCGAAGGTGTCGTCGTCGGCGATCTGCTTATGATACTCGAGGGAGTCGACCGGATCGTCCGTCGTGCAGATCAGTGTCACGTTGGAGCTCCTGATCAGTCCGCGCACACTCATGCTGTCGTCTTTAAGTTTCTCGTTGCACAGATCCCACACTTCCTCGGCTGTGTTCTTGTTGAGTACACCTGTATAGCCAAAATACCGCTGCAGCTCCAGGTGCGTCCAGTGGAAGAGCGGGTTTCCGATCGCCTTGCCAACGCACTCCGCCCACTTGATGAATTTTTCCTTGTCGGACGCGCTGCCTGTGATGAACCGCTCGTCCACACCGCAGGAGCGCATGAAGCGCCATTTGTAGTGGTCGCCGCCTAGCCACACCTGTGTGATGTTGTCAAACTTGCGGTTGTCTGCGATCTCCGCGGGATTGATGTGGCAGTGGTAGTCGAGCACGGGTGTCTTTTCCGCATAGTTGTGGTAAAGGTCGCTCGCCGTTTTGGTCTGGAGCAAAAAGTCCTGATCCATAAAAGATTTCATGATGATCCCTCCGTTTTTTATATTTTTATATTTTATATATTTATTTTTATAATTTTTATATTTGAATATCAAAGAGTAGTGCCTCTTTTGACCAGCTCGCCGGAGAAGATGACCTTCTGGGGCATCTCCTGGTCGGTGAGTATGCCGATCAGCGTCTTCACGATGTGGTGGCACAGCGTTTCGAGGCGGTTGTCGACGCTTGTCAGCTCCGGCTCACAGCATGTGCTGAGTATGGAATTGTTGTAGCCGACGATCGACAGTTCGCCAGGTATGGACAACCCCTTCTTGTGCGCATATTTGACGGCGCCGATGGCGAGATTGTCGTCGGCGGCTACGACAGCCCTGTATTTGAGGGATCTGTCAAGCTCTGCCAGGAAATCTGCGATCGCCGGAAGGTTTGCGTGGTTTCCAGGGAAATACTGCATGTATTCCATGCGCAGCGGGAGCCCCTTCTGTGTGAGTGCGCTCTGGTAGCCCGACAGTTTTCTGAGCGCCGAGAAGGACTTTGAGTTGTACAGGTACAGGATATCCTCGATGCCGGTCTCTATGATATAGGAAGTGGCCTGCATTGTCGACTTGAAGTCGTCACAGAGGCTGCAGTACACATTCTCGCAGTCGAAGTCCGCGTTGAGCAGAAGGATCGGCACCTCGCCTGCCGCCTCGCGGATGTAGTCGTTTTCAGCGTCGTTGTCGGCTATGAAATTGGAACCCACCAGGATCACACTGTCGACCTTTTTGTTGACAAGGAGATTCAGGTATTTCTGTTTGTCCTCGAGCCTGTAGCCTGTGCAGCACAGGATGCAGTTGTAATTGTTTTCCCTTAATTCCTGCTCGATATGGTATATGGCATTGGCAAGATATAAGTCGGAAGAGTCGGCACACAGGATGCCGATCGTGTTCATTGAATTTAAGCCAAGTCCTCTCGCAAAAGCGTTTGGTGTGTAGTCGCATGCCTCGATCACCGCCAGAACCTTTTGGCGCGTCTGGGCGCTGACGTTGTCGGAACCGTTCAACACGCGCGATACAGTTGCTATGGATACACCGGCTTTCTCAGAAACGTCATATATCGTCATGAGAGTATCCACCTTTCAGAAAGAATGTGCGACCTGCGGCACACGGAGTATGTGCAGGTGTCAATGTGGGTAATGCGGATTCCCGATGCAGCAAACTGTTGTAACAAACTGTGAAAGCACTACCACAACTTAAATAAATTATAGGATGAAAATGACCGAAAATCAAGTAAAAAATGAATTGTGTACCGAGGGCGGAACTGCCGTGAATATTTGGTTGACTATTCGGTGTCAGTGCGCTAAAATGTAAGTACTTACAGCACGTCTGTGCCTAATAACCTAAATAAATAGAACGGACTGTCATAAAATGGAAAGGGAAGGTATACTATCATGGAATTGAGAACTGCTGCATCACCAAAGGACGTCAGGAACTACACGACGGGGAGGCTCCGCGAGGAGTTTCTGATCGATGACCTGTTCAGGAAAGGCGAGATCAAGCTCGTGTACAGCCACATCGACCGCATCATCACAGGCTCGGCAGTGCCGGTGGAGCCGATCGCGCTCTCAGCCGGCGAAGAGCTCCGCGCAGAGTACTTCTGCCAGCGGCGTGAGCTCGGGGTGATCAATATCGGCTCGGCAGGCGTGGTAACAGTCGACGGCAGGAAGTACGAGGTCGGACATAAGGAGGGCATGTATATCGGCATGGGGTCGAGGGATATCACTTTTGAGTCCGTCGACGCGGAGGATCCGGCAAAATTTTACTTAAACAGCGCGCCGGCGCACAGGACATATCCCACGAAACTGATCAAACCGCAGGGGGAGGCGTCCGAGGATGTCGTGATCATCAAGGATGAGAACAAGGTGGAGCTCGGCTGTCTCGAGGATGCAAACCACAGGGTGATCAACAAGTACATCCTTCCGGGGCAGGTTGAGAGCTGCCAGCTCGTCATGGGCATGACGGCGCTGAAGCCCGGGAGCGTGTGGAACACGATGCCGTGCCACACCCATGACAGGCGCATGGAGGTCTACCTGTATTTCGATATGCCGGAGGACGCGTTCGTGATGCATTACATGGGCGAGCCGCAGGAGACGAGACATATCGTCATGCGGAACGAGCAGGCGGTGATCTCGCCGAGCTGGTCGATCCACGCGGGGAGCGGCAGCCGCGCGTACACCTTCATCTGGGGTATGGTGGGAGAGAACCAGGATTTTGACGACATGGACGGAGTGCGCATGCAGGATCTGATGTAGCACTGGCACGGATCCTGCAGCCCACAATTCTGTCTGGATGGAGCACTAGACAGGAGTTTTCTGACAATGCCTGGTATTGTCAGAAAACTCTTTTTTTTATGCACACGGACACCCGGCGCGGAAGTAGGGAGAAGTCACAAAAAAGCGGAGCGCGATCTGATCTTTTGTGGTAAAAATGTGTAAAAAATATGTAAATCCATCAGAAACGTTGCGTCATTTTGGAAAATCATGTAAAATTGATGTATATACGCACTTTTTTGCCTGTACTAAATGTCTATAAACAAATTATGAAGTTATTGGTTCATAGGTTCTAAATGCTGCATGTTTGGTTAGAATGATATCAAGGGAGGATTGTTATTTTATGAGATATATCGGTTCGGGACTAGAACGAAAGTATTATCCACCGACAGATGAGGTTGGCGGTTTTCAGGTCCGCCCCGGAAAGTTTTTGGAAAATGGTGCGATCAGGGTGGATGAGGGAGTGAATTTCACGATTCATTCCAACGGAGCGAAATCCTGCAATCTGTGTCTGTTCCACGTGGGTGAACAGGAGCCGTATGCGGTCTTGCCGTTTCCGGAATCCTGCCGCATGGGAGGCACATATTCCATGGTGGTCTACGGGCTCAAGCCAAAGGAGTTTGAGTACGCATACCAGTTTGACGGCGAGTACAATACCAGCAAGGGAATGCTGTTTGACAAGACAAAGTATATTTTGGATCCTTACGCAAAGTCTGTGGCAGGTCAGGAGATCTGGGGCAAGGAAAGGCCTGTCTCAGAGCGCATGTACAAGGCGAGGGTGGTGGACGGCGGATATGACTGGGGAAATTTTAAGAATACCAGCCTGGAGCCAAAGGACATGATCATCTACGAGCTGCACGTGCGGGGATTCACGCAGGATATATCCTCCGGGGTGGAGCACCGGGGGACTTACGAGGGGATCCGCGAGAAGATACCGTATCTCTTAGAGCTCGGCATCAACGCGGTGGAGCTCATGCCGGTCTTTGAGTTTGACGAGATGGAGGATGTGCGGATCGTTGACGGGGAGAGGCTGCTCAATTACTGGGGTTACAGCCCGGTCTGCTTTTTTTCACCCAATATCGCGTACGCTTCCGATACGCGGCCGGGCAAGGCGGGCAATGAGTTCAGGAGCCTGATCCATGAGCTGAATGCAAACGGCATAGAAGTGATCCTCGACGTTGTGTTCAACCACACGGCGGAGGGCAATGAGATGGGACCCTGCTTCTCGTTCAAGGGGATCGACAACAACATCTACTATATGCTGACGCCCGATGGGAAGTATTACAATTTCAGCGGGTGCGGGAATGTCATGAACTGCAATCACCCGATCGTGCAGCAGTTTATCCTCGAGTGCCTGCGCTACTGGGTGGTGTCCTACAGGGTGGACGGTTTCCGCTTTGACCTCGCCTCCATCATGGGGCGCAACGAGGACGGTTCGCCGATGAGCAAGCCGCCCCTCCTGCAGAGTCTCGCGTTCGATCCGGTGCTCGGAAACGTGAAGCTGATCGCCGAGGCGTGGGATGCCGGCGGACTGTACCAGGTGGGAAGTTTCCCGTCGTGGAACCGCTGGGCAGAGTGGAACGGGAGATACCGCGATGATATGCGCTGCTTCCTCAAGGGCGACTACGGCATGGCACAGGCAGCGATCAACCGTATCACAGGCTCTCTCGACCTGTATGGCAAGGAGAACCGCGGGGAGAACGCCACGGTCAATTTCATCAACTGCCACGACGGTTTTACGCTGTATGATATGTATGCGTACAATCACAAGCACAACGAGAAAAACGGCTGGGACAACACAGACGGGGCGAACGACAACAACAGCTGGAACTGCGGTGTCGAGGGGGACACGGATGATCCGGAGGTCCTGACGCTCAGGAACCGTCTGCGCAAAAATGCCTTCGCGCTGCTCATGTGCAGCCGCGGATCGGCAATGTTCCTCGCGGGAGACGAGTTCTGCAACACGCAGTTTGGCAACAACAATGCGTATTGTCAGGACAATATCGTGTCATGGCTTGACTGGAACCGCAAACAGGAGTACAGTGAGATGTATGAGTTCTGCAAGTTCATGATCAGCCTGCGCAAGAAACACCCGATACTGAGAGGGCGTTCAGGACCGAGCGGCTGCGGTTTCCCGGAGGTTTCCATACACAACAAGACCGCGTGGAACAGCAACTGCGGACCGGACACACGCACGATCGGCATCATGTTTGCAGGGCGCACCGAGGGCAACCGCGAGGATGATATCATTTATATCGGTGTGAATGCGTTCTGGGAGAAGGAGACGGTGCAGCTTCCCAGGCTTCCGCTCGGCAGAAAATGGCGCATCATCATGAACACGGAATTTGAGCACACGGCAGAAACGGATTATCACAAGTTGACAAAGTGGGCGGCAGGTGATACGATCGTCATGTATCCGAGATCGGTCGTGATTGCGATTGTTGACAAATCCTGACTGTGAGGATGCGAATATCGTTTTGATAGGTTTTAGAAAGGTGGAGGAATATGGCGCGAGTGCTGGTAGTGGACGACGCAGTTTTTATGAGAATGACGATCAGAAAGATGATCGAGCCGGAGGGATATGAGGTTGCCGGCGAGGCAGGAAACGGTGTGGAGGCTGTGCAGAGATATATGGATATACAGCCGGATGTGGTGCTGCTTGACATCACGATGCCGGAGATGAACGGGATCGATGCACTGAAACGCATCAAAGAGTTTGACCCGAAGGCAAAGGTCATCATGTGCTCGGCGATGGGGCAGCAGGTGATGGTGGCTCAGGCGATCCAGAGCGGCGCAAAGGACTTTGTCGTCAAGCCTTTTGAGAAGGACAGAGTGCTGGCTGCGATCAAGAGGGCGTTAGGATAAATAAAAATCTGGAAAAAAATGAAAATAACGGTAGACAAACCGTTATTTTTATTGTATGATAAAGAAAACGTTTTCCAGAAAACGTTTTCTTTATCGGTGACGATCAATAATGACCAATAACGGATTCTCAAAAATTTTCAGGCATTTGGAGTCCGTGTGCAGAAAAGAAGGTGTTGTATGAATTGGTTTCAATAAGGGATGTCGCAAGGGAAGCGGGGGTGGCGATATCGACCGTCTCAAAGGTGCTCAACCACTACCCGAACGTGCGGGAAGAGACAAAGGAAAAAGTCAATGCGGCGATCGCCGAGCTTGGCTTTGTGCCCAACACGATCGCCGCGGCGCTGTCTTCCAAGAAAACAGGGAGGATCGCGCTGGTCCTCGATGTGAACAGGCATGCGCAGACGGTTGACGAGATCCCGATGCAGTACATTATCGGGGCGATCAACAGGGCAAAGGAAAAGGGGATGGATATCATCACGGTATTCTTCACGATGATCGCGGAGATGAGCGTGGATGAGATGGTGCGCTATTTTCAGTCGCAGAGCATAGAGGGGCTGATCATATGCGGTCTCTCCAAGGATGACATCATACTGAGAAGGCTGGTGGATGGGGGAAAATTCAAGTGTGTGCTGATCGATGCCCCCGGAGTCGACGAAAATACGTCGAGCATCCACGTTGACAACGAGAGGGCGCAGTATGAGGTCGCGAAAAAATTTTTGGAGGGAAAACCCTATAAAAAGATCCTGTACCTGTCCGGAAAGAAAAACGGCTATGTGTCGGAGGAGCGCCTGATCGGAGTGAACAGGCTGGCGCAGGAGCTGGGGCTGAGTGTTCTGGTCAGGACGGGAAATTTCAGCGAGCTCGAGGCGAGAAAGCTGACGATGCAGTACGCGGCGGGCAAGGACGCGATTATCTGCGCGTCGGACCTGATGGCGATCGGCGCGATGAAGGCGCTGATCGATATGGATATCTACAGACCCGTGTGCGGGTTTGACGGGGTCAGCCTGATGGGGTACGCCGGGAAACAGATGCATACCGTGCGGCAGGATTTTCAGAAGATTGCCGCCAGTGCGGTGGAGGAGCTCTCCCGTCTGATGGAGGGAGGGAGCGGGCAGGATATCGTTGTGCCGCACAAATTGATCCGGATCAAGTATCTGGATGTGATCTCATAGCGCATACAGCGGGTTAAAATATTGTTTTTATGAAACAATGATAAAAAGGATCAAAAAAGGATCAAAAAAAGAGGACTATAATAAAAACAGAACTATAATAATGATAATGTATGATCACATGCTGCATTCCGCAGCAGGAAAAGGAGTAAAAAATGAACGTTAGATCAAACTTAGAATCAGTGGCACAGAAGATGTACGGCAGGGCGCTCAGGGAGCTTGATGACAGCCAGCTGTATTTTGCGATCCTCAACATGACAAAGGATATGATGAATGGAAAAGGCGTGATCAAGGGAAGCAAGAAGATCTATTACATCTCCGCCGAGTTCCTGATCGGCAAATTGTTGTCAAACAACCTGATCAACCTGGGCATCTACGAGGAGCTCGACGCAGTGCTCAAGGAGGAGGGAAAGGAGCTTAGCCGCATCGAGGAGGTTGAGCCGGAGCCGTCGCTCGGAAACGGCGGACTCGGAAGACTTGCGGCATGTTTTCTCGACTCCATCGCAAGCCTTGGGCTTCCGGGGGACGGCATCGGTCTGAATTATCATTTCGGGCTGTTTAAACAAGTGTTTAAGGACAGACAGCAGACTGCCGAGAAGAATGACTGGATCGAGGATCAGTCATGGCTGACAAAGACAGACATCTCCTTCCCTGTATACTTTGGAAAGAAGAAAGTGATGTCCAGACTCTACGATATCGATGTGATCGGATATGAGCAGGGCATGAACAAGCTCCACCTGTTCGATATCGAGACGATCGACGAGGGCATTGTGAAGGACGGTATCAATTTTGACAAGGCGGACATTGACAGGAACCTGACACTATTTTTATATCCCGATGACTCCGACGAGGCAGGGCAGCAGCTGCGCATCTATCAGCAGTATTTCATGGTGTGCAACGGTGCACAGCTGATCCTGAAGGAGATGAAGGACAACGGCTGCGATCTCCACAGGATGTATGAGCACGCGGTGATCCAGATCAACGATACGCACCCGACAATGGTCATCCCCGAGCTGATCCGCATCCTCACAGAGGATGAGGGCTTCGACATGGAGGAGGCGATCGACGTGGTGAGCAGGACCTGCGCGTACACAAACCACACGATCCTTGCGGAGGCGCTTGAAAAATGGCCTGTAAAGTACCTGCAGAAAGTTGTTCCGCAGCTGATGCCGATCATCTGGGAGTTAGACAAGAGAGCGTCCATCAAATATAAGGATCCCAGCGTACAGATCATCGACGACAACATGCGCGTGCACATGGCACACATTGACATCCACTATGGATTCTCGGTAAACGGTGTTGCGGCGATCCACACACAGATCCTGAAAGATACAGAGCTCAACAACTTCTACAGGATCTATCCTGAGAAGTTCAACAACAAGACAAACGGCATCACTTTCAGAAGATGGCTCCTCTCCTGCAACAGGGAGCTTGCGGCGTGCATCACCAGGACGATCGGAGCGGGCTACAAGAAGGATGCGGCAGAGCTCGAGAAGCTGATGGAACATCTGGATGACACGGCACTCTTGAAGGAGATCAGGGCGATCAAGAAGACCAAGAAGGAGGAGCTTGTCTCATACCTGAAAGAGAACGAGGGACAGGACATCAATCCGGAGTCGATCTTTGACATCCAGGTGAAGCGGCTTCACGAGTACAAGCGCCAGCAGATGAACGCACTCTACATCATCCACAAGTATCTGGAGATCAAGGGCGGCAGGAAGCCGTCCACACCGATCACGTTTATCTTCGGGGCGAAGGCGGCACCGGCATACATCATCGCGCAGGATATCATCCATCTGCTGCTGTGCCTGCAGGAGATCGTGAACAATGATCCCGATGTGAAGGATCACATGAAGGTCGTGATGGTCGAGAACTACAATGTGAGCTACGCCGAGAAGCTCATACCGGCATGTGACATCTCCGAGCAGATCTCGCTGGCATCGAAGGAGGCGAGCGGCACGGGCAACATGAAGTTCATGCTCAACGGCGCCGTGACACTCGGAACGAGCGACGGTGCAAACGTGGAGATCCATGAGCTTGTCGGCGACGACAACATCTACATCTTCGGAGAGAAGTCGGAACAGGTGATCGATCACTATGCGAAGTCGGACTACGTGGCAAGGAATTTTTATGAGAAGAGCAGTGTGATCAGGGAGGCTGTGGACTTCATCACGGGCAGCGAGGTGGTGAAGGTCGGAAACGAGGAGCGCCTCAACAGACTCAAGAATGAGCTCATCAACAAGGACTGGTTCATGACGCTCCTGGATCTCGAGGACTATATCGCGACAAAGGATAAGATGTTCGAGGACTACACAGATGAGGCAAAGTGGGAGAAGATGATGCTTGTCAATATCGCAAAGGCGGGCTTCTTCTCCTCTGACAGGACGATCGCGGAGTACAACAGGGATATCTGGAAGCTGAACTAAAAATCGCAGCGCAGTGCGAAGTCCTGGGCTGACCTGTAACACCCCCAGACAGTTTCTCTGTCCTGGGGGTGTTCATGCGGACGCGTTTGTGCTAAACTGATAGAGAGTTGTTTTAGAAATGCTCAGAATCGCACAAAGGCGGGGATATAGATGACAAATACAAAAAAGTACGAGTACATATTGGACCGGACGGAGATTATGGAGTTTTGCTTTCACGCTATTTGGGAGTCGGCAAAGCGCAGAAAGTGGATGTGGTTTCGGCTGCTGCTCATCCTGTTGCTCGAGCTGGTCCTCCTGCCGCGCGTCGGCGTCTGGATCGTGGTGCTGATCGCGGGGGTGCTTCTGGCATCGGTGGCTGTCAATTGCATCAATGTCAGAAAAAATATCGCGGGACAACCGTGGACAGTGTGGGTGGAGAGCGGTACTTTGAAGGTTGACAGGGGCGGCAGCAGCGAAGTGCCGTGCAAAAACATACAGCTGATCCGCACGACGCGCCGCCTGCTCATGCTCGGATATCTGCAGACAGCGCAGCGGCCGGCATGGTTTATCGTTCCGCTGCGTGTGTTTTCCGACAGGCAGGAACAGGAGTGGTTTCTGGACAGGATCCGTGATCCGCAGCCGGCAGAGGACAGCGGCGTTCGTGCAGGATCAGCGGAAGAGGGACTGCGCTTTGCATACACGCTTGACGAGGTGAGATGGGTGCGGCTCCAGAGGGGGGCACTTGGGATCATGACCAGCGGGACGATCGGAATGAGGGAGCGGATCCGCCTCGTTTTGATCTGGAGTTTTTTCGCAGTGCTTGTCATGTTCTCCTGCATCTATCTGGCGGCAGGGCGCTTGAGCTGGCAGTCTGCCCTGTTTGGCGTGTGCGTTGCGGCGCTGATCACTGCCCGGATCTTCCTGCGCGATCCGGAGCGTGCACTCAAAAGTCAGATCCGGACGTCCGCCGTCAGGGACAGGGAGTGCGGTGTGTGGCAGATCGCGCTGTCGGAGACGGGTGCCAGTGTGATGCTTCCGGACGGCTCCCGCAGCGATCACGGGTGGGAGACGCTTGCGCATCTGGTGGAGACGGAGGATGCCTTTTATATATTTCACAGGGACGGGAGGCGCTATGTGACGATCGCGAAGGAGAGTTTTCAGGACTGGAACCAGGTTTCCGCACTGCATGAACTCTGTGCGCGGAAAGGTGTAACGTATGTCCAGGGGCGCAAAATGCACTACCTGCCGGACTGGGCTTTTCTCATGATCGTTGTGCTCTTTGCGGTGTTGAGCATGACATGCCTCTTTCTTGGTATTTTCCGGGATCATGTGCAGGAGATGCAGGATCAGAGGCAGAGCGTCTCGCAGGGGATCGACCGCCAGGAGGCATTTGACCCGGCAGATTACCCGGACTATGTACCGCTGGACGAGCAGGTGGAAGTGCTGGGATCCTTTGGACTGCAGGTGCCGGAGGAGACGGTCGAGTCCGTGCGCGGATTTATGACGGAGTACGGCATGCGGGCTTCGATAGAAGGGTTTCCCTACACATGGCTGCTGACAGAGCTTGGCATGCCGCGATACGGCGAGGACTGGACTGTCATAGAAGAATATGCAAAGAACGTGTTCTGGTTTGATTTTGAAGGGGTTGATATCAGCACGGACTATGTGGATATCCTGAATGGCATGCTCGCGCTGTCCCGGGGCAGCTGCCTTGACACGGTGACGGACATCAGCGAGGATATATCAGAAGTAAACTGGGAAGAGGGAAACGGAACAGTCGTGGTCGGTCTGGAGTGGGACGGTCAGCGGTATCACTGGGAGATGCAGATGCAGTATGACTGGATCGACAGCGATGTGCTCGGGATGCTGAACGCACTGCTGACCCAGGAAGGCTCCGAGAAGTTCTTTTATGCGGCAGGGGACAACGGTCAGGGTGCGGTCGTGTTTTTCTGCACTGCAGAGTGGGCGGAGGACTTCGGGGAGGCGACAGGGCTGGATCTGGTGAGCTACAGGGTGTGGAGTGAGGAGCAGAGGCAGCAGGCACAGTAGTCGTATGGCTGAGGTGGCAGGATATGAGAAAACTACAGATACTGATCGTGATGATGATATGGATTCCCTGGCTCGCAGCGTGCGGGGACAGGGCAGAGACGGCGCCCGGTTTTCGGATGACGGAGGTGCAGGAGGAGTCCCTGCCGGATGCGGAGCGCGATGAGGAGACCGATACCGGATCCGGATCTGGATCGGAAGCTTCCGGGAGCACGGAGACTGGTTTCGGTTCGGACACAGAACTATCCGGAGACACAGAGACGCCGCGCGGTGAGAGCGCCGGAAAGGATGACCGCCCGGCGGTGCACGGGATCTATGTGACAGGTCCCGTGGCGGGCAGCGAGCGCATGAACGATCTGATCACGCTGGTCGACGCGACACAGCTCAACACCATGGTGATCGATGTCAAGAACGATGACGGCGAGATCACGTGGAAGATGGAGACGGACTCCGTCACAGAGATGGGGAACGGTGTC
>ERZ808054.1273-NODE-1273-length-15127-cov-8.655083_pt1 | contig 15127 bp, 15 predicted proteins | sample MGYA00380201_ERZ808054 | MGnify/ENA primary metagenome ERZ808054 (study PRJEB31490, sample SAMN06133419) | mouse gut metagenome | isolation source: Z5_2 | host: mice | place: China: Chengdu | collected 2015-05 ... | reverse complement strand
AGCCATGCAGGGGAAGGACTTACTAAAAATGTACAAAAGAATATTGTAAATCAGTTAGAATCTGTTTATCCAGATATTTTACATACATGGATGGATTTATGGATGGTATTTCCAGACAACTATATTCCAGAAGGTGGGAATGATAATAATACAAGAAGTAGATCATTTCTTTTTATTGGCTATGGAATTTTTGTAATGTCCGGGATGTTTAATGTTAACCAATTGATAGTTCCAGAAAATGGGCTGATCGCTTTAAATGTACCATTAGACGAAACAAGGGTTGGATCATTTAGTACAAGAACTACACACCCATTTTATCTTTCTTTATGGAATGAATTGCTTTTGGGATTGGGATTAAATATGTCAGTAAATAATCCATATTGGAATAAAACAAAGGGAGAAATGGCTGCGGAATGTAGAAATGGAGCTGTTTTATATGAGACAATGAAATTGTCGTTCTCTTGTTCATCACCAGGGAAAGCAAGATGGAGAGGTCTAAGTCCGAGGCATTGTGGTTATTGTGTTCCTTGCATAATTAGAAGGGCTGCAATGTACAAGGCATTCAAAAATGATGAGACAATATACACCGAAACTTTAATAAGTGAACTGCAAAGTAAAAGTTCTGAAGGGATAGGAATTCAGTTACGTTCTTTTCAATATGCTATAGATAGAATAAGAAAGGACAAAAACAGGGCGCTAATATATATACATAAGCCAGGACCACTACCACAGGAGGATGAGTATTTGAAGGAATTGGCATCTACATATGTGCGAGGATTATTTGAAGTAGATAATTTTATACAGAATAATTTAGCATACGGGGTTGATAATAATGATTTGTGATGCACATTGTCATTTAGATTTAATGGATAACATGTTGGAACTTATTAGTGAGGCACAGCGTTCAAATGTAAAGATTTTTGCAGTAGGAACGACACCAAGAGCATATAGCAAAGAAATACAGTTTTGTAAAAATGTTCGGAACATTAAGGTTGGTTTGGGGATGCATCCTCAACTAGTGTCTAGTGATTATGATGATCTGAGGTTATTTAAATCTCTATTTGAAGAAAGTTATTATATAGGGGAAGTGGGATTGGATTTTAGCAGAAACTATATTCATACTAAGGAATTACAAATAAATAGATTTATTGAGATTATCAAATTATGTGAACAATATGGTGAAAGGGTAGTTTCCATTCATTCTTTAAAATCAACCAGTATAGTAATTAAAATTTTGGAAGAGTACAGAAGACAAAGTAATAATAAATATATTTTCCATTGGTTTACAGGTTCTACAGCTCAATTAGAAAAAATAATAAGATTTGGGGGCTATTTTTCTGTTAATCCTAATATGTTGAAAACAAAATCAGGAATAGATATAATAAAAGCTTTGCCAGTTAAACGTATATTATTAGAGACAGATGCTCCGTTTACATTTAATGTGCAAAATGTAGATGAAATAGAGGAAAAACTTAAAAAGACAGTATTAAAAATATCCGATATTGTTGGAAATGATATGATGGATATAATCTGTGAGAATTCAAAGGAAGTGTTTAAGCGTTGACGTCTATGAGGCTCAATCATACGATTATAGTGTTTATTTTGGTACAGTAGAAAATTCAAATTTGGAGAAAAATATGGCAAATGATTTAAAGATTTTAAATGATGAGAATTACCAACAGTGGATTAAGGATATAAAAGAACTTGTTCATATCAGTCAGCTGAAGGCGGCTGTATTGGTAAATACGGAAATGATTAGAATGTATTGGCACATTGGAAAAGAAATTTCTGATAAACATGCAGACGCTGTTTGGGGAGCAGGCTTTTATAAGACAATGAGCCAGTCTTTGAAGGAAGAATTTCCAAATGTAAGTGGTTTTTCAGTAACCAACTTAAAATACATGAAGCGATTTTTTGAATTCTATAAAGGTGACAGTGAAAATCGTCAACAGGCTGTTGACGATTTGGAAAATATTTGTTCAGTACCGTGGGGACATCATATTTTAATAATGACTAAATGCCAAAGTGTAGCAGAAGCATTATTTTATATACGAAAAACCATTGAAAACGGCTGGAGTAGAGCTATGTTGCTTAATTTTTTGGATGTAAATTTATATAAGTCGCAGGGAAAAGCAATTACAAATTTTGATAAACAACTACCAGCTTTACAAAGCGATCTGGCAAAGGAAGTAATTAAAGATCCCTACAATTTTGATTTCTTAACACTGACAGAAGGGTATCGGGAAAAGGAATTGGAAGATGCATTGACAAATAATATTACTAAATTTCTGCTAGAATTGGGACAAGGTTTTGCATACATAGGGCGACAACAGCCAATTATGGTAGGAAAAAAGGAAATGGCAATTGATCTTTTATTTTATCATATGAATGACTCCTATTAGGAACACTGTAATATCAAGGCTTTTCGGAGCCAGCAACCACAAAAAAATTTAATCAGAGCTATCACATTACGCAGAAAGCCGTCCGGCATGAAAAAACGGGCGGCTTTTTTGCGTGGATAGCCGGGAGGGAGGCGAAAAAATAGTAACACAACTACATTTTACCGTTCACCTTTCTTCTATGATATGAGTACACATATCATAGTGTTGACTGAAATAGAGCATATTATTTGTTTTTGAAAGTATTATAAATACCACAAGAATGTATATTGACAATGTAGGGCGTTGAGATTATAATAAATACATACCAAACGAATGAAAAAGGCTGGAGGTGGTTTCTCAATGGCGAGAAATAAATATCCCGAAGTAACCGTTGAAAAGATATTGGAAGTATCACAGCGGTTATTCATGGAAAAGGGCTACGATAATACAACTATTCAAGATATTGTAAATGAGCTTGGAGGATTGACTAAAGGAGCGATTTATCATCACTTCAAGTCGAAAGAGGAAATTATTGACGCATTGGGGGAAAAACTCTTTTTTGACAATAACCCATTTGTTACCGTACAAAAGCAAAAGAACTTAAACGGTTTACAAAAAATGCGTGAGGTCATTAAGTTAAACCATATAGATATTGATAGAACAGAACTTGGAAAACAAAGTATTCCTCTTTTGAAAAATCCTCGTTTGTTAGCAGAACTGGCTGACACAAACAGAAAATTGATTGCACCGCTTTGGTTACAGCTTATTCAAGAGGGAATAGCAGACGGCTCTATCAAAACCGACTATGCAAAAGAACTTTCAGAACTTTTGCCATTGCTTACAAATTTTTGGTTAATTCCGTCGGTCTATCCCACAACTCCGAAAGAATTACTTTCAAAGTTTGCTTTCATTAAGTACCTGTTGGATAGTATGAACTTACCGATTATTGATGATGAAATTTTCGGTATGGCACAGAATTACTTTGAACACTTAAATGTAGGCGAGTAAATAAAATTGCCTTGAAAAAGGCAGTTTTATTTTTAAACATTACATTCATTCGTAAGGTATTATTTTTTTAACAGATACATACCGTCTTAATGTATGAAAGGAGAATAGTATGTCAAACTTAGACCAAAAAATCGAAAATGCTGCAAACAAAATTGAAGTTACCGCAAATGAAGCATGGAAAAAGCGGTCATTCCGCATTGTATCTAAGTCTATATCTGCTGCGGCAGAAATCGGACTGATGATAGGAGCTGCACACTTATCTGAAAAAGGCTATAAATCAACAGCTACTTGTCTGTTTGGTTTAGGGGCAGTAGGACTTGTTTGTGATTTACTTTTTAACAGGAAATAGGAGGACACCGATATATGATACGCTATTTGAAACAATACAAACTGTTGCTATTCCTTACGGTATTATTTACTGCAATCAGTTCCCTATCCTATGTATTTATTGCTATCTTATTGCAACAGGTTATGGATATTGTAGCTATGGGTGATATGGACGGCTTTATCAGAATATTGCTCTTTTCTTTAGTCTACTTTGCTCTTATGGGAGTATTCATGTACCTACAATCTTTGTTCAGTAAAAAATTTGTTTGTAAAATCATGAAAGCTGTCCGTTCTAAAACCTTTATAGGAATTGAACGGCACACGATTGAGGACTACTCAAAAAATAATACTGCTGATTATCTATCCGCAATTACCAATGACGTAAAAATGATTGAAGATAACTATTTACTTCCTCTACTGCAAGTTATCCAGTATACGATTATTTTTATAGCTTCCCTTGCCGTAATGATTTACTTTGACATTATCGTTACAGTTTGCGTGATTATTGCAATCGCTATCATGCTTATTGTACCCAGTCTATTCGGAGGACTGCTCTCTAAACGACAGGATAAATATTCTGATATGCTATCCGATTTTACAAACCATGTAAAAGATCTGTTATCCGGTTTTGAAGTTATTAAGTCCTACCGAATGAAAAAGTATGTTCTCTCACGATTTGAGGCAAGCAACGAGGACACGATAAAAGCAAAATATTCCGTTGATAAAGCGATTGCTGCAAATGAAGCAGTTTCTATGGTTCTTGCACTTCTTGTTCAAGTTGTTGTTGTTTTCCTTTCAGCATACTTCATTATTATTGGGCGTATCAGTGCTGGAGCGTTATTAGGTATGGTACAGGTTAGCAGTAACCTTGCAAATCCGCTTTTAATTATTTTTAGTAATATTCCCAAAATTAAAAGTATCAAGCCGATTGCACAGAAGTTAAATGAATTTTCAGATTATAAGAAACAAGACACAGATACCCAAAAGCCCCCTACTTTCAATGAAATGATTTGTGTAGAGGATTTGCATTTTTCCTATGATAAAGAAAATGACGTCATAAACGGTATTTCATTATCCATTAAAAAAGGAAAAAAATATGCCTTTGTTGGTAAAAGTGGCTGCGGAAAATCTACGCTTATCAAGCTGATTGCCGGATATTATTCTGATTTCAAAGGCAATGTTCTGTATGATGAAGATAATCTTTCTATTGTGGATATTGATAAAGTAACCTCTTTGTCGTCGGTTATTCATCAGAACGTCTATATGTTTGACGAAAGCATTTTAGAGAATATTTGCTTGCATGAAAATTACAGCAAAGAAGAATTACAATCTGTACTGTCTGATAGTGGCTTATTGCATTTCATTGAACAAGTACCAAACGGACTGGATTATCATGTTGGGGAAAATGGTAATAACCTTTCCGGCGGGCAGAAACAGCGAATTGCGGTAGCAAGAGCTTTAATTCGTAAAAAGCCGCTGTTAATTTTAGACGAGGGTACTTCTGCTATTGATATGCAGACTGCGTATGACATTGAAAGCAGGTTATTAGCAATATCTGATTTAACGCTGCTTACAATCACACACAATATGAGTAAAGACATTCTTGAACTCTATGACGAGATTATTTTTATGGCAGACGGAAGAATCATTGAGCATGGCACATTTGAAACTCTTATTGCAAAACACGCTGCATTTTATGATTTCTACCAACTGAAAAAATAGGCATTTTATTTAAGGGAAAGCCGCTACTGGTTTACCTTACGGCGGCTTTGAAATTTATAAATCAAAGCCGCCGTTTTCCTTTTTCAAAATGAGAATACGGAGGGTGTATTAAAGTCACCCATTTTTAAGGACACGGCGGTATCCAGGAGGTATCGTCATGTCCTTATTTGTTTTTCATCCTTCTAACTTATCAAAAAAAGCCAGACTGATAAATTAGCTCATTACGGCTATGAAGATGAACACACACATCATCATATAGCAGTTTTTATCTTGCCCGGCTGCATTATGCAGTCGGGCTTTTCTGCGTTTTGGACAGTATCCGGCTTCCTGCAGGAACTTTTCAAAATTTTTCTCCGATCTTGGTTGCCAAAAACCAATTTTCGCAGTTACCCCTGCGAAAGGGAGGAAATCTATCACCCGCTTTCGCCGCGGTTGCGAAAGGAGGTGAGAAAATGAAAAACTCCTATGAGCAGCGTGTTCAAAATCAGTTTGGCGGATTTTGTACCAGGGTTTTGAAAAACGCAGCCAAAGATATTCTTAAAGAATATACAAGGCAGCGTGACCATGAGAAATCTCTGGATGAACTATCGCCGGACGAGCTGGCACAGGCCGCCTCCTATGACAAGTATTTTCAGGACGAATATGTCTTTGAAGTGCTTGGACAGAAAGTGTTTGTGGTCGGTGATCTGCTGGCAGAGGCTCTGTCGCAGTTGCCGGAGGACAAGCGGGACGTGATCCTGCTGTCCTACTTCCTGGGAATGACGGACCGTGAAATAAGCGAGCAGCTTAATGTGGTCCGCCAGGCTATCAGTAAACGGCTCAGCGGTATCCTTAAAGAACTGCGTGAGTATTTGGAAAAGGAGGGATTTGAATGGCCCGAAACATAAGAGAGCCCATACCGCTGCCGGTGATCCTGGCAGCCTCAGAGGGTGACGAGAGAGCCTTGAATGCTGTACTCAATCATTACAAGGGCTATATTCGTTTCCTCGCCATGAGACCTATGAAAGATGAATACGGCAACGAACACCTCTGTGTGGACGAAGATATGAGGCTTCGCCTGGAGGCAAAGCTGCTGTATAGCATTGTAACAGGTTTCAAGGTTCTGCCGATCTAAGGTACATACCAACGAGGCGTGTTTTTCTCCCTTTCCTCGCCTCTGCGGTGGAGCCTGACCGGTTCCGAGATCGCTCTTTGACAAAGAAAGTCCGGCTGATAATTCCGTGACAGTATAGGGCAGCCAGATACATTCCCTCTGTGCCGAGCCATGCGGCAGGTACGCCATGACCCCGTTCCGGGCGAGCGATCAATACCATGCCATGGAACAGGTGTAGCAGCCTGTGGGCGATAATTCGCAGAGGGGCAGATACTCCCTTATAGCCACAGTCCGAGCGTACAGCGGTCCGGGAACCGTGAGGCGTCGCAGGCAATGGGTAGGACCGCATGAGAACCATGCGGAGGTGAAATTCCTGTGGAGCCTTGCTAAAGGCCGTCTGGACCAGCCTATTTTCTACTTATCTATCGTTTTTACAGTAGAAAGGGATTTCAGTAAGGCGGATAAACTGCTTTTCTCCCATAGGTTTCAGATAAGCCTCCCCTGACTGCCGCCTTGTCTCATATCCTTTCAGTTCCATTAATTTCAGGAAATTTTCATAATTATTTGCAAAAGAAATGGAATCCTCCACATCCAGTCTGATCTGGTGATTCCATTTAAAAATACCCTGTTTTGTTTTATCCCATTTCTTTACTGCTTTTTCTTCTGTACCAACTTCAATATCCTGTATGGAAAGACCGTACTCTCTACAGAGTTCATTTACAATAGGCTGTATCTCCCTTGCCCAATCTCCTTTTTCATAGCGATACTTCTTTCCGGTACGCCATGAAACACTGTTGAAAAGGATGTGGCTGTGGACATGTTCTGTGTTATCATGTGTGGCATACAGGCACTGGAAATCATCCCCAAAATATTTCTCCACAAACTTCTGTGTGATCTCCATAGCAGTTTCCGGTCTTACCTCCTGCTTTTTAAAAGATATGATAAAGTGGTAGCCCTGCCGCTTATCTATCTTTCCAAACTTCCTTTTCGTTGCAAGCATTTCCTGCAGGGCGGTATCTGCGTTGCAGTTATGGCTTCCCACCAGTGCGCCTTTCTGCGTCTTTTCCTCGTCTGTAATGTAGGAAATGGCATTTGCAAGGTGCATAGCCATATATTTTTTGCCTGTCTGATGGATGCAGGATAGTTTTGTGATTGCGATATAAACCTCCTTACTTCTTAATATACTTCCCAATTTTAATTTATGACAGGTGTTTTTTTAGTTACATTAATTCCCCATGGATATTGCTTCTTTTCAAAATGATACACAACAGTTTCTATATTCTGAGTTTTGCTGAATTTTGTTCCTAATCCAAAAATGAATGCACCTGATGCCGCTATACATAATCTAATCTGCTTTACATTTTTCTTCTTTTGAATTATTGCAATATCAGATAATATCTTATCTGCATATTGCTCAATTTGGGTTTCCGAGTCAACCACATCATAATCAATATCATCCGAACTTGTATATTTATATATGTAATCATTAGAGCCTGCTATGGACGAAAAATCAGATTTTTCAATTGGCTGTGTCAGTGAAACAACAATAATAATATTACTCTCCCGCTCTGAATCAATTGATTCCTGTAGTATCTCTAATTCAAAAGAACTTCTTATTGTTTTCGCTTTTAACAAATGAAACTTATCATCTTTTAATTCTGGATTCGTTCCTTTTCCATGGTATTTATGAAAAAATCTTTTTGCATTTTCATCTCCCAATTCAAACCCCAGCATAAATGTAATGGGGATATTAGCAATTCCTGCATATCCAATAGCATATTCTTTTGCAATATAACCTTTTATTTTATCAACTTTCAAATCCGTTTCCGTAATAGACTTAATAATCATTGCCTCTAGAGGCATATTGCTATTAAAAGTTTCATACTGATTAAATTTCAACCTTTTAATATCATACTCGTTTTTCACCTCATCATCATACCTATATCGTGTTTGGTTCAATGAATTGTGTTCTATAATCAACAATCTCTCCTGCCTGTTCTCAAGAAAGAAAAATATTGCATGTATTATTATTATTACCATTGCAGCAATAAAGACCAGCCATAAAAATAGCTCTTTTCCTTTTTCTAGGTTGATACACTCATTTAAAAGGTAGTAAATCCCACTTCCTTTATCAAGTCCAAGGATTTTAATCCATCCATCACCTATAATTTCTTTTATATTCAATATATCTATAATAATATTTAATGCTAATGGTATTGTCAGTAGTCTAAATATTGATTTGAGAACTTTTCTTTTATTTAACCTCTTTATATAAATCACCTTCCTTTTCACATTCAACTATTTCTATTATCTGTTTTGACGTTAAATCACCAACCCAAACTCTGGCACTTTCTGTTCCTGCTATCAAGAAAAAAACATATTTGCAAGCTGTTTTATCCACCATTAATGTTTCCTGCCAGTCTTTCCAATCAATAGATGAAGGTATGGGAATCGCCTGCGGATGCGTATGCCATACCCCCATATAAAAACTCTTTCTTGCCTTTGCATTGAAAAGAAATAATTTATGTTTTGGATCTTTAATTTTAAAACGACATCTGCTTCTAACATCTAACAAATATGGATGCGATAATCCATCTATTGAGATATTTCCACTTCTATGATCTTTATATCCAACCAAAAATCCACCAGCTTCTGGCATATTCACCTCCGTTTGTAACCACTTAATAATTTCTCCTAAAACATCTGGTAAAAAATCTACAGTATGTCCGTCAGGAAGGATCATCTTGATGCATCTTGGTTTCATTTCTATTGCCACAGCATTTGCACTCTCTTTCCACAAAACTATTTCCGTTATTCACTACTTTTATTGGTGAAATATTAATCAAGCTATTTTCATTAACTTCATTGTTAAATATTTTTTGAATTATATCCAATAACACACTGGTAGTTCTTAGTAATACAGAAGTTCCATAAGCTACTCTTGTTGCTCCACACCCATTTTTTAATGTGTAACGCTCTATTCTTTCATCAGATAATTTATTAACTTTATTATTCACAAGTTTTCCAGAACTGTCCGTAAAAAGACATTCAAAACATCCCTTTTTTGAATAATCTACTATCAGAATATGACTATCTTTGCCTCCTGCTTCCAACCATACATATATGACGAGCTTATTATATCTCTCTTCAATAAATACCCGATTCAATGCTAGTTGAACATCACTGCTACCCACAGTAAAAATAATTAAATCATATTTTTTTATATCGTCTTTCAAAGTGTCAGCCAGCATATTCCCCTTTATTTCCACAAAAATTTCAGGATGTATGGCTTCTAATCGGCTTTTCATATAACCAACTTTATGATACCCTTCCCATTCCAATATAGCTTTATGTCGTAATATGTTAGCATATGTCACCCTATCACTATCATACAAAAAAAGATTCTTTACTCCAACTTTAACTAAATCTTCAGCAACATAACTTCCTAATGATCCGCAGCCAACCACTGCCACTTTTTTATCAATAAGTGATGTATCATTTCCTATCAGCTTATTGAGAAAATAATAGTCACACCGATTTACAACACATGGAGTAATCTTTTGCACACATTTTTTTAATCTGCTCATAAGATTATCTTTTGTTTGATTACAGAATTCAACCAAAAGACCAAAATTATAACTTTGTTGCTCTACAATCATCTCGAATATCAGCAAAATTTTTGCTGCTTTGCTCTTTTCAATCAATATTTTATCAAAGGTATCTCTACTTATCCTGCTGTAAGGTTTTCCGTCGATTATATCCATAACCTCTCTCATCGTCCACGCTTTCCCTTTCACAGGTGGAAATATTCGCCTATTATCTATTATTGGAACATAAAATCCCTCAACATTTGCAATATGCCTGTACGCTTTTACATTATTTAATTTTATACTACTGCTTACAAATCTAAAATAGATCCCTTCTTTCTTGTCCTGATATAAATTTAATCTTTGAAAGCATCTTTCCTTGTTCAAATAAACATCTACTTCTGTTTCTGCTTCTCCATTCCAATAGTGAAGAAACTCTTTTTGAAATTCCGTCTCTATTTCTCTTTCTGTTAATTGAAGCAATGCCTTTAGCCGCCTGAGAGTTTCGATTATCTTTTCTTCATATGAGTAAAGATATTTTACTATTTTTTCATCCTCATATAAACATATACACCGGCATATATCATCATTAATTGTCAGCTCAAATGTCATAATATGCGGAAAATCATATTTATCATAATTTCTAACAACAATTGCAGGAAATTTTGTTCTTTCTTTTTCTGGGAAATATCGGATTCCATACTCTGAACCAAACAGTTCAAAGTATGAAATACCATCTGCGTGGCTGATGATAGTAATATCAGAATCAGCCTCTAAAATACTTTTTACAATATACTTCTCATCCAAAACTATACTCCTTTTTAGTAGATGTTGAAGAACAACTGGTTTCTTTGGGAGGTACTTCAAATTCTTCTCCAAATACTTTCTGGACACTTAATCCTGCATCATGCTCAGAAGATTCATTACATGCATCTATCAAATTTTGTAATGCTTTACTCAATCTATTATAAAAAGTTTTTCCATACTCATCACTCTTTTTCATCTTGAAGAATACATCTGTCCAAGGTTTTACCGGAAGGTATTTAGTAATCTCAGCTTTTGTAATTTCCCCATTAGCTCCATAAGTTACATCAAACTGATTAACAATATTCTGTATCGTTTTCATCAAAGCTGTTAAATCATCTTCGCCTTCAGATGTTGCTACTTTTTCAAAGCAGTCAAACGCTAATAAGGTCAAGCCAATACTTGGGGGAATCTGGTTTTTTTTATCATCAGCCGTATTTTTATATTTCTCATACTTCCACTTTTTTAAATAACGAATAATTCTTCTCATCTGACCTTGTCCAGTAATACAATTAAGCATTGAGTCATTTAATCCTTTAGGATCTGCTTCTTCCCAAAAATAGTTACCCTCGGTAGCAAATTCACTTCCTCTAGCCAAATACACCTTTCCCTCATGTAAAGCATACACTGGTAAGTCAATATGCATTGCCTCTTCTCCATCTTCAAAATACTTTACTGTTACACATGGCTCTTTAATATCTATTGTCCGATTGTTATGTTTTAAAGCTTCTCTTACATACTTCTTAATCGCTCTTGTGTCCTTATGTATATTTTTATCCAATGGTATGATAATCGCAACATCCCTGTCATAAGGTGTCACAACTATAGTTGTGTTAAGTTTATAGCTTCCCTGATCAAAAATATCCAAATCACTTTTTGTTACTTTGATATCGTGCTTATCCAATATTCCGAGAAGTTTGTCCTCAAGTTCACTTTGTAATATCTTGCGTTTTTCTGTCAATGTAGCGGCTTCTTGATCCCTATCAATTTTGATGTCATTGTGAAATTTTTCGAATTGTTTTTTCAATTTCATAACTTTCTTCCTCCTCCAAATACATGCAATTATTATAGTAGTTTCAATATTTTGTGTTTTCCATGCATTATCCCACCATATATAGATCTTGTCAAGGACTTTCGGGAACATATTTTCGGAATATACGTTCTGACACAAAATAGTGTACTCAGCTACCTATATAATATATTATCATTTCGATTGTCCAATAAAACGGACTTTCAGAAGAAATTTAAAACTTATGAAGCTAATACGTTATTTTACCTATTAAATTATTTGAAAAATCAATCAAATTATCATAGTGTAGCACATCTATGTCCTTCTCTTTTTTATATTCGCGTTTTAAAATATATGTTTTTTCTGAAAAATCTGATCGTCTGCCCGCCACTACCACATAATGAAATCTTGATAAATCCAAGGTATAAAATTCATCTGAAAGATTCAGCGAAGGATTCTTGTATTTTCTTAATTTCTCTGTATAAGATGCAAAATTTGCTGGCAACCATCTTTTCCAGTCTTCTAATTGTGAAATCCCCTCTCTAAACTCTGCACCTAATTCCCCATCCCTTAATGTTATTTTCCCATAAGGATTCTCTAATTCAACTAATATAAACTCATAACCACCAGAGCTTTTCCCTATAAGTAAGTAATCTGCTTTATATGATGTTCCTAATTGAAACTCCGGAAAAAGATATGCCCCATGATTTCCTATATTAATGGACAATCCCCATATCAGAGCCCCCAGAATATGATAATACTCTTTATCCCTAATAAAATTCAGTATTTTTCTTTCTGAACACTGCTCATCATTTATTAGATTTGCAAACTCATCATTTGCCTTTACTAACCTCTCAGTATCGTGTAGTTCTGCTACATCCAGATAATTATTGGGGAACAACATTTTACACATTCTGGCCGCTTTAGGAAATTCCATAAAATTATTGGCTGTTCCAAAGCCACCTATTCTTTTAACACTAAAATCTCTGCCAGTAACCTCTTTGAATTCCTTTTTCTCTTCATCTGTAAGACCTAATAAATAATCTCTTTTATATAACATAATATTTTCCCTCGCGTCTCTCTATATAAGAAGACAGCCCCCAATATCCCTGAAAGCTGTCCCTTTCTACTATCCAGATCCCACTATCTCCTATTTCTTAGACAGAGATATACCTTTTCCGCAATTTTCCCTAAAAATAAGCCAGTATTTTTCTTCAACAATTTTCTATGCCTTAATATATTTTTGGTTCTTGCTGTTCGGCTTATTTGGAAGTGTCATCTTAATCTTTCCTGCTTCCAACAATGGCTTTAATATAATTTTGCGAAAGTGTTCCCGGCTTGTTATTCCGATAAATTCCTGCATCTCCTGACGTGTTCTTGCTTCTGAACAAAATTCTAACAGATTAACAATACGTTCATCTTGCGCTCTATCTTGCACTGTGCAAGTGTGCAAGTTAAAATTCACATTTTTAAGTATGACACGAAAATCCGATGATGTCGAAAAAAATTCCGGTCTTAACCCCGGTGTATAACCGGGCAGTTTTTCTGTTTCGCTCAAAATCTTTTTTAGCCCGCTTCCCCGGCGTTCCATATATTTCATTCTGTGAAACAGGTCAGCAATTACCGGATTTCGCCGTACAGAACCAATAGCTTCTATATCACATTCCTGTACAGGCATTCCTTCAAACATTCCTCCCGGAGACTGAATTTCTATCCGGTCATCATACATATCTATATGGATTTCACTGCCTAATACAATGTAATCCCGATGTATAAGTGCATTGACGATAGCCTCTGTCACAGCCCTTTCCGCATAATCCGGCTTATCGATACGATATCTGGCTTCTTTCACAAACCGGACTTTTGAGTTGTTTCGCACAAAATCACATCCGCTTTGTAACAAATATATCAGATTCCCCTCATACTCTTTATCGTCCAAGGCATCATCAAAAATAGATCCTTTTTCGGTTCCATTCCAACGTGTACAGAAAATTCGTGAATTAAACACGATATGCTGGTCTGCAAGTAGTTTCCCCGCATTCGTCAACAAGCCATTCTTATCTGCCAGTCCAAAAGAAACATAATCTTTAGCTGCAAATTGAATTCCTGTTCTTTCACGATAAGTTGCCTCGAGCAATGTAAAACTATATTCTTCTTTAGAAATATCTGATACCAATGCATCAAAAGAGCGGTTTGTTCCTTTTAATATCAGCTCATTCAAAATATAGTCCGGCGTAACAACAGTCTCATTTCCAATGCGAATATACGCTTCCGTAATTCCATCTGCTTTATAATAATACGGTGTTGTTCGCCCCGCTGCAACCGATAGCACTAATAAATTTTTTTCTTGTTCCATTATTGGAGTAAGCACGAATTGGGGTAATGGTGTTATGCGTTCTTTTATGAGCCGGCTTATTTTCTCAGCGTCTCCTTTTATATTTTCCAGACCTACTATTTCTTTATTGTCTGCTACCCCAAAGATTAAAATACCACCAATTCCATTTGCAAAAGCACTTACACTTTTTAACCAGCTCTTCGGTTTCTTTGTCTCCAACGCAACCTTAAAATCACAGTCCGTCGCCTCAGCTATTATTTGTCTAACCATAAAATAAAGCTCCTTTTACAATATCCCAAAAGAATAACTAAATCTTTCTAACAAGTTTTTAATCATATCCATTTGTATCCGTAATTCTATTTTATCATCTTCGCTGTATATATGGGAATTATTATTTTTCACTAATTGATTGATATTCAGACCAATTTTATTTATTTCGTTACGCAACCGCATAACTTCAAGCTCTAATTTCTTGCTCCTTGGATGTTCTGACTGGTTCAGGAGCAGATAACGGATGTATTCTGATTCATTCATATTTTCTGCTTTGGAGCATTCTGCTAACAGTTTTGCTGTCTCTTCGGTCAGCTTAAAATGCTTCCGCAGTGTGTTTTCACCCTTTGGTCTTGCCATGTGCAACTCCTTTCTTTTCGGGGAGAGGGCGTTCTATGGAACGCCGCAAGATACGCATTTCGTGGGCACGAAATGCTAAATCTTGTCGGGGAGTACCCCGAACCCCCTTTTTTTTGCCATATTTTACATACTGATATCAGTTCCGGCTCTTTTGATCCTAAAAGTCGTATAATGTATACTCAAATAATCAGCTAAGAATTACGCCCAGTTTTTCAAGATACAGAGCATCCC
>ERZ808054.1272-NODE-1272-length-15138-cov-4.980413_pt1 | contig 15138 bp, 18 predicted proteins | sample MGYA00380201_ERZ808054 | MGnify/ENA primary metagenome ERZ808054 (study PRJEB31490, sample SAMN06133419) | mouse gut metagenome | isolation source: Z5_2 | host: mice | place: China: Chengdu | collected 2015-05 ... | reverse complement strand
CTGGTGAAGCGCGGGATGGCGGCATTTTTCTCGCATATCGTGGCGGGAAACAAAAAAATGGGATAAATAAATCGGGGGGAGTCTATGATAGAGAAATTTATATCACCAGGGGATAAGCTGGAACTAAAATCAACAGTCAGCGTGGTGCTTCCTGATGGTACGGAGGGCGTAAAGACTTACAGGACTTCGGTATATGATATTCTAAGCGACGGGCGGCTTCGGCTTGTGATGCCTATGGAGAAGGCAAAGCTGGTGCTGCTCCCGGTCGACGGGGAGTATGATGTATGTTTTTTTTCCCATGGCGGGATGTACCGCGCGGGCGTCAGGATTGCTGGCAGACAGAAAGTAAACGGGATCTATGTCCTTGTCGTTGAGCTGATCAGCAACCTTCACAAATATCAGCGGAGGGAATATTATAGATTTAACTGTGTCGTAGAGATGTTAGCCCGGGAGATGACCAGACAGGAGTCAGATGCGTATGCCAGGGGGCTTACCCATCTGGTGCCGGAAAGCGATATGATCCGGGGCGTGATCGTGGATATAAGCGGCGGAGGGACGCGGTTTGTATCGAGGGAAAAATTTAATGAGGACAGTATTATATTGATGCGTTTCAGTCTCCCGATCATGGAGATTGACAGACCGTTTTTGCTGGCAGCGAAGGTAATTTATTCAGGCGGCATCGAGAACAGGACGAACGAGTATGAGAACCGTGTAAAGTTCGAGTTTATCGATACTGCGACAAGGGAAGAGATTATTAAGTATATTTTTGATGAGGAAAGAAAAAACAGAAAAAATGGGAAGGGTCGTTGAATAGTATGATAATGAACACAAATGCTCCAAAAAATAAGAAAAAAATTCTTGTGGTTGATGATTCTGCACTTATGAGAAGAGTGATGTGTGATATAATCAATTCAGATGAACGGTTCCAGGTAGTGGAGCAGGCTTTTGATGGTCTGGCAGCGTATGAGCTTCTGAAAAAGAATCAGTATGACGGTGTCGTTCTTGATGTCAACATGCCGAAGATGAACGGGATCCAGTTTCTGCGCGCCCTGCAGAAGGATAAGATCCGCGCTCGTATCATGATGGCGAGCACGGACACGAGAGATGGCGCGCAGGTCACGATGGAAGCGCTGGATCTTGGCGCGATCGATTTCATAGAGAAGCCGGTCAATATCGTGTATCTGAAAAGCAGCGGATTCAAGGACAAATTTCTGGACACACTCCAGGCGGTTGTCTCCAGCCGCCAGACCAATATCTCCGCATTGCCTGTGCTGACGAGGGAGAAGCAGGATGAGAATACCCAGCAGCTTGTGAATATTGTCAGGAAGAGCAAGCCGGTAGTGGTCGGACAGAAGGTTGTCGCACTCGCCTGCTCGACAGGGGGGCCCAAGGCACTCCAGAGCGTTGTGCCGAGACTTCCGGCGGAACTTGCAGCACCTGTATTGATCGTCCAGCATATGCCGAAAGGGTTTACGCAGTCCCTCGCGGAACGGCTTGACTCCATGAGCAAGATCAGGGTCAAGGAGGCGGCAGAGGGGGATGTGCTTGAGAACGGCGTGGTGTATATCTCCATGGGCGGCAAGCATATGAACGTGGCAAACAAGGGCGGAAGGCCGACGATCACTTATACAGATGAACCCCCGCGGGAAGGCGTAAAGCCGTGTGCAAATTATATGTATGAATCCTTAAAATCAAGCAATTATGCGCAGATCGTCTGTGTCGTACTGACTGGTATGGGAGCGGATGGCACCAAGGGAATCGTGAATTTGGAAACTTCAAAAAAAATACACGTTATCGCACAGGATGAGGCATCCTCGACGGTGTATGGTATGCCCAAGGCAATCGCTGCGACAGGACTGGTAAACCAAGTGGTCTCACTTGATAACGTGGCCCAGGAAATTATAATGAATGTGGGGGTCAGGTAGAATGGATACAAGTCAATATCTCGATATTTTCCTTGATGAATCAAAGGAGCATTTGCAGAATCTGAGCGATCAGATCATGGATCTGGAGCAGAATCCTGAAAATATGGATACGATCAATGAAATTTTCAGGGCTGCACACTCCTTGAAGGGTATGGCGGGCACTATGGGATATAAGCGGATGCAGACGCTTACCCACGATATGGAGAACGTGTTTTCGGAAGTTCGGAACGGTACTTTTAAGGTACAGCCCGGGATGATCGATATTCTGTTCAAGAGCCTGGACGCGCTGGAGGAGTATGTCAACAATATCCAGCAGACAACAGAGGAAGGGACAAATGACAATCAGGATCTGATCGATGCACTCAACAGCATCTTGAAAAATAACGGTGAAGTTGTGGCGGGCGGCAGTGCGCCGGCGGCGGCACCTGCCGCAGCCCCAGCCCCGTCTGCGCCCGCGGAGAAGACGTCATCCGGCGACAAGGGAACCAAGACAGAGAGATGGCAGAGCATCAAGGTCTCGGACACGGAGAAGATGCTCATAGACAAGGCGCACAATGAAGGGCTCAAAGTGTACGGCGTGACTGTCTATGTCGAGGAGGCATGTGTATTAAAGGCTGCAAGGGCATTTCTGGTGTTCAAGGCACTCGAGAAGCTGGGTGAGATCATTGTGTCGGCACCGACGGCGCAGGATATCGAGGATGAGAAGTTCGAGTTGACATTCAGTCTGATCTTTATCTCAGGCAACACTGCCGACGAGATCAAGGAAGCTGTCAAGAGCGTGTCCGAGATCGAGGAAGCTTTCTGTGCGGAGTACGCGGGCGCCGCGTCCGCGAAGCCTGCCGAGTCCGAGAAACCGGCGGAGGCAAAGCCCGCCGAGGAGGGAAAACCTGCTGTGGCAGCGCCTGCACCCAAGGCGTCGGCACCGACGGCAGCGCCTGCACCCGCAGCAAAGACCGCAGCGGCATCGGCGTCCTCGTCATCGAATAAGCCGGCTGCGAAACCTGTGGTGAACAGGACGGTCAGGGTTGATATCGAGAAGCTTGACAATCTGATGAACCTGGTCAGCGAGCTGATCATCGCCAAGAATTCGCTGATCTCAGCAACGGCAGCCGATGAGAACAAGGGAGACAACGGTTCGGTCAACGAGCAGATCGAGTATCTCGAGAGCGTGACGACAAACCTGCACGAATCGGTCATGAAAGTGCGAATGGTGCCCATCGAGAGCGTCGTTGCCAAGTTCCCGCGCATGATCCGGGATCTGTCCAAGAAGCTTGGCAAGAAGATGGAACTGTACATGACAGGTGAGGATACGGAGCTTGACCGCACTGTGGTGGATGAGATCGGTGATCCGCTGATGCATATGCTCAGAAATTCTGCAGACCATGGCCTGGAGCCCAACGACGTGCGTGTCGCGAACGGTAAGCCGGAGGTTGGTTCCATATTCCTCGACGCGTATCAGGATGGGAACAACGTCGTGATCGAGGTGCGTGATGACGGCGGCGGGATCAATGTGGAAGCGGTCAGGAATAAAGCGATCGAGCGCGGTACGGTGACACCGGAGCAGGCTGAGACAATGACGGAGAAGGAGGTCATCGACCTTCTGTTCCTGCCAAGTTTCTCCACGGCAAAGAAAGTGTCGGATGTGTCGGGACGAGGCGTGGGGCTTGACGTGGTGAAGTCAAAGATCGAGTCACTGAGCGGCGAAGTCGAGGTGAAGAACCGTTTTGGCGAGGGCTCTTCATGGATCATCAGACTGCCGCTGACACTTGCGATCATCCAGGCACTCATGGTGGTCATCGGCGATGAGAAGTATGCGATCGCGCTGGGGTCGATCCAGACGATCGAGGATGTCCTGCCGGAAGATATTAAACTGGTACAGGCAAAAGAAGTAATCCATATTCGCGGAACAGTCATTCCCATTATCAGGATGGATAAGGTTCTCGAGATCCCTTCAAAAGGGGATGAAGACAATAAAAATAAGAATCTCACGGTCATTATCGTAAAGAAGGGCGACAAGCAGGCAGGTTTGGTAGTGGACGAGCTGATCGGGCAGCAGGAAGTAGTTATCAAGTCCATGGGCAAGTACATCAAAGTGCCGAAGATGATCAGCGGCGCTACAATCTTAGGAAACGGTGAAGTGGCACTGATTCTTGATACCAATGCGTTGATTTAATCCGATTGATAATGAAAGGCGGGGCATAGAATATGGATGAAGTAAAAGTTATAGACGATCAAAAGCGGGATATGAGTCTCAACCGGCCTACGAAGCGCGATACGACACAGTTTATCGTGACGCAGCTTGGCGGTGAGCAGTACGGTATAGATATCAAATATATATCAAATATTATCAGAATGTCAAAGATAACAAGAGTACCAAAAGTACCCGACTATATCAAGGGTGTGATCAATGTACGCGGTGTTGTCATTCCGACGATCAGCCTCAGGCTCAAGATGGGGCTGCCGGAGGATGAAGTCACGAAAAAGACACGTATCATCATCCTCACGCTGGAACAGCATGAGTCGATCGGCGTGCTGGTGGATGAGGTGAAAGAGGTTGTGACACTGGATGAGGATCACATTGAGCGGATGGGCTACGAGAAGGATGACAAGGAACGGTTTCTCTCAGGTGTCGGCAAGGCTGACGGAAAGCTGATCTCGCTGCTGGATATCACATCAGTACTGGCGGAAGTCGTTGATGTGTAAAATGGCATATATTTTTGTAGAGACTTTTTGAATTAGGAAAGGCTTAGGTTTTATCATGGCAGAAAATATGAGTTTCGAGAGAGTTACGACAGAATATTATGATGTATTAAAGGAGCTGGGAAACATCGGGGCGGGCAATGCGACAACGGCGCTTGCCCAGATGCTCCAGACCAAGGTGGATATGAAGGTTCCACAGGTCAGACTTCTGGATTTCAAGGATGTTGGCGTGGTTATGGGCGGAGAAGAGCAGCTTGTTGCAGGCATCTATCTGGCTGTAGAGGGAGATATCACGGGCAGTATCATGTTTATTCTTGAGAAAAACGCCGCGAAATCGCTCGTGTCAAAGCTCATGGGAATGCCACCGGCGGAAGGCGGATTTACGGAGATCGAGATATCGGCGATGAAGGAGATCGGCAATATCATCACGGGGGCTTATCTCAATTCATTGGCTCAGATGACGGGTCTCAAGATGATTCCGTCAGTTCCGGACTTAAATATTGACATGCTCAATGCGATACTGAGCGTACCGGCTATAGAATTTGGAATCATAGGGGATCAGATCCTGCTGATACAGACCGTGTTTACGGATGATGTGGATCTGAATGGTTATTTCATTCTGATGCCGGATCTCGAGTCATACTCGAAGATGCTGGCGGGACTTGGGCTGTCAATATAACTATACATTCACAAATTAGCAGCACTAAATAGAGAAGGGGTATAGTGAGCGATGGCGAATATAGTTAAAGTAGGAATGGCAGACTTAAATGTGTGTAAGAGCCCTGACGGTATAACGACGTTGGGACTTGGTTCTTGTGTGGGAATCTGTATCAGGGATCCGGTTGCCAAGATTGGGGGATTGGCGCACGCCATGCTGCCAGACAGTAGACAGATTGAAAACAATGCAAACAGGGCAAAGTTTGCCGATACGGGAATTGATGATCTGGTCAAAAAGATATTGGCAATGGGTGGAAGAAAGGCACGCCTGGAGGCAAAGATCGCAGGCGGAGCACAGATGTTTGCGTTTCAGAACAAATCAGACATGGTGCGCGTCGGGGAACGCAATGTGGAAGCCAGCAAGAAAAAGCTCAGGGAGCTTGGGATTCCGCTGAAAGCGCAGGACACAGGTCTAAATTATGGTCGTACGATCATATTTTATCCTGAGACGGGTGATCTGATCATCCGTTCCGCGGGAAAACCTGAAAAAAAGATATGATCATGATTCAATAAAATAAGGGGATAATAGAATGGGAAATAAGACAGGTCTTATCACACCTTTTTTCATGCTTCTGGCAGGTGCGATTGCGTCTATAATAATGTATGTGAGGGGATTTGACTTGACAACGATGTTGTGGGGGCTTTTGATCGTGCTGGTGGTGTTTTACATCATCGGTGATGTGGCAAGATATCTGTACGCGTCGATCAGACCCCGCATCATACCTACGGGCGACCTTGAGATGATGGTTCAGAAGGCAAAACAGAACGGAGATCTCACAGGAAGTGTCGTTGCCTTTGCGAACGATGAGCAGAAGGAAGGTATGGATCCAGATGGTTTCATGTCAGAGAGCGGGGAATACGACTCTGCGGAAGGCGGTTTTGAGGAAGGGTATTCTGACGAGGAGCTTCATGACTATACGGCTGGCGATACCACTGCAGGAATGGAAGGTTATGAGGAGAATTAAGCGTAACGGGGGATTGGAATGAACGATGCAGCACGCAAAAGACTTTGGGAGGATTATGCCAGACTGAAAACTCCGGATCTGAGGGAAAAGCTTATTTTGGAGTATGCACCGCTTGTGAAGGTTGTGGCAGGACGGCTCAGCATGTACCTGGGCTACAACGTGGAATATGAAGATCTGGTAAGTTATGGTGTATTCGGGCTTATAGATGCCATCGATAAGTTCGACAGGAACAAAGAGGTTAAATTTGAGACTTATGCAAGCCTGCGCATCCGGGGGGCGATCCTGGATCAGATCCGCAAGATGGACTGGATACCGCGCACGATCAGGCAGCGTCAGAAACAGATCGACACGGCGATGAAGGAGCTGGAACAGCGAAACGGCAGACCGCCTACAGATGCGGAACTTGCGGCGTATATGGGGATCAGTGAGGATGAGTTTCTGGATTGGCAGAACCAGGTCAAGGCAGACAATATCATTTCCCTCAATGAGTATGTGGAGCAGGGAAATGATATTTCGTCGGAAAAGAGCATCAGCTCAGGTTTTGACACGCCGGAGAGTGTGATCGAGAAAAGCGAACTCAAGGAGATGCTTGAGGAAGCGCTGGAACTGTTGACGGACAAGGAGAAGAAGGTGATCCTGCTGTACTATTACGAGGAACTCACTTTGAAGGAGATCAGCCGTGTGCTTGAGGTGTCAGAGTCGCGGATATCGCAGTTGCATACCAAGGCGCTGCAGAAGATGAAAACTAAGATGGGAAATTATATCGGGATCTTGGATTAACAATTGGATCGATTGCACGGAGGCTCGATTTATATGAATGGATATTTTCAGATACAGATCAATGAAAAAGGGGTAAGCCTTTTGTTGTTCCCTCCGATCGGAATGGGGGAAAAGATACGCGCTGCGGAATTGAAAGAGTATCTCAATATTATAGGAGTACCCTATGATGCCATGGCGATCAACTCAGCCCTGTCCTCTATGGGCGATGAGGAGGTTGCCCTTTTTTTGACTTCGATGAAGATGCCGCCAGTGGATGAGAAATGCATGATCAACGTGATGTCTGACAAGATGACCGCGATATTGCGGATATATCCGCCGAGTGCCGGGGGAAAGGAAACCAGCAAAGCGCGCATCCTCGAACTGCTCATGCGTATGAAGGTGCGGGCAGGGATCGATGAGGCGGCGATCCAGACGGCGCTCGACGAACGGCCGTACTGTACGGATATAGTGGTTGCACAGGGAAAACTGCCCACTCCCGGGCGCGATGGCTCGATCGTGTATCATTTCGACACGGATAACACGGTGCGCCCTGAACTGAAGGAGGATGGGACGGTAGACTTCTTTAAACTGAACAACCTGCACCAGTGCACGAAAGGGCAGGTTCTTGCGGAGATCATCCCGGAGGAGCGGGGCGAGAACGGATTCGATGTGTACGGTTCCGTCCTGTTGGCGCGCGAGGTGAAGAAGCCTGTCTTTGACCACGGCAGAAATATGGAGAAATCAAAGGACGGACTGCAGCTGATCAGCATGGTCGACGGACATGTGTCACTGATCGAGAACGCGGTCTTTGTGTCCGATGTATACAGCGTGGATGATGTGGGTACTTCCACTGGAAATATCGATTATCACGGCGATGTGGAGGTCAAGGGAAATGTGTGCGAGAACTTCAGCATCAGGACAGACGGCAATGTCTTCGTGAGCGGTGTTGTGGAAGGCGCGGTCATAGAGGCGGGCGGCAATATCGTCATCGCGAGGGGGATGCATGGGCAGAATAAGGGCAGACTCAAGGCGGGCGGCAATATCGTCGCTAAGTTTATATCTGCAGCCGAGGTTGAGGCGGCAGGTTTCGTGGAGGCGGAGCAGATCGTAAACGCCAGGGTGTCGGCGGGGACCAACATCAATGCCGATGCGGGGAAGGGGCTGATCACGGGCGGCAGGGTCGTCGCAAAGGGAGCGATCAATGCCCGGAATGTGGGCTCTCCGATGGGCGCGGCAACGATCGTGGAGGTCGGGATCGACATTGAGTCCAAGAAACGGCTGGCGGAGCTCCAAAAGAGTGTCGGGGAAAAGTCAAAATCGATACCGCAGATGAAGAAAGCGCTCGAGGAGACGACAAGGAAGTTGAAGGCGGGGGTTAAGCTGACGCAGGAACAGATCAAAAATGCCAGGGCGCTGCAGGTCACGCTGGCGGAGACCCAAGCAAAGATACAGGAGGAACTGAAGGAGATTGAAAAACTTGACAGACTGCTCAAAAGCGAGATGCCGGCGCAGATCGCGCTGCGGGGGACGATGTATCAGGGCGTGGTGCTGAGCATATCGGGCGCAACTATGACTGTCAAGAATGAGTACACATACTGTCGTCTGATCAAAAAAGATGGTGATGTAGCCTCTGCAATTTTGTAGGGGCTATTGCCTTTTTGTCAAAAATATATTAAAATATAGCGAAGTGGTTAAGGAACTGGAGGTGGATCAATATGGCAATCAGTCCGATATTATTGAACGGCAGCATCCAGCAGACGGACAATGTCCTGCACAATCAGCTGAAACAGGTAGAAAAAGGGATGGTGGATCAGGGCAACATACAGGTGCAGGAGGAGAAAAAGCAGCAGCTGCAGGCGAAGCAGGTCGTACATGCCGATGAAGCCGTGTTCAAGGAGGAGCGTTTTGACGCCAAAGAAAAGGGACACAACGGGTATTCCGGAGACGGTGGGAAGAAAAGGAAAAAGCTCAAGGGTGACGGCAGGGTGGTCGCCAAATCCGAGGGCGGATTTGATATGAAGATATAGAGATGTGCAGGGACTGATAAAACATGCCGCAGAAAATTGCTTTGTGGGCGTTAAGGAGCTGTCACGAAATAACATGATCGTGTTGCTTGCCAGGTTCTTTCGTGACAGTTTCTGGGATTTACATAATGAAAAATAGAGAGGTTAGGTAGCAGATGAATTGGTTAGAAGTAGCACTGTTGGTGTTTGGTGTCGGTGCTTTTGCGGGCAGTTTTTTGATCAGGGAAAAGACAAAGGAACATGAGGAGGGACAGCAGATCGATCCGGAACTCATTCGCAGCGTGATCGACAAAGAGATGCGGGACGCCAAGGAGCGCGTTACGGAGGTTGTGGACGAGACACTGGCGTATGCTGTGGAGAAGACGGAGCGTGCATCCGAGCGCATTTCCAATGAGAAGATCATGGCGATCGATGAATATTCGGAGACAGTGCTTGCAGATATCAATAAATCTCACCAGGAAGTGATGTTTCTGTACGACATGCTCAACGACAAGCACAATAATCTGAAAGAGACGGTCAAGCATGTGGACAAGACAGCGAAGGAGGCAGAGGAAGCGGCAAACGCAGCGGCGGTTGCCCTCGCAGCAAAGGCGAAGGAGGAAGCTGAGGCAAAGGAGAGGGAAAAACAGGAGGAAGCGAACAGAAAGAAACTTTTGGAGACAGTCGCTGCAGATAAAGACGCGCAGGAGAAGGAGTATGCCCGCCGCCAGATGGCAAGGCTCATCCTTCCGATGCAGCAGGAGATGACGATGCACCGCCAGCTGGATGCCCGCGCGCTGGAGATGACGGCGTGGGCGTACAACGCAGGAAACCGGGTGCAGGAGGAGAAACCGGCAGAACTTAGACCTCTCGTGGTAAAGAGCGTGGAGATCGTGCCGGCAGATATCGTCAACTCAAATGATATGCAGCCGGTCGCGGAGAGCATCACCAGCGTCAATCCTGTGAGCGCAGCCGACCTGCAGACGCTCGGCTCGCGCCCGGAGGATATGAAAGTGGTCGATGTGAAACCGGCAGATATCAGACCGGTCGAGGTCTATTCGTTTGCGGATCAGGCGCCGCACATTGAGCGTCCTGTCAAGAAGGATGCACCTGCTTTTGCACCGGAAAATACAGTGAGTGCGATGAAACAGCCGGACGAGTACGCGGCACAGCCGTCCGCCGGGGACTTAAACGAAAATAACAATGACAGGATCTTACGGCTGCACAAGGAAGGTTACTCCAATGTGGATATCGCAAAGGAGCTTGGACTTGGCGTCGGAGAAGTAAAGCTGGTCATCAATCTGTTCAAGGGGGCCATGTAAATGAAGTTTAAATATATGATCAGGGGACTGGGGATCGGTGTCGTGATCACCGCGGCGGTCATGGGCGCTTACAGCAGAAATGCGGTGGCGGATGCAAGGGTCGCGGTGTTGAGGGAGTATGGTCTGGGTGAGGAGAGCAGGCTGGTCGGGGAGTCGGAGGATTCCGAGGAACACTCTGCCGCAGAACCTACAGAACAGCCGATCGTGCGCGATGAGGAGAGGGAATCCGAGATCAGTTCCGTGCTGGATGCGGCAAAGGAATCGGAGCAGGCTGATATGACAGAGCCTGCGACAGTACCGGGGGAACAGGCGCAGGCGCAGCTTTCCGGCGGCAGTGACGGGGAGCAGGAGTCTTCTGGCGACGGCGCTTCGGAATCGTCGTCGGCGATCATCGTGACGCCCACGGACGGGGAGAACACGGCTGGTGATGCCGTCGAGATCGTGATCGCATCGGGCGACGACTCAGGAACTGTCGCCAGGAAATTGTTCAATGCGGGTCTGATCGAAAATGCGGCTGAGTATGATGCCTTTCTGATGCAGCATGGCTATGACAAGCGGCTCAGCACGGGGACAAAGACGATCGGCGTGACGGACAGCTGGCAGGAGATCGCGGACAAGATCACAAGGTGATCAGCTTGATGGATCTCAACCACTATGCTTTCTCACGGACTTCGCAGCGTAGTGCGAAGTCCTGGGCTGAACTGTTACGATGATTATAAGATTATGATCACAAAGATTATAAAAAGACCCCTTGCGCAGGCGGTCTTTTTATGGTATATTATTACTGTTGTGGCTGTATTCGGGTATAGCAGCCACGACGGCAGCATTATTTGATTCATATAGTATTCACGTCCGCAGATTTGCGGCCCATGCTCAACGGAAAGTAGCCCGCAGAGGTGAAGCGGACGGAAGCGCGGTGATCCCGCAGAAAATGGAGGTAAGACATGAGTGTTATTTCAATGAAGCAGTTGTTAGAGGCAGGTGTTCATTTCGGACATCAGACAAGAAGATGGAACCCTAAGATGGCTCCCTATATCTTCACAGAGAGAAATGGTATCTATATCATCGACCTGCAGAAATCAGTAGGAAAAGTTGACGAGGCTTACAAGGCTGTAGCGGACATCGCGGCGCAGGGCGGCACGGTTCTTTTCGTCGGCACGAAGAAGCAGGCGCAGGATGCAGTGCGCACAGAGGCAGAGCGCTGCAACATGTTCTATGTCAATGAGAGATGGCTGGGCGGCATGCTCACAAACTTCAAGACGATCAGGAGCAGGATCGAGAGACTGAAAGCGATCGAGACAATGGCGGAGGACGGAACATTTGACGTTCTTCCGAAGAAGGAAGTGATCAAGCTCAAGAAGGAATGGGAGAAGCTTGAGAAAAACCTCGGCGGCATCAAGAACATGAAGAAGGTTCCGGATGCGATCTTCGTCGTAGATCCGAAGAAGGAGAGGATCTGTGTACAGGAGGCGCATACACTCGGCATTCCCCTGATCGGTATCGCAGATACAAACTGTGACCCGGAAGAGCTCGACTATGTCATCCCGGGCAATGATGATGCGATCAGAGCGGTTAAGTTGATCGTATCTGCTATGGCGGATGCTGTGATCGAGGCAAACCAGGGCGAGATCATGACGGACGCGGAGCCGGAAGAAGCTGTTGAGGAAGCGTAAATAACGGCTGTGGATATAGGATATATTGATAGAAGTATTGATAGAAGATAAGGAAGCAGGAGGAATATATAAAATGGCTATTACAGCAGCAATGGTAAAAGAGTTGAGAGAGATGACTGGTGCTGGAATGATGGACTGCAAGAAGGCACTGAATGAGACGGACGGAAACATGGACGAAGCTGTTGAGTATCTGAGAAAAAAGGGACAGGCTAAGGCGGAGAACAAGGCGAGCCGTATTGCGGCAGAAGGACTCTGCAAGGTACTTACGGATGGAGACCAGGTGGCAGCTGTTGTGGAGGTGAACTCCGAGACAGACTTTGTTGCAAAGAACGAGCAGTTCCAGAATTATGTGACAGCAGTGGCAAAGCAGGCGCTCACGACATCGGCAGCAGATATCGATGCATTTCTGGCAGAGGCGTGGAACGAGGATGCTTCCAAGACTGTCAAGGATGTGTTGGTTGAGAAGATCGCTGTGATCGGTGAGAAGCTGAGCATCAGAAGATTTGAGAAAGTTACAGCCGAGAACGGCTGTGTCGTGACATACACACACGGCGGCGGCAAGATCGGCGTTATCGTGGACGCGGAGACAGCAGTGGTGAACGATGCGGTGAAGGAGGCTCTCAACAATCTTGCGATGCAGGTTGCAGCGCTTTACCCGAAGTATGTGTCTTCGGACGAGGTTTCCGAGGAGTACAAGGCTCATGAGAAGGAGATCATCGCAGAGCAGATCAAGAATGATCCGAAGATGGCTGGAAAGCCGGAGAAGGTGATCGAGGGTGCAGTGATCGGACGTCTCAACAAGGAGCTCAAGGAAGTATGTCTGCTCGAGCAGGTTTATGTAAAGGCTGAGGACGGAAAGCAGACCGTGAAGCAGTATCTCGAGGCTGTTTCCAAGGAGAACGGTGCAGAGATCAAGATCAGGAAGTTTGTCCGTTTCGAGACCGGTGAAGGAATCGAGAAGAAGGTTGATGATTTCGCGGCAGAGGTGGCTGCACAGGCAGGCATGAACTAACAGGAAACGTTTCAATACAATATTTGAACATCTGAATAAGTCCATTATCGGTTATCGCAATATGATCGATAGTGGGCTTATTTTGGTGCTGAATATATTTAAACGCTCTAGAGCGTGTTTGAAAAATCATTCCCGCCATCTGTACGTCCCATTTTGCGCGATATTTGCGTCAAATTCAGTCGACGTAGCCCGCTACGCCTCCTTCATTTGGCACAAATCTCCCACAAACTGTGCCGTACATCTGACAGAAAGCATTTTTCAAACACGCTCTAGCCAAAGGGACGATCGTATATCAGATTTTAGCTGTTGTGTCCAAAAGATATCTGAAAAAACATTGACAAAGTGGTTTAAATAATTTAGACTATAAGTGGTTTAAATTGTTTAAACCACTTTGTTGTTGAGAAAAAGGGGAGAAGAAAATGGTTACGTATATCATGACGGAGGCGGAGAGTCTCCTGGCGGAACTGATCTGGGAGAAGGAGCCGGTGCGGAGCGGTGAATTGGTGAAGATGGCGGCACAGCGTTTCGGCTGGAAGAAGTCGACGACGTACACTGTTCTGCGCAAGATCTGTGAGAATGATATTTTTCAGAACCAGGCGGCTGTGGTCACGGCAAAGATCAGCAAGGAAGAGTACACAGGCAGAAAGGGCGAACAGTATCTGCAGGAGAACCACAATGGATCTCTGCCAAATTTCGTCGCTGCCTTTTTGAAGCGAAAGAAGGTCAGCAAGGACGATATCGAGGAACTTGTGACACTGATCGAGGATTATAAAGATTGAGGGAGATTTGCTGATGCCCAGAATAGGATCGAGCAGCCTGTCATGCAGGGTATTGCGATGACAGGCTGCAACGATATCAAGATTGTCAAGCCGCGTAGTCGATGTTTGCGCCCTTGAACTTTGCAGCGTCGAGCTGCTTCTGGTTTTTGGTATAGGGATTGTCCTCATTGGCATACTTGATCTGTGTGTGGGTAACGCCGCCGGAAACATATGTACGTCCGCACTCGGGACAGATCGAAGTGTGGATGGACACCGATGCATTGACGACCTTGCCGTCCTTCTGCGCAGCCTTTTTGTACGCGTTGGATACGTGCTCTCCCTCGTGGGCGCGCACCTTTGCGCCTGCCGACTCGGGTGAGATGTGGGACGCCGATTTGAAGGAGACATTGCCCTCGTCGGAGCCGTCCTGGTATTTTCGGTTGTCACAGGTCTCACAGTCCTCCGGTGAGGAGCGTTTTCCAGGTTTTTTGATCTTGTCGGGATCCGTGCTGTGTTCATCCGCTTTCTCGGACGGGTTGACTGCATTTGGATCGATGCTGTCATCCGCTGGTCTTGCGGACGGTCTGATTGGATTGGTGTAAGAAGCATAATTGGGATAATATCCCGGGATATTGCCGATTGTCATATGGCAGACCTCCTTTTCTGCATTTTATACATCGTCATTTTTGTCGAGCGCCAGCGCTTTTTCCTCATGCTTGATCTCCCAGTGGATCAGGAATGTGAGGATGCTGCGCAGCAGGATGATGACACCCAGAACGCCAAGCTCGCCCCACTCGCGCACAATGACGGTACGAAGAACCTCACTGCCCATCTTGAACTCAAGCGACAATGCGATACCCTGTGCCAGCTCCAGCCTGATCCTGGAGTCGTGTTTCAGCCAGTACAGGAAGCATTTTACAGCTGTGAAGACCAGGATGCCGACACCGAAAAGCTCCAGGATGATCGTGCTGATCTCGACGATACAGGTCAGTATCAGTTCCAGAATATTTATGAGTGAGTGCATAGGGTAATCCTCCTGTGTGTGCGTGCGGCTCTTTTCTATTTAATTAATTCTATTTAAGAGTATATCACAGATGCGGAGAAAAATACAGCTTTTTATTGTTGTATAATGGGTGTTAGGGACTTGATCTGATAATAATCTGATAATATTTTGTTTACAGTGAAATTTTTGCTTGCATTTTGCGCCAACTGTGGTATAATCTAATACATGGGGATATAGCTCAGCTGGGAGAGCGATACGTTCGCAACGTATAGGTCACGAGTTCGAGTCTCGCTATCTCCAT
>ERZ808054.1270-NODE-1270-length-15147-cov-31.810683_pt1 | contig 15147 bp, 12 predicted proteins | sample MGYA00380201_ERZ808054 | MGnify/ENA primary metagenome ERZ808054 (study PRJEB31490, sample SAMN06133419) | mouse gut metagenome | isolation source: Z5_2 | host: mice | place: China: Chengdu | collected 2015-05 ... | reverse complement strand
CTCCGGTTGCCACAGCGCCGCAGCGCTGTGAACTTTCTTTTAATTATTTCGCTGTCTACTTGACGGGGAGCAGTTCAGATGGGCGCGGAGCGTCTTTTGTTACAGTTTTCTGCCGCTTTCTGCCGCAGGATATTTTCTTAGCCTGCCAGGAAGGCGGACAGCTGATCATTGGCCGCGTCCAGCAGCTTCTGGATACCGGCCTCCTCCAGCTTGGCGAGGAACTCGGGCAGGACGGTGTCGGGGTTGGTGGCGCCGCCCATCAGCTGGAAGCCGTACTGGCCGTACACATTGGCCAGAGCGGTGGCCTCGTTGGACAGCTCGGAGGTATCCAGGATGAAGGAGCCGTAAGGCAGGACCTCGGCGCTGTCATAGTAAGCGGAGAAGCGCTCCCAGAAATCCACGCCCTGCTCGGCGGTGGGGGGCAGCTGGCGGACGTTGCCCATGCCGTTGGTCCAGGGGCTGTAGGTGGCGCGGACCTCGTCGATGAAGGATATGGTGCCATCGGCGTTCTTGTTATAGGTATAGCCCTCGGTGCCGTAGTTCAGCATGGTCATCAGCTCGGGATCGGTGTTCAGCAGGTTCAGGAACATCAGGGCCCGCTCCGGATTCTTGGAGGTGGCGGAGATGGCCATCATAGCGCCCTGACCGGAGGTAGCGTCCATGTAGGGAGCGTCGGTGGGGATCATGCGCACGTCGATGCCGCGGGCGCGGGAGTAATCCAGCTCACAGCCGAAAGCGTAGGACTGGGAGCTGATGAGGTAATCGCCCGTGCTGGCGCAGGCTTCCCGGTAGTTGTTGGCGGTGTCCACGTTCTGGGTCTGGGGGGAGATGAAGCCCTTCTGGGACAGGTAGTAAGTACGCTCGGCAAACTTCTTGAACTCGGGGGTGGCGTACTTGCAGACGATCTTGCTGCCGATGTCCGTGGCGGGATGCTCCACATCATAGTAGTAGGACAGCACGGGAGCGCCGTTCAGGTCGCCGGTGATGATGGCGGTGCCGGTGGCGATACGCTCAAAGACCACGGGCTCGCCCACCAGGGGATAGAAGTCGCCGCCCTTGGCGTCCTTGGCCTTCTGGAGGACCTCTTCGAACTCATCGGAGTAGTAGAAGTCGGGATTCATGGAAGCGAACTCAACGAACTCGTCCACGTTATAGCCCAGCTCGGCCAGCAGGGTGCCGTTCAGGTCCCAGCAGTTCTGGGTGGCGGTGTCCTTCAGAGCGGGCACGGCGTACACGCCCATGCCGTCATAGCCGTTGGTCTTGGCACACTCCCAGATGCCGTCGGGGATGGTGGTCAGCAGGTCCGCGCCGTAGGTGGGCAGCATGTCGTCCAGCTTGACCCAGTAGCCGTCCCGGGCGTAGCTGTTGTACTCGTTGGCGGACCAGTTGCAGGTGAAGTAGATGTCCACGTCGTCGCCGCCGGCCAGGGCGGTCACGGTAGCAGTGTCAAAATCGCCCCAGGTGCCCCAGATGGGCTCCAGCGTCACGTTGATCTTTTCCTGCAGGTAGGCGTTGACGGACTCCATGACCTTGGCGGAAGCCTCAGGCGAAACGGTGCTGCCGTGGAACCAGATGCGCAGGGTCACGGGGTCCAGCGCGGGCTCGGCGGGAGCGTCATCAGCCGTGCCGTCATCGGGGGTGGTATCGGGGGTGGTAGTAGCGGGCTTGCCGGCGTCAGGCGCCTTGTTGTCGTTGCCGCCGCCGCAGGCGGCCAGACCCAGGACCATGACGAGAGCCAGCAGCATTGCAAGGATCTTTTTCATAGCGTTCTCCTCCAAAAATTGATGATGTATGGTATTTGTGAAACAGCGAAGCGCTGTATCAGCCTTTCACAGAGCCGACAGACAGGCCGGCCACGATGTAGCGCTGGAAGAAGGGGTAGGCGCAGGCGATGGGGACCACGATCAGCACCACCAGCACCATCCGCAGGGACTGGGTGGGCATCTTGGCCGCCTCGTTGATGGCCGCCGCGCCCATCTGACCCGCCATCCGGCTGAGGTACTCCACGTTGTTCTGGAGCTCCATCAGCAGGGCCTGAAGGGGCTGGAGGATCTTGTTCCGCTTGATATACAGCAGGGACAAGTACCAGTCGTTCCAGAAGACCAGGGCGTTGAGCAGGGCGATGGTGGCCACGCCGGGCTTGGCGATGGGGGCCACCACCCGGAAGAGAGTGTTGTACTCCCCGCTGCCGTCGATGGTGGCGGCCTCAATGAGCTCCAGAGGCACCGAGCTCTTGAAGAAGGTCCGCATGATGATGATATTGAAGGGGTTCACCAGCAGGGGAACGATCAGGGCTCCGTAGTTCTCGCTCAGGCCCAGCACCTGGCTGCACACGATGTAGGTGGGCACCAGGCCGCCGCCGAAGATCATGGTGAAGAAGCTGAGGAAGTTGAAGAAGCCCCGGAACTTGAAATCAGGCCGGTAGAGCACGTAGGAGTACAGGGCGCACATCAGAGTGCTCAGCGCGGTGCCTACTACGGTGATGAAGACGCTGTTGAAGTAGGACCGCCAGATCTGGGGCAGCTTCTGGAACGCATAGCTGAAGGCGTCCGTGCTCCAGGCCTGGGGGATGAAGGAGTAGCCGATGGCACGGATGGAGCTCTCGGCGGAGAAGGAGATGATGATGACGAAAATAAAGGGGATGATGCAGCACAGGGAGAAGAGGCCCAGGACGATATAGATGACGGCCTCCGCGCCGCGGCTGACGGAATTCAAACGGAGATTCTTTTTCTTACTAGCCATATCGCGCCTCCCTTAGAACATACTGCTGTCAGCATCGATCTTTTTGACGATGTTGTTGGCAGTGAGGATACAGATGAAGCCCAATACGTTTTGCAGCAGGCCGGCCGCCGAGCTCATATCGATCCGGCCGGTGACCATCAGGGCGCGGTACACATATGTATCAATGACCTGGGTCACCGGGAAGAGGGCCCCGCTGTTCATGGGCACGGAGTAGAACAGCCCGAAGTCCGCGTTGAAGATCTTGCCCACGTTCATGATGAACAGGATGCAGATCATGGTGCGCAGGTTGGGGATGGTCACGTACCAGATCTGCTGCCACTTGGAAGCGCCGTCGATGGCGGCGGCCTCGTACTGGGTGGAGTCGATGCCGGTGATGGCGGAGAGGTACAGCACCGTGGTATACCCCACGTTTTTCCACAGGTTGGCAAAGACGATGATGTACGGCCACGGCCCCAGGGTGGTGTACCAGTTGGTCATCTCCCCTCCGGCGGCCCGCTGCATGGCGGTGATCATGCCGTACTGCCCGTCGATGAAGGCGTTGAGGAAGTAGCTGACCACCACCCAGGAGAGGAAGTAGGGGAAGAACATCATGGTCTGGTAGGCCTTAGCCACGAACTTCTTGGTGACCTCGTTGAGCATGATGGCGAAGGCCACCGGGATGATGATCCCCAGGATGATGAAGACGATGTTGTAGAGCAAGGTGTTGCGGAACATGATCTTCGCGTCGTCCGTCATGAAGAGGAAGTTGAAGTTGTTCAGCCCTACCCACTTGCTGTTGATCAGGTTGCTGATAAAGGAGGGGTTGCGGGGATTGACCTTGTACTCCTTGAAGGCAAGGATGATGCCCCCCATGGGGAGATAGCGCAGCAGAAGCAGCCAGATGGCCGTAGGCGCCGCCATGGTGAGGAGCACCAGCGTCTTCTTGTACTTGGAGAAGCGGTACCGGTTGGGTCTGGCGGAGGGGTTCGTCTCTGGGAGTCTTCGGGACATCGCTGTTCACCAGCCTTCCAAATGATATTGGTTTTGACGAAAACCTATATTGACTGCGGTGTCTTTTTATATATATTATACTAACCCCCTCCCCGCAAGTCACGAAACGGGATTGGCTTTTCTTGTATGTGGTTGTGCATTTTGCCATTCCGGAGAATTGTTGGAGGGAGGCATTGACTTTTTCCCCCGGCTGTGCTATCCTGTCCCGCGATGCAGCCGGAAGGGCTGCCGTACCGCAAAAAACCGCCCCGATGTCGCGAGGTGACCGCCATGACAATCAAATTATGCAGCGCCGCCAAGGGCCGCCTGGACCGCCAGCTGACCTCTCCCGTTTTTACAGCCCGTCAGATCTACCGGATGACCCTTCCCCTGATCCTGGATTCCCTGTCCATCATGTTCATCAACATGCTGATCACGGCGCTGATCTCCTCCGCCGGGGAGTCCTCCATTGCCGCGGTCAACCTGGTCTCCCCCCTGCTGGGCCTCATCATGTGCGTGCTGGGGGGCATCTCCGCCGGCGGCACCGTGGCAGTGACCCAGTGCTTCGGCGGGGGCGACATGGTCAAGACCCAGCAGGCGGCGGGCCACATCCTGTGGCTCACCTTCCTGACGGGGTCCCTGCTGGGACTGGTGCTGATCCTGTTCCCCCGGCCCATCCTCACGGCCCTCTATCCCCAGGCGGAGCCGGCTATCATGGAGAAGGCCGTGTCCTACATGATCCAGGGCACCTTTTCCATGATCATCTTCACCGTCTACTCCGGGGTCTTCTCCATCCTCCGGGGGCTGGGAGAGTCCCAGAAGTGCCTGTGCCTGACCATCATCATCAACGTGTCCTACCTGCTGTTCAGCATCCTGTTCCTGAACGTGCTGCAAATGGATATCCTGGGCAGCGCCCTGGCCCAGATCTTCGCCAGGTCCGTGGGGGCCCTGGCCGCCCTGGCCTTCCTCTTCCTGCCCAGGGATATGCCCATCCGCCTGCGGCTGGAGGACGTCTTCTCCTTCCAGAAACCCATCCTCTCCACCATTCTGGAGGTCAGCATCCCCTTTGGTCTGGAGCAGCTGTTCCTGGCCTTCGGCGGCATCGTGCTCACCGCCATGACGGTCCCTCTGGGCACCGGCGCCGTGGTGGTAAACTCCATCGCGGGCTCCCTGATGGGGGTGACCACCGCCGCCGCCGGCGCGGCGGGGAATCTGGGCATCACCATATCCGGCCGGTGCATCGGCGCGGGGGAGAAGGAGCACGCCTTCGGCTACGGCTGCAAGATGTGCGTGCTGGCGCTGTTCCTGCTGGCGGCGTCGGCCACCATCGCCTATCCCTTCTTCCCCACGATGCTGACTCACCTGTACCACGCCTCTCCGGAGGTGCAGGAGAAGACCCTGGAGCTGCTGCGGTATATCCTGCTGCCCATCTTCCTGTTCTGGCCCTTCTCCAACGTGCTGCCCGCTATCCTCCGGTCGGGGCACGACAGCGTGTTCCCCTCCGTGCTGTCCCTGGCCTCCATGTGGTGCGTGCGGATCGTGTGCGGCTACTTCCTGGCCTACCGGATGGGCATGGGGCTCACCGGGCTGTGGACCGCCATGTGGGTGGAGTGGGCCGTCCGGTCCGTCGTACTCGCCGTCCATTACTTCCGGAGGAAGTGGCTGGTACGCGCGGTTCCGGAACGGGCTGTCTGACAGCCTGCACACGCAGAAGCGCCGCAGATCATTTGATCTGCGGCGCTTTATCTCGCTCTCAACGCAGCGAGTTCCGGTACTCGTTAGCGCTCATGCCCTCCAGCTTCTTGAACGTCCGGGCGAAATGGGCGGTATCCGTATAGCCCACGGCCTCGCTGATCTCCCAGATCTTCAGGCTGGGGTCGGCCAGCATGAGCTTCGCCTTGCCGATGCGGATGGCGTTGAGGATGTCGTAGAAGCTCTTCCCCTGGTAGCGGTTGAGCAGCTTGGACAGGTGCCACTGGGACACGTAGCAGCAGTCCGCCACCGTCTGGAGGCCCAGCTTCTGCTGGTAGTTCTTCTCCATATAATCCAGCGCCTGGTTGACGATGAAGCTGCCCGCGCACTGGGCGGGCTCATCCTCCGCCTCCTCACCGGCGGGGGCCTCCCCCCGCTTATCCAGCTGCTCCACCATGGCCTGCAGGGCCTCCTTGATCTCGTCCATCTTGGAGGGCTTCAGCAGGAACCGGGTCACCCCCAGCCGGATGGCCTCCTGGGCGTAGGCGAAGTCCCGGTAGCCCGTCAGGATCGCCACCTGCAGGTCCGGAAATTCGCTGCGCAGTCCGGCCACCATGGCGAGGCCGTCCTTCCCGGGCATCCGGATGTCGGTAAAGAGGATATGGGGACGAAGGTCTCGGATGAGGGCGGAGCCCTCATCCGCGTTGCCGGCAACGCCAGCCACACTGCAGTTATAGTCCGCCCATCGGACCACCTTCCGCAGCCCCTCGACGATGCGTCTTTCATCGTCGATCAACACCACACGGTACATTTTCTTCTCCCGCCCTTCCTTCTCTCTGCCGCTAGTTGCGCCGGATCGCGGCCTCTACCGCTTCCCTGGCGGTCATCTGTCCGGTGACCACCTTGGGGATATTGATGAACAGCTCGCTCTTTGCCTCGCCGGAGATGGCGTCCTGCACCGCTTCGGCCAGACCGGTGATATGGACGTTGGCATCCGCAGCGGACTGCTGGATGGTGCTCAGGCCGGATGTCTCCGTCCCGTTGACCAGAGCGGTGACCTCCGTGGTCACAAAGGTCCCCAGGACCTCCTCGGAGGTCATATGGAAGACGAACTCCACGGCGGCGGCCTGCTTGGCCGGGTCCTCCCAGGCCTTGCGGGTGATGAAGTATCCCATGGAGATGCCGCCCACGGTATCGGAGGCGGGGCGCTGCCCCTTACCCGGCACGTAGGCCACCACGTAGTCCTCGATCCTGCGGGCAAAGTTCTTGGTGAAGTAGCCCAGCTTCCAGGAGCCGTCGATGAGGAAGGCCGCTTCCCCATTGCCGAACATGGCCACGGTCTCCGCGTCGGCGGCGGTCAGGGTATCGTCCGGGAAATAGCCCGCCTCGTACAGCTCCTTGATGTCCTCCAGGGCGGCGATCCACTTCCGGGAGGCCGGATCGTCCACCAGAACGCCCGCCTCGTCCACCACGGGGATCTCCATGTGGCCGGCCAGGGAGCCGTTGTTCATCACGGCGAACTCGAACCAGTAATGGGGTATCTCATACAAGGAGCAGGCGATGGGGATGTACCCCGCCTCCTTGATCCGCCGGCAGTCCTCCAGGAACGTGTCCCAGTCGTAGTCCGGCCCGGGGATGCTGACCCCGCAGGCGCTCAGCACCCGCCGGTTGACAAACAGGGTCTCCCAATATCCGGAGGAGGGCACCGCGTAATGCTTCCCGTCGGAGGCCACCGCCATCATGGACTCCTTCATATTGGTGGCGTAATCGGGATATTCCTCCCGGATCTCCTCGATGGACACCACCTTGCCTGCGTTGATGAAGGGGTCCGCGTCTACGTTGGTAAAATAAAACAGCACGTCCGGCTCCGAGCCGGTCATGAAATCCGTCAGCACCCGGCTCTTCCAGTCCTCGTTGGAGACGGAGGAGTTGTCGTTGACCCGGTTGCCGGTGGCGGCCTCGTAACCGGCGACCGCGGCCTCGTAGTTCCTGCGGTTGCCGTCGTCCACGCCGTAGGACGTCACCACGTTCAAGACAACGCCCTCCTCTATCTCCTCCGCCGCCGGAGCCTCCTCCTCCCGCCCGCAGGCGGCGAGACACAGGCAGGCCGCCAGCAGCAGCGCCGCGATCCTCTTCATGACAGTCCTCCTCCCATCGGGTCACCCGGCGGGGAACTCGATCCGGGCCAGGATGGTGCCGCGCTCGGTCTCCCCTACCTCCAGGGCGGCCTCGTCCCCGTAGATCAGCTTCAGCCGCTGGTGGACGTTGCGCAGGCCCACCCCGCACGCCAGCTCCCCGGCGTCCCCGGACAGCAGGGTCCGTATCCGCTCCCGGTCCTCCTCGTTCATGGTGCCGTCGTGCTCCACCTCCAGCACCACCCGCTCCCCGGGGCGGCAGGCCCGGACCCAGAGGCTCCCGCCCCGGCGGGCGGTGATATCGTGCTCCACCGCGTTCTCCACGATGGGCTGGAGGATCAGCCGGGGCACCGGCTGATCCAAGACGGTCTGGTCGATCTCCTTGTAAACGTGGAAGCCGTCCCCCAGGCGCTCCCGGCTGATGTAGAGGTAGGCGTCCACATAGCCCATCTCCTCCCGGAGGGGGATCTGGGTCCTGCCGCCCCGGTCCAGGGCGGCGTCCAGCATGGTGGACAGGGCCTCGATCATGGCGCTGACCTGCTCGTTGTCCGCCATGCGGGCCTCCCAGTTGATGATCTCCAGGGTGTTGTTGAGGAAATGAGGGTTGATCTGGGATTGCAGCGCCTTGATCTGGGCCCGCTGGGTGGCCTGCTGCTCCAGGCGGGCCCGCTGGAACTGGTTCTGAAGCTCCATGGACATGCCGTTGAAGTGGGTGTAGAGCTTCTCAAATTCCACGTTGGGCGGCGGGCTGTCGATCTGATAGCCCCACTGGCCGGATTGGACCTGCCGGTTGGCCTGGGCCAGGATCTGGATGGGGCCGCTCACATGGCGGGTGAACAGGGCGATGACCACCGCCAGCAGCGGCAGGATCAGCGCGGCCGACGCCCCGATCACCTCCGGCAGCCAGGGGTTGTCCTTCCACAGGCGGTACTCCTCCATCCCGATGGTCACCGAGAGGCTGTGGCCGTCCACGGAGGCGGAATAGGCCAGCGGGTGGGGCGGCCCCTCCTCCTCCAGCGGCTCCAGGCGCAGCTCCCGGGGGTCCAGCCGGAAGCTGCAATCGTCGATATCCACCCGGACGCCGCCGGAGCCGCCCAGCTCCGCCAGCGGCCTGAGCACCTGCTCCGCGTCGAACATCATCACTACAGTAGCGTAGGGGGTAAAGCTGCTGTCCAGCAGGTTCCGGGCCATATACAGCTCCCCGTCCAGCAGCAGGAAGCGGATCTCCGTATCCACCTCCCGCATGACCGCCAGGATGCCGTCCGTCTGCTCCCGGAACGCCAGCCGCACCTCGTAGCCCGCGGTGTTGCTGCACAGGGCGTAGGACTGCGGGATCTCCTCGTCCCAGAAGTTGATGAACACTGCCTTGTACTTCTCATCCAGAGAAAAGCGGTGGGTCAGGTAGTCGTTGACGGCGCGGTACAGGGTGACGCCCACCCCCTCCTGCATGTACCAGCGGTAGGAGCTGCGCACGGTGCCGTCGTAGGACACCATCTTGGAGTTGTTCACGGCGTCCTCCAGGCGCATCTGCACCTGCTCCATGGCGTTCTCCGCCGCCCGCTCCACCTCCTGCCGGACGGACTGCCGGTAGCTGGTCTCCAGCAGGATGCCCGCCAGCACTACCACGGTCACGATCGGCGCCAGCCAGCAGATCACGATGGTCGCCATCAGACCCGCCTTCAGGGATATCCGCCGCATCCAGCCCACACCCTTTCTGTTCCATGCCGCTGTCATGGGTTCATTATAGCAAATCCCGTCAATTTAGCAACCCATTTTTGAAGAGAGCGGTATCTCCTCAGCTGTTTGCTGAATGACGGCTTCCTACAGCTCCAGCGCCCGCTTCCAGGTGCGGAGGTACTCCTCCGCCTGGGATTGGGTATTCCCTTCCGCCGCCACCCGCAGCAGGGGCTCCGTGCCGGAGAACCGGCAGATGGTCCAGCTCCCGTCGGCAAAGTAGAGCTTGCACCCGTCCTCCCGGTTGACCCGCTCCGCCGGAACGCCGAAGTCCGGCAGCTCCATCCGGACGAACAGCTGCTCCTGGAGGGCCTCCTTCCGGGCGTTGGTCATGGTGAAGGAGCCGTCGGCGTAGTAGAGCGTGCCGTACTTCTCCGTGATCTCCCGGTACAGCTGGGAGACGGACTTGCCCGTGACCGCCAGCATCTCCACCAGCAGGGCGGCGGCGTAGATGCCGTCCTTCCCCGCGATGTGGCCCCGGACCGCCATGCCGCCGGAGGACTCGCCGCCGATGACCGCGTTGGTCTCCACCATCTTGGCGGAGATGTGCTTGAAGCCCACCGGGACCTCGTGGCATTCCTCCCCCATATCCGCCGCCATCCGGTCCAGCAGGTGGGTGGTGGAGTTGTTGCGGACGCAGGGACCGGTCCATCCCCGGTAGCGCAGCAGGTAATAGTACAGCAGCACCAGCAGCGTGTTGGGGTGGAGGTAGTTTCCGTTCTCGTCGATGACCCCCAGCCGGTCCGCGTCGCCGTCGGTGGCGATGCCCAGATGGCACCGGTTGTCCTTCACGTACTGGGACAGGGGCTGAAGGGCCTCGGCGCTGGGAGCGGGCATCCGTCCGCCGAAGAGGGTGTCGTGCTGCTCGTGGATCACGTCCACGTCGCACCGGCAGGTCAGCAGGATGGTCCGCAAACAGCTCTGGCTGACCCCGTACATGGGGTCGATGGCCACCCGGAGGCGGGAATCCTTGATCTTCCCGGCGTCCACAAACTGGAGGATGCTGTCGATATACTCGTTGAAGGGGTACACCTCCCGGACGATCCCCTGGGCCAGGGCCTGGTCGTAGTCCAGGGAGCGGACCTCCTCGGGGCGGAGGAGGGCGATCTGCTCCTCGATCTTCCCGGTGACGGTCTGGTCCGCATCCCGGCCTCCGGCGGTGAAGACCTTGATGCCGTTGTAGATGGCCGGGTTGTGGCTGGCCGTGATGGCCATGCCGTAGGGCAGCTCCAGCTGCCGGACGGTGAACATGATAAGGGGCGTGGGGGCGGAGCGGTTCACCACCAGGGGCCTGTAGCCGTACCCCGCCAGCACCTCCGCCGCCCAGTGGGCGGACTCCTTGGACAGGAAGCGCCGGTCGTATCCCACGCAGACCGTGGCCCCGGCGTGTCCCTCTAGGTCCATCAGGCGGCACAGTCCCGCTACTACCAGCCGGATGTTCTCCCGGGTAAATTCATCGGCAATGACGGCTCTCCAGCCGCCGGTTCCAAATTTGATCATTTTTACGCGCACCTTTCCCTTCTATTTATCCCATTACGGCTTCTACCTGGCATACGCTGCCCGCCGGGAGGACCGGCAGCACGGAGACCTCTTTTCCGTCCATCCGCAGGGAGGCGACGCCCTTCTCCACGCCGTCGGGGTTGGTCACATGGATGCGGTACTCCGCCCCGCGCCATTTGCGGACGACGGAGAACTCCTTCCAATCCGCGGGGACGCAGGGGTCGATGGTCATCCCGTCAAAGTCGGGCCGGACCCCCAGCAGATATTGGGTAGCCGCGTAGTAGGCCCATCCGGCGGAGCCGGTCATGAAGGGATGCCGCGCCCGGCCGAAGGCGGTGTGGTCCCGGCCTACCACGAACTGGCAGTAGGTGTAGGGCTCGGACTCCCGGACCTCGATCTTGTCGTTCTGGAGGGCGGGGCACAGGGCGTTGTAGAACTTCATGGCCCGGCTTCCCCGGCCCAGCACGGCCTCCGCGCACCAGGCCCAGGGATTGGGGTGGCTGAAGATGGCCCCGTTCTCCTTCAGGCCGGGGTAGACCCGGGTGACAAAGCCGATGCTGTCGTCCACCGTCCGGAAGCTGGGGGCGTTGAGCAGCAGGCCGTACTCCGTATACAGGTACTCGTCCACGCTGTCCATGGCGGAGAGGCCCCGCTCCCGGTCCGCCACGCCGCTGAGCACCGCCCAGGTGTTGGACTCCATGTGGACCCTGCCCTCGGCATCCTGCTGTGTGCCGATCTTCCGGTTTTCGGCGGTGATGCCCCGGATATACCACTTGCCGTCCCATAGGACCCGCTGGGCGGTCTCCTTCACGGTCTCGGCCATCTCGCGGTACCGGGCCGCGTCCTCCTCCCGGCCCAGGCGCTCCGCCAGGGCGGTGAAATGGCCCAGCGCCCAGTAGTGGAGGAAGCTGACCATGGCGCTCTCGCCGCCGCCCAGGTTCAGGCAGTCGTTCCAGTCCGCCCGCAGGCCCTTGCAGATGCCGTTGCGGCCCACCTGCCGGGCGGAGAAGTCCAGGATGCGCTGCATATGCTCATAGACCGTCCCCTCGCCGCCATCGGCGTAGGTCAGCACCTGGTCTGCGAAGGACAGGTCCCCGGTCTCCCGGATGTACTGCACGATGCTGGCCACCAGCCACAGGGCGTCGTCGGCGCAGGCGTCCTTGAGGCCGTGGACGATCTGGCTCTTGTCCGGGGTGGGGACCACGGTGGGAGACTTGAAGGACTGCTGCTTCTCCTCCGGTTCGAACCACCGGGGCTCGAAGAGGTGCAGGCCGTAGCCCTCCCCGGTCAGGGCCTTCAGCAGCTCCACCAGACGGCTCCGGCACTTGTCCGGGTTGGAGTGGGGCACCATCATGGCGTCCTGGGCCGTATCCCGGTAGCCCAGGCCCACACGGCCTCCCACCTCGATGAAGGATGTGAAGCGGGAGAACATGACGTTGATCTCGCTCTGGTACAGGTTCCAGATGTTCAGCTCCGTGTTCATGCCCTCGTTGGGGGTGGAGACCTGGAGGCATCCGAGCTTCCGGTCCCAGAAAGCGGCGGTCCGGGCAAAGTCCTCGTCGGCCTTCTCCACGGTGTATTTCTCCCGCATGGCCCGGCCGGCATCCACGCCGCCCTCGCCCAGCAGGAACAGGAGCCGGATCTCCTCGCCGGGCTGGAGCTCCACGAACTTCTGGAGACAGCCGCAGTGGTTCCCGCCCTTCTCCTCGCTGCCGCCGCACTTTCCGGCCTCCACGGCCAGGGGGTCCCGCTCGGTGCGGTAGGGGCCGATGAACTTGTCCCGCAGGCTCTCGAAGCCGTCGGGAGCAAAGTTTGCCGTGAAGAACTGATAGCCGTCCTCTTCATAGTAGAGGTCATGCTCGATGATCCCGTCCTCGTACCGGCTTCCGGAGGCGTAGAGGCTCATCTGGAAGTTTTTGTTGTCCATGTCGATGTGGTGGAAGCTGAACTCCAGATAGCCGTACACGCTCAGCCGCCGGGGACGGCCGGAGTCGTTGCGCAGGCGGACGTCCCAGATCTCCACCGGATCGTCCACGGCCACGAACAGGGTCTGTTCCGCCTGGATGCCGCCGTAATTGCAGAGGTATTTGACGTAGCTCAGTCCGTGGCGGCAGGAATAGTGCTCCTTGGGTTTGCCCACGGGCTGCCAGGAGACCGTCCAGAACTCGCCGGTCTCCTCGTCCCGCAGGTAGACATAGTGGCCGGGGCCGTCCATGGGGACGCCGTTGGGCCGGAAGCGGGTGATGCGGTGATACTCGGGAGACCGGTAGAGCAGATACCCTCCCGCGGTGTGGTTGAACACGCCGTACATGTCCTTCAGACCGATGTAGTTGGTCCAGGACACCGGAACGTCTACCCGGTCGATCACATATTCCCGGTGCTCGTTGTCAAAATAACCATAGCGCATAAGCTGACCTCCTGCCTGTTTTGGTTAATATGCGTCAATGTTAGTATACCGCAACCCGGCCCGTTTTGGAAATGCCTGACGATGCACCTTCTTGTCTGTCGTTGTACTTTTTGCGGAGGCCGGGGCAGATGAAGGCCCTGCGGCAGCGTGTACCGCAGGGCCTTCCACTATTCAGTCGCCGAAGCTGATGCCCAGCAGCTTTGCTTCTTTTACGATGGAGGAATCGGGGTCCACCATCTTCAGCTTTCCGGCTACCTCCTCCAGGGGGACCTTCACGATCTCCCGGTTCTTGTAGCCCACCATGAAGCCGTACTCGTTTTTGAGGATCAGCTTGCCCGCCTCGCTGCCCAGCCGGGAGGCGAACACCCGGTCGTAGGGGCAGGGGCTGCCGCCCCGCTGGGTGTGACCGGGCACCGTCACCCGGACCTCCAGGCCGCAGCGCTTGCCCAGCTCCTCGGCGATCTCGTAGGAGACGGAGGGCTGGGTCCGCTTGGCCAGCTTCTTCTTGTACTCCTTCTTGCTCAGCCCGGCGTCCTTCTTGGAGATGGCACCCTCGGCCACCGCCAGAATGGTGAAGCGGCTGCCGCTCTCGTGGCGCTCCTTGATCTTCTTGGCCAGTTTGTCGATGTCGTAGGGGATCTCCGGAATGAGGATGATGTCCGCGCCGCCGGCGATGCCCGCGTTCAGGGTCAGCCAGCCCACCTTGTGGCCCATGACCTCCACCACGAAGATCCGTCCGTGGGAGGCGGCGGTGGTGTGGATGCAGTCGATGGCCTCGGTAGCCACGTTCACCGCGCTCTGGAAGCCGAAGGTCATATCCGTGCCCCACAGGTCGTTGTCGATGGTCTTGGGCAGGGTGATGACGTTCAGGCCCTCCTGGCGCAGGAGGTTGGCGGTCTTATGGGTGCCGTTGCCTCCCAGGACCACCAGGCAGTCCAGCTGAAGCTTGTAGTAGGTCTGCTTCATGGCCGCAACCTTGTCCACCCCATCCTCCCCAGGGATCTGGATGGTCTTGAAGGGTGTGCGGCTTGTCCCAAGGAACGTGCCGCCCTTGGTCAGGATGCCGGTGAAGTCGGCGTAGGTCAGCAGCTTGAACCGTCCGTAGATCAGCCCCTGGTAACCATCCTGGAAGCCGTAGATCTCCACTTTTTCTCCCGAGTTGAACAGCGTCTTGGCGACGCCCCGCATGGCCGCGTTCAGGGCCTGACAGTCCCCGCCGCTGGTCAGCATACCGATCCGTTTCATGGCAAAGCCCTCCTCTGTTATTTCTGCCCCTATGGGGTATTTTTACCTTGTCTATTATATAGCGGTTTGGGGAGAAGTACAAGCGGAAAATTGAAAAAGAGGGGCCATGTATTATGGCGCGGTCCATTGCGGAGGGTCCAACATGGTCAAGAGGTCCCATTTCTTTCGCCGCGATTCCCGATCTCCGTCAAGGAGCGGGAACATTTCCAGCATATGGCCGCATTCATCGCACAGACCGGGGTCTTCTTGTATCCATTGCCGTCCATCCCAGGAGAAGCAGGCTGCACAGGACTTGGGGATGATTCCATCAAAATAGCTCATTGTCACACCTCCTGCCTTACATTATACCCGGTTTATCGGGAATATTCAAGAGGGAGGCCATACCTTATAATAATAAACAAGGGAGGTGGGGACGATGATCTCATATGCGCCGCTATGGCAGACCATGGAACGGCAAGGCGTCACCACTTATACCCTGATCCATCATTTCCGCTTCAGCAAAGGCACCTTGCACTCCCTCAAGCACGGAAAAAATATCTCCACCGCCACCCTTAACGACCTATGCCGGATGCTGTCCTGCCGGGTGGAGGATGTATTGGAATATATCGAAGACAAAGAAGATAAAGAATAAGACCGCCAGGACGTTTGTGAAGTGCGCCCAAAAAGTTAGACAAAAATAAGGCGGTAAAATTGTTCAAGCAGCCGAAAGGGCTTGTTGTCTGT
>ERZ808054.1268-NODE-1268-length-15172-cov-3.824975_pt1 | contig 15172 bp, 16 predicted proteins | sample MGYA00380201_ERZ808054 | MGnify/ENA primary metagenome ERZ808054 (study PRJEB31490, sample SAMN06133419) | mouse gut metagenome | isolation source: Z5_2 | host: mice | place: China: Chengdu | collected 2015-05 ... | reverse complement strand
AATCCCTCTTTAAATATCACAGTGGGGATTGACAAGGTGGAGGCCGCCTGCGAGTCGGCAAAGCAGAACCCCGGCGAGGAGAACAGTTTCCGGCAGCTCCGCTTAAACCAGTGGGTGAAACAGGCGGTGCGGTGGATGCCCATGGATAAATGGGACGCCTGTGCCTTCCCTGTTTCGGAGGATGACCTGGAAGGGCGCATCTGCTATGGAGGTCTTGACCTATCCTCTACTACGGACATTACGGCGTTCGTGCTGGTGTTCCCGCCGCTGGATGAGGAGGATAAATACTGCATCCTGCCGTACTTCTGGGTGCCGGAGGAAACGCTGGAGCTGCGTGTGCGGCGCGATCATGTCCCCTATGATGTGTGGGAGCGGCAGGGGAAGCTGATGACCACGGAGGGGAACGTGGTGCATTACGGCTATATTGAGAAATACATCGAGCGGCTTGGCGAGCGGTTCAACATCAGGGAGATCGCCTTTGACCGGTGGGGTGCGGTGCAGATGGTGCAGAACCTTGAGGGCATGGGCTTTACGGTGGTCCCGTTCGGGCAGGGCTTCAAGGATATGTCGCCGCCGACCAAGGAGCTGATGAAGCTGGTGCTGGAGCAGATGATCGCCCACGGTGGGCATCCGGTTCTCCGGTGGATGATGGATAACATTTTCATCCGCACCGACCCAGCGGGGAATATCAAAGCGGACAAGGAAAAGTCCACGGAGAAGATTGACGGTGCGGTGGCCACGATTATGGGGCTTGACCGTGCCATCCGCTGTGGGAACGAAACCTCGGAGAGCGTCTATGATTCCCGCGGTTTGTTGGTATTTTAATGTTTTACAGAATTGTATACGGAATCTTTGGTGGTTCCTTGTATGGCTATTTTCCACATATTCCTTTATGCTGTCTGGCGAAGGAGGTGGAAGGATGGATGAGAAGGGTTTCCTTGAGCTTATCATTTCGGAACGGATGGGGATGCACCATGACGCCTTTAAAAAGGACTATCCCCTTACGGAAGAACAGGCGGCTGAAGCGGAAAAAGCAGACCAGGCACACGAGCTGCTGTTTGGGCAGTTAAGCGCAGAGCAGAGGGAAATGATGGAGCTATGCGAGGATGTGACAAATTCGGAAGCCACAAGGGAAAACGAATACTACTACCGGGCAGGATTCCGGGACGGGATAAACCTTGACAGATGGGTAAAACAGTTCAAGGAAGAAAAATAAAAATATATTTTCGGGCAGACAGAGGGGCATCGCTTCGGCGGTGCCTTCTGTCTGTCCGCTTTTCGGAAAGGAGCGTGGTTCCTATGGGATTATTCAGCGGATTGTTCAGGGCGAGGGATGCGCCCCAGAACCGCACATCGGGCAGCGCCTACAGCTTTTTCATGGGCGGCAGCACCAGCGGGAAGCGTGTCAATGAGCGCAGTTCCATGCAGATGACGGCAGTGTACTCCTGCGTCCGGATACTTTCAGAGGCGGTGGCGGGGCTGCCGCTGCATTTCTATAAATATACGGATAACGGCGGGAAGGAAAAGGCAGCGGGCCACCCGCTGTATTTTTTACTCCATGACGAGCCGAATCCGGAGATGACTTCTTTCGTGTTCCGGGAAACGCTAATGACGCATCTGCTCCTTTGGGGCAATGCCTACGCACAGATTATCCGCAACGGCAAGGGGGAGGTCTTGGGACTGTACCCGCTGATGCCGGACCGCATGAATGTGGAGCGGGATTCCAAGGGACAGCTTTATTACGAATACACGGTGAGCATGGATGATGCGCCAACCGTGAAGGGCAGCACAGTCATCCTGCCGCCCTCGGAGGTGCTGCATATCCCCGGCCTTGGCTTTGACGGGCTGGTGGGCTATTCCCCCATTGCCATGGCAAAGAACGCCATCGGCATGGCGATTGCCTGCGAGGAATACGGGGCGAAGTTCTTCGCCAACGGCGCACAGCCAAGTGGCGTGCTGGAGCATCCGGGGACGCTGAAAGACCCTTCAAGGGTAAGGGAGAGCTGGCAGTCCACCTTCGGCGGCAGCCACAACGCAAACAAGGTGGCCGTTTTGGAGGAGGGCATGAAATACACGCCTATATCCATTTCGCCGGAACAGGCGCAGTTTCTGGAAACGAGGAAGTTCCAGATCAATGAGATCGCAAGGATATTCCGTGTGCCTCCGCACATGGTGGGCGACCTGGAAAAGAGCAGCTTCTCCAACATCGAGCAGCAGTCGCTTGAATTTGTGAAATACACCCTTGACCCGTGGGTGTCAAGATGGGAGCAGTCCATGGCGCGGTCTTTGCTGTCGCCGGAGGAAAAGAAACAGTATTTTGTGAAATTCAACGTGGACGGCCTGCTCCGTGGCGATTACCAGAGCCGTATGAACGGGTACGCCGTGGGGCGGCAGAACGGATGGATGTCCGCAAATGATATCCGGGAGCTGGAGAACCTTGACCGTATCCCGGAGGAGTTGGGAGGTGACCTGTATCTGATAAACGGGAACATGACAAAATTGTCCGATGCCGGTCTGTTCGGCAAAAAGGACGGAGAGGAGGAATCCAATGAAAACGAAGAAGTTCTGGAAGTGGAGGAACCAGGCGGAGGCGGGGACGGCTCCGGAGGAGAGGACTCTGTTTCTGAACGGCACCATCGCAGAGGAAAGCTGGTTTGACGATGACGTCACGCCGCAGCTTTTCAAGGATGAGCTGAACAGTGGCACGGGCGACATTACCGTGTGGATCAATTCGCCGGGCGGCGACTGCGTGGCGGCGGCACAGATCTACAATATGCTCTCCAGCTATAAAGGCAAGGTGACTGTAAAAATAGACGGCATTGCCGCAAGCGCCGCCAGTGTGATTGCCATGGCGGGCGACACCGTCCTGGTGTCCCCGGTTTCCATGCTGATGATCCACAATCCCGCCACCATCGCCTGGGGCGACCATGCCGAGATGCAGAAGGCCATTGATATGCTTTCCGAAGTGAAGGAGTCCATCATCAACGCCTATGTGTTAAAGACGGGGCTTTCCCGTCCGAAGCTGTCGCACCTGATGGATGCGGAAACGTGGATGGATGCCAATAAAGCGGTGGAGCTTGGCTTTGCGGATGAGATTATGGTACGGGCAAAGGCAGAGCCGGAAAAGGAGCCGGAGGAAGGTGAGGAGGGCGACAGTTCCGAAGAGGATGAGGAAGAGAAACTCCCTCCTTCCACAAGCTCCATGCTGTTCTCCCGCAGGGCGGCAAACAACGCCCTTTTGAATAAACTGGCCGCCAAATATGGCGGGGAAAAACCGAAAGCAGATATCCAGGCGCAGGCAGAAATCCCTGCACCGGATACAGAAACCGGCCGTTCCGTGGACGCACTCATGGAGCGGCTTAATTTATTGAAACGATAAGAAGGAGGATTTCATTATGACGATTCTTGAACTGCGTGAGAAACGCGCAAAGGCATGGGAGGCGGCAAAGGCGTTCCTGGATTCCCACCGGAAAGAAAACGGCATCCTTTCCGCGGAGGATGACGCCGCATACACGAGGATGGAGCAGGAGATCACCGACCTTGGGAAAGAGATCGCAAGGCTGGAGCGGCAGGAGGCGCTTGACGCGGAGCTGAACCGCCCGGTGAACAGGCCCCTCACGGGAAAGCCGGGCGGCAGGGCGGATGCAGACGGGGAGGATAAGACCGGCCGCGCTTCTGACGATTACCGGAAGAACTTCTGGAACGCCATGCGCTCCAAGGCGCCGATGCCTGCGGTCACCAACGCCCTGCAGATCGGCACGGATTCCGAGGGCGGCTACCTGGTGCCGGATGAATATGAAAGGACGCTGGTGGAGGCTCTGGAGGAGGAGAACATCTTCCGGCAGATGGCGAAGGTGATAAAGACCTCCAGCGGCGACCGCAAAATCCCCGTTGTGGCCACCAAGGGCACGGCGTCCTGGATTGACGAGGAGGGCGCGTTCCCGGAGAGCGACGACTCCTTCGGGCAGGTTTCCATCGGGGCGTATAAGCTCGGCACCATGATCAAGGTTTCCGAGGAGCTGTTAAACGACAGCGTCTTTGACCTGCCGTCCTATATCTCCCGCGAGTTTGCCCGCAGGATCGGTGCGAAGGAAGAGGAGGCGTTCTTCACGGGGGACGGCAAGGGCAAGCCGTTAGGCGTCCTGGCTGCCACGGGCGGCGCGGAAACGGGCGTGACCGCAGCGTCCGCCACGGCTGTGACGGCGGATGAGCTGATGGATTTATATTATTCGCTGAAATCCCCGTACCGCAAGAAATCCGTGTGGGTGTTGAATGACTCCACCATCAAGGCCATCCGCAAGCTGAAGGACAGCACCGGGCAGTATTTATGGCAGCCGTCCCTGACAGCCGGGGCGCCGGACACCATCCTCGGCAGGCCGGTCAGGACCTCTGCGTATATGCCGGCCATTGCCGCAGGCGCAAAGACCATCGCTTTCGGTGATTTTTCCTATTACTGGATTGCCGACCGGCAGGGGCGCAGCTTCAAGCGCCTGAACGAGCTGTTCGCGGCAACGGGGCAGGTGGGCTTCCTCGCCTCGCAGCGTGTGGACGGGAAGATGATCCTTGCGGAAGCGGTGAAGGTGCTGGAGCAGAAAGCCGCATCCGCAGGCTAATGGGAAGGGAGGCGGCAGTGATGGACATGGACGCCCTGCTTGAGAAAGTGAAGAAGAACCTCATACTGGAGCATTCGGCGGATGACGCGCTTCTGAAAAGCTACATTACCGCCGCTGTTTCCTATGCGGAAAGCTACCAGCATATCCCGGAAAGGGCTTACAGTGGAAAGGAAATGCCCGCCACCACGGAACAGGCGGTCATCATGCTCGCCTCGCATTTTTATGAATCGCGGGACGGTTCCACGGGAGGATTCTTTTCAGACAATACAAACGCCGCACAGCAGGTGTGGCACACGGTGAACCTGCTCCTGCGGCTGGACCGGGAATGGAAGGTGTAGCGGATGGGTTTTGGGAAGATGGACACATTCATTGACATTGTCCGTGTGAAAAGGGACACGGACAGTGAGGGGTTTAAGAAAGACACGGAGGAAATCCTCGCTTCGGTCCGGGCATACCGGGAGGGGCGGCACGGCAGCGAGAAATGGGCGAACCGCGCCGCCTTTTCCTCTGCCACGGACCTTTTCCGGTTCCGGGTAATTCCAGGGCTGGAGGTCACGACTGACATGGCGGTCGTGTGCGGGGAGAGCCGTTTCCAGATTTCCTCGGTGGAGGATGTGAAAGGGCGCGGGATGTACCTGGAGGTACTCGCGGAGGAGGTGAAAGCCAGTGGCAAGGGCTGACGTGAAGCTGCCGGAGGAGTTCCTTTTAAGGCTCTCCCGGCTTGGGGATAAGACGGATGAAATCTGCGGGAAGGTGCTGGAGGCCGGCGCGGAGGTGGTGGAGGCGAAGGTGCGCTCCAACCTGCAGGCAGCCATCGGCAGCGGGACAAAGGAGCCTTCCCGTTCCACCGGGGAGCTGCTTTCCTCCCTCGGAACTTCCAGGCCCCTGCAGGACAGGAACGGGAACTTCAATGTGAAGATCGGCTTTTCCGAGCCGAGGGGCGGCGGGGGCAGCAATGCGAAGATTGCCAACATCATCGAATACGGCAAAAGCGGGCAGCCGGCAAAGCCGTTTCTGAAACCCGCTAAGACCGCCACACGGAAAGCCTGTGTGAATGCGATGCGGGAGCGGTTTGAACGGGAGGTGGACGGATTATGAGCCTGCTGTCAGAGATAAAAGCAGTGGCGGAGGGGTGCGGCATCCCGGTGGAGACCGGGGTGTTCTCCGGCACGCCGCCGGACTTATACCTGGTGGCCACGCCCCTGGGGGACAGCTTCGGGCTGCACGCCGACAACGCGCCGGAATACGAGACGCAGGAGGCGAGGCTTTCCCTGTTTGCGAAAGGGAATTATATGCAGCCGAAGAAGGCGCTGGTCCGCGCCCTTTTGGGCGCGGATTTTACCATTACGGACAGGCGGTACATCGGGCATGAGGATGATACCGGCTTCCACCATTACGCCATTGACGTGGCGAAACTGTATGGATTGGAGGAATGAAGCATGGCTACGATTGGCCTTGACAAATTATTTTATGCGAAGATCACGGAGGATGAGGACGGGAATGAGACCTATGCCACGCCCGCATCCCTTGCGAAAGCGATGACCGCCGAGCTGTCCGTGGAGCTTGCGGAGGCGACGCTGTATGCGGACGACGGGGCGGCGGAGATCGTGAAGGAGTTCCAGAGCGGGACGCTTGCCCTCGGCGTGGCGGACATCGGCCCCAAAGTGGCGGAGGATCTGACCGGGGCAAAGATTGACGATAACAAGGTGCTGGTCTCCGCGTCCGAGGATGGCGGCGACCCGGTGGCGGTGGGGTTCCGGGCAAAGAAGGCAAACGGGAAATACCGTTACTTCTGGCTGTACCGCGTGAAGTTCGGCATCCCCGCCACCAACCTAACCACCAAGGGCGAGAGCATCGAATTTTCCACGCCCACCATTGAGGGGACGGTGCTGCGCCGGAACAAGGTGGACGGCAAGGGGAACCACCCGTGGAAGGCGGAGGTTTCCGAGGATGACACGGGCGTTTCCGCTTCCACGATTGCGGACTGGTACAAGAATGTATATGAGCCGTCCTTCACAGCCCAGGAGGAATCCGGCGGCATGGGCGGGACAGAATAAGGAGGTTTTGAGGCATGGACGGAGAAAGGACAGCAGTGGTCACTATCGGCGGGACGGAGTATGGAATGCTCCTGACCACGAGGGCGACAAAGGAGATCGCGGGACGTTACGGCGGGCTGGAGGACCTGGGCGAGAAGCTGATGAAGTCGGAGAACTTTGAAATGGCGCTGGATGAGATTGTGTGGCTGATCACGCTTTTATGCAACCAGCCGGTTCTGGTACACAACCTGAAAAACCCGCAGGATAAAAAGCCGGAGCTGACTGCCGAGGAGGTGGAGCTTTTAACTTCCCCTCTGGAACTGGCAGGCTATAAGAACGCCATCATGGAGGCCATGTACAAAGGCACGAAGCGGAATATCCAGAGCGAGGAAAATGCGGGAAAAAACGGAGTGGTCGGGTAAGCGGTGAAGAGCTGTTTACCCGGCTTTTATATTACGGCGTCGCACAGCTTCACCTTTCCATGGATGAAACGTGGCTGACGCCGTTTGGCCTGCTTATGGACCTTTGGGAGTGCCATAAGCAGTTCATGGGCTTTGCGAAGCCAAAGCGGGAGCTGACCATTGATGATGTGATACCATGCGGCATTTAAGGGAAGGGGGTGCGGCTGCATGGCGGATGATTTTGGGCTGCGGATAGGCGTCGAGGGCGAGAAGGAATTCAAAAAGGCGCTGGCGGAGATCAACCAGTCCTTCAAGGTCCTCGGCTCCGAGATGAAACTGGTGTCCTCGCAGTTTGACAAAAACGACAGTTCCGTGCAGGCGCTCTCCGCCCGGAACACGGTGCTGAATAAGGAGATCGATGCGCAGCGGCAGAAGGTGGAGACCTTACGCTCCGCCCTGCAGAACGCAGCGGAGTCCTTCGGGGAGAATGACCGCAGGACGCAGAATTGGCAGGTACAGCTCAACAATGCGGAGGCCGCCTTAAACGGCATGGAGCGGGAGCTTTCCCAGAACGAGCAGGCCATTGAAGCGCTAAATAACCGGGAGGAACAGGCCGTGGACGCCACGGAGCGGCTCACCCAGGAGATTTCACGCCAGGAGGAGGAGCTGGCGGGATTGAAACGCGCCTACTCCAATGCCGTGCTGGAATACGGGAAAGGCTCCAGCGAGGCAAGGGAGCTGGAGGGGCGCATCGCAGACCTTTCCGGGGAGCTGGAGGAGAACCGTGACACGCTGCGGGAGGCTTCCGACAGCACGGAGGATTTCGGGGACGTCATGGAGGACGCCTCGGACGGGGCGGGGAAACTCGGCTCCGGCCTTTCGGCGGCGACGGTCGCCATGGGGAACCTCATCTCCTCCGGCATCCAGGCGGCGTTAAACGGTATTAAGGAATTAGGGAGCGCCATCTGGAACCTTGACGAAGCCACAGAGGAATACCGGACGGCGCAGGGAAAACTCACCACGGCTTTCGAGGCGGCGGGGTACAGCGGGGAGGCGGCGCAGAAATCCTACACCGAGTTTTATAAAATCCTTGGCGACACGGACACGGCAGCCGAAGCCTCGCAGCTACTGGCGCAGCTTGCGGAAAACGAGCAGGACATCACCAAATGGACAAATATCGCGGCGGGCGTCTGCGGCACGTTCGGTGACGCCCTGCCGATTGAAGGGCTGATTGAATCCGCCAATGAGACCGCCAAGGTGGGGCAGGTTACCGGCTCCCTTGCGGACGCCTTAAACTGGGTGGGGATCAGCGAGGATGAATTCAATGAAAAACTGGCCGCCTGCTCTGGGGAGAGCGAAAGGAACCGCCTCATCATGGAGACCCTTTCCGGGACGTATGACGAGGCAAGCCAGGCGTTCTACCGGAACAACGAGGCGCTGGTCGCCTCAAGGGAAGGCCAGGCGCGGATGGATGAGACGCTGGCGGGGCTTGGGGAAACCATCTCCAATGTAAAAAATAACCTGCAGGCGGAGTTCCTCCCCGCCATTGCGGACGTGGTCTCCTCATTTACGGACATGGTGAACGGCGTGGAAGGGGCGGACACGGCATTTGCGGAGGCAGTCACGGGGCTGGTGGACACGGCGGTGGCCATGCTGCCGCAGTTCGTCAGCACAGGCACGCAGATGCTGGCATCCCTCCTTTCCGGCATCATCCAGAGCCTCCCGGCAATCGTGGAGGCGGCGGTGCAGATTGTGTCCACCCTTGCCGCGGGCATCGGGGAATCGCTGCCCACGCTGGTGCCTGCCATCGTGCAGGCGGTCGCCACGATTGTGCAGACCCTTGCGGATAACCTCCCGATGATACTGGATGCGGCTCTGCAGCTTATTATGGGGCTGGCGCAGGGACTGTTAGATGCCATCCCGGTTCTGACAGAGGCGCTTCCGCAGATTATTGCCTCTATCGTAGACTTCCTGATTGGGGCAGTCCCGCAGATCATAGACGCGGGGATACAGCTTCTGACCTCGCTGGTCTCGGCTTTGCCTGAGATTATCACGGCAGTCGTGGCGGCGATCCCGCAGATCGTTGACGGGCTGGTGACGGCGGTGCTTGGGAGCATCCCGCAGCTTATCGATGCCGGGATGAAGCTGCTGGTTTCCCTGATACAGAACCTCCCGCAGATCATCACCACGGTGGCGGGCGCGATCCCAAAGATCGTGGCCTCTCTGGTGAACGCCATCGCCGGGAACGTGGATAAGATCATCCTTGCCGGCGTGAAGCTGCTGGTTTCGCTGATTAAAAACCTGCCGCAGATCATTGTTTCGATTGTGAAGGCAGTACCGCAGATTATAGCGGCAATCGTGAAGGGCTTTGCCGGCGGCGCGGCACAGATGGCAAGTATCGGCTTAAATCTGATTAAGGGAATCTGGAACGGCATCGGTGACGCGGCATCCTGGCTGTGGGGCAAGGTCAGCGGTTTCTGCTCCGACCTCATGGGCAAAATAAAAGGCTTCTTCGGCATCCATTCCCCGTCCACGGAAATGGCGTGGGTGGGCGAGATGCTGGTGGAAGGTCTGGCAGGCTCCATCGAGGATAACGGCGGAGAGGCGGTAAAAGCCGCCGAAGGCTTGAGTGAGGGCATCTCCGATGTGATGAACGGGCTTGCCGAGGACATGAAGACCTCCATCCCGACCGATTTTAAGCTGGATGCGGACGCTTCGGTGCGCTCCGTGACAGACGGCATGGCAGGCATGAAGGGAAAGGATATGTTCGGTTTCGCTTCGCTCATCACCATCCAGCAGATGATCGTCCGCAGCGAGGACGACATCCGGAAGATTTCACAGGAACTTTACAACCTGATCCAGACCGGCTCCCGTGCGGGCGGCCGGATCATTACTGCATAGGAGGTACAGCATGGGATTTACTTTCAACGGAGTCACATCCAAAAGCATGAAGATACGGGCAAGGCTATCCTCCTGGCAGGCTTCCCCTTCCCTGCGGAATTTTTACGAGACCGTGCCGGGGAAGGCGGGGGTGGCGGACTTCGGCTGTGACAGCGCGGAGCGTACCATCAAAGTGGAATGCAGCGTCTTCCCGCAGAAGAATTTCCCCGCATTGGTGGCGGTGCTGGATAACATGGCGGAGTGGCTTGACCCGACAAGGGGGCAGGGGCAGCTTATTTTAGATGATGTGCCGGACCGGTATTTCATGGCGAGGCTTTCGGAGGCGGTGGACTGTGAGCGGCTGCTCCGCTCGGCGGGGCAGTTCACGCTGTCCTTTATCTGTCCGGACCCATACGCCTATGCCCTGGCGGATGAAACCTATATATTTTCGGAAACGGGGACGCACATGGCGGTGCGGCATACGGGCAATACGGACTCCTATCCGGTGTATGCGTTAAAGGGCAGCATCCCTTCCGGCACAGGCAGCTATGTATCCATCATTACAAACGGGGCGGAGCTTCGTGTGACGGGGCCGCTTGCCGCAAGGGAAACGCTGCTGGTGGATTCCGCCCTGGTCACGGCAAAGGTGGCGGATGCCTCCGGGAACACGCTGCGCAACGGCCTTCCGCTGCTGGCGGAGCTGAATTTCCCCGTGCTGTCCAAAGGGCATAACACGGTGGCGGTTTCCACGGCAGGGAATACGGCATTTGCAGAATTGAAAATACAGGCGGGGAGCAGATGGAGGTGACGGGATGGCAGTCAAAAGCACACTGAACAAGCAGACGGATTTCACGGGGGAGTTCCCGGCAGAATATGCAAAAGATGGGCTGTGGCGGTTCAATGAAAATTCCCCGGATGCGGACACCATGCTTTCTGATACCTCCGGCCGGGGCAGGAAGATGTTTGTCTCCGGCTGGTCCGGTACGAGTGCGGGATTCCGCAACGGGCAGAAGGGGCGGCACTTCCGCATGAACATCACGAACCCTGCCTCGGAGAAAACCTATCTGAAGGTAACGAATGACGGCAGCATTTTTTCAAGCCTTGGGGAACGGATCGCTGTGGGCGGCTGGATGAACCCGACCACCTATTCCATCGGCAACACCTACACGCCCATCTTCAACACCAGGCAGGGGCCGGGGCAGCCGATCTTTTATCTGTCCCTCATCCGGGGGAAGCCGAGGATCATGCTCTATAATTCCTCCGGCGCGCTGATCCTGGATGAGTCGGTGGCGCCGCCCTTTTCCTTTGCGAACAACGGGTGGTACTTCCTTGCCTGCGTGATAGAGCCTGACAGTAAAAAGGCGCAGTATGTCATAGGCGACCGGGAAAGCGGGGCGGTGTGGGTTTCCGCGGCGCTTTCCTTCACGGGGGAGCTGAACCGCTCCTGCACGGCAGACCTCATCATGGGGATGAATGCCGGTTCCTACTGGTACGCAGGGGGTTTTGACGACTGGTTTTTAGACTGCGACTCGCAGCTTACAGCAGAGGGACTGGCGGATTATTTCAGGAAATCCCTCTGCGCCAACGGCGGCGACACCTCCGGGGAGGCGGACGCCCTCACGGAGCCGGGATGCGTGACGCTGCGGAAGGGCAGCGCTGGCGTCTATCCGGAGACCGGGCAGCTTATGACGGCCCCTGCGGAATGCCTGCTTGCCGGGACGGGGCGGGTGTCAGTAAAGAGCGAATACACGGCAGGCGTTACGGCGGTCTCCCTGGTGGAAACATCAACATCCGACGATTTGGAAGAATGGACGGCATGGCAGGGTGTCGGGAGCAGCGGCGAGCTGCAGTCCCCAAACCAGAGGTACATCCGCTACCGGGTGACATTTACCACGACGGACACTTCCAAAACGCCCAAGCTGATAGAGATACAGTTGCATGACATCCCAAAGCCGCCGTATGAGCGGCTCGGCTTTGCACGCCCGGTGGTGCTGGACGGGAACGGGGCATGGGAGGCGGTGCTGGAAAACGCCTTTGACATCATGGTGACGAGCGAGGTGAACGGGGCGGACACCCTGGAATTTAAGCTGCCGTTCCGGGATTCCAAGCGCCCGCACCTGGATAATGAAAAGCAGGTGCAGATCGTGAACGATGTGTACCGCATCCGGACGCTGACCGATGACAAGGGGGCGGACGGGAAAGTGGTGACCTCGGTGTATGCGGAGGCGGCCTTCTATGACCTGGCTTTCTCCGTGGAAAAGGCAGCCGCCAATTTCAATGCGGACACGGCGGAGGCGCCGATGGCATACGCGCTGGAAGGCACGGACTGGAGCGTGGGGAACGTGACGGTGTGGACAAAGCGGACATGGCAGAGTACGGAGAAGAACGCCCTCTCCATCCTGCGGCAGGTGCAGAACATCCACGGCGGCGACCTGATCTTTGACTGCGCCAACCACCTGGTGCATCTTCTGGCTTTCGGCGGCACGGACAGCGGTGTGTTATTTGCCTACCGCAAAAATATGAAGTCCATCCAAAGGGTGGTGGACACCAGAAGCCTTGTCACGAGGCTGTACGCCTACGGGAAGGACGGCATGACCTTTGCCAGCATCAACGGCGGGAAGGAATATGTGGAAAGCTACGCCTACACAGACGAGGTGCGGACTTCCACGCTGGACTGCTCCAGCTTCACGAACCCCTACCAGATGCTGGAGTTCGCAGAAATGCGGCTTGCGGACTATGCGAAGCCCCGGATTTCCTATGTGCTTTCTGCCATGGACTTATCCGTGCTGACGGGGTATAAGCATGAGACCTGGGATTTGGGCGACATCGTGACGGTGGATGACCGGGACTTAAACCTTTCCGTGAAGACACGCATTGTGCGGCGGCAGTATAACCTGCAGGAGCCGTGGAACACGGTGCTGGAGCTTTCCACCACGCTTCGGGAATTGGGCGATTCCTCGGCGCAGTGGGATAAGGCGGCGGATGTGCTTTCCAATACGGACGTCATCGACCGGCAGGAGGTGAAGGACATGGTGCCGTTCAACCACCTGCGGAATTCCCGCGCCGACAGCGGTATGAATTACTGGCTGAATTCCGGCTTTGAAGTGGATGCGGAAAACGGGGTGTCCGGCACGGCATCCTTCAAATGTGTGGGCGCGGCAGGCATGACAAAGAGCCTCGCGCAGACGGTGTACCCGGCAAGCCGGAACAGTTACACCTTTTCGGCGCAGATCGCCTCGGAGAATCTGAAAAAAGGGGCAGGCGGGCAGGTGGGCATTGAGGTGACCTTTGAATATGAGGACGGAACCACGGAAACGAGGTTTATTGATCTGCTGTAGATTTGGAAAGGCGGTGGAGTATGGCATTTTTCACGCAGGCGGCGCAGGACGTGTCGCCCAGGGGGTATGAGCGGCTCAAATCCATCACCGTGCGGGTGTGCGTGACGGACTGCACGGGGGAGTTTTACATCACGGATATGCTCCTGCAGGGCGGCTCCATCGCAACGGGGTGGGTGAGCCATGTGAGCGAGATACAGTGGACGCTTGACGGATAGGGGGCAGGGCTATGGCAGAATTCACACGGTTTGCGGAAACGCTGGAATGCAAGAAGGATATGCGGGTGGTGGCGGTGACCGTGAAGCCGCTGGTCTCGGACTGCACCGGCCGGATCTGGTTCACCGACCTCATGGCGCAGGAGGGCGACCGGCTGACGGGATATGTGATCCACACGGAAACGGTGATGGAAAAGTACCGTGAAAACGGGGAGATCGTGCCGCCGAGGTTTTATAACGGTCTGGTGCGCTCCAGCGCAACGCTGGTGGCGTTCAACCTGGGGCAGACCTCGGCGGGGCTGGACGTTAAAGTGTACCCGGTGCAGGACATGGCGGCGGGCAGCATAGAGCTGTCTTTGGGGGCAGGGGCGCACAAGGCGAAGTTCCTCTCGGCAGCAAACGCCGGGGATGAGTTCTCGCTCCTGGCATCCAGCCGCCAGTGCCTTAGAAACGGCGCAGCCACGAAGAAGGACGGCTTTTTCCAGTACACGGCGGCCGGAGACAGCAAGCACCCGGTGTCGGTGGAAAAGGGGAAATCGGCAAGGCTTTATTTTGAGTTTCAGGAAATGCAGGACGGGGGCGATGTGGTTTGAAAGGTGATTGAAAAAAATTAAATTTTAGAATATAATTTATAATGTTTTAATTATAAAATGTGAAAGACTGAAAGGGTAAGTAAAAATGATTGTAGCAACTGTATTAAGTATAATTTTGTTATTGATAATACAATTTTTACTTCACAAGAACACAGTAGGAAGGTTCGAATTTAAGTGGGAAAAAATATTGGAATTCATTAAAAATATAGAGATATTGGATTTGGCGAAAGAATTATTAATAATATTTATTGGTGCATTTATAGCCTTATATGTTACTAATTATTCAGAGAATTTAGATGAAAAAGAAAAAGTGATAAAGCTATTTAATATTGCAAGTTCTGAAATTAGTACAGAATATGCACAAACCCAATTTTTTTTAGAACAATATGATGCAGGTTCAATGGAAGCAGAAGAAGTATATTATAATATTAACAATTATACTGGTGTTTTAGAAAATTTGATGGACAATGATATTGTTATGGTTACTTTATCAGCAGAGGGGTATGCTAGGATATTAAATGATTTGAGAATCCTTAATGATGTATATGATCGTTTAATGAAATTAGATTCTAAAAATGAAAATGTAATCACTTATGTAAAAATGATGAACTCTCATTGTGAAAACTTGTTATTTGCCATGGAGATTGAGGAGAAATATCTTAATGGGCGGTATTCAGAGAAAGATATACATACATTATATTCTGATTATATTAGCGACAAGTATATACCAATTGATGAAACTCAAATAGAAAAAAATAATAATTAAAAGAAAAATGTTCATCAGAGAAGCGTCTGAATTTCAGGCGCTTTTTTGATGCCTGTTTTTAAGGAGGTGGCTGTTTATGAGGGATTATTTGCAAGGGAAGCGGTGCATGGTGTGGAGCTTCATGGGGAACAGCCGGATGTACCAGGCACTCAGGGATTACGGCGACCGGTTGGACACTGTGGGCATTTTTACGTTTGAGGTGGATATCACAGGCACAATTTCAGAGACCGGCACGAGCATTTCCTCCATGATGCCCTATATCAATAAATGGCCGCACATCAAATGGATGCTGACCGTGATGAACCACGGCGCGGCATCCATTTTTACTGCGCT
>ERZ808054.1265-NODE-1265-length-15189-cov-5.014293_pt1 | contig 15189 bp, 16 predicted proteins | sample MGYA00380201_ERZ808054 | MGnify/ENA primary metagenome ERZ808054 (study PRJEB31490, sample SAMN06133419) | mouse gut metagenome | isolation source: Z5_2 | host: mice | place: China: Chengdu | collected 2015-05 ... | reverse complement strand
CATACTATTCAACGACCCTTCCCATTTTTTCTGATTTTTCTTTCCTCATCAAAAATATACTTGATGATCTCTTCCCTTGCCGCGGTATCTATAAACTCAAACTTCACGCGATTCTCATACTCGTTTTCCCGGTTCTCGATCCCGCCTGAATAAATTACTTTCGCTGCCAGCAAAAACGGTCTGTCACTCTCCATGATCGGCAGATTGAAACTCATCAGTATAAGACTGTCCTCATTGAATTTCTGTCTGGACACAAACCGCGCCCCCCCGCCGCTTATATCCACGATCACTCCCCGTGTCATGTCATTCTCTGATATCAGGCACGTATGCCCTTTGGAAAAAGCATCTGCCTCCTGTCTGGTCATCTCCCGCGCACGCATGTCAATGACACAGTTAAATCTATAATATTCCCTCCGCTGGTATTTGTGAAGATTGCTGATCATCTCGGCGATCATGACATAAACACCGCTTATTTTCTGTCTGCCTACGATCCTGACACCCGCGCGGTACACCCCGCCATGTGAAAAAAAGCACACATCATACTCCCCGTCGACGGGAAGCAGCACCAGCTTTGCCTTCTCCATGGGCATCACCAGTGCAAGTCTCCCGTCGTCCAGGATATCGTACACCGAAGTCCTGTAAGTCTTCACCCCTTCTGTACCGTCAGGAAGCACCACGCTGACTGTCGATTTCAGCTCCAGCTTGTCACCTGGTGATATAAATTTCTCTATCATAGACTCCCCCCGATTTTATTCACCCCATTTTTTTATTGCCCGCCACAATATGCGAGAAAAAAGCTGCCATCCCGCGCTTTACCAATGACTTGTCATACTCTTTGTCCATCAGTACATATGACATCCGCTCGAACGCGATGGAAGATTTTGCATTCGGGCTCTGCATACTCACAGGTGTCTGCTGCATCACCGCCTCCTCAAGGCGACAGTCCTGCGGTATGGAACCAAGATATGACACCGGAAGCTTCAGATAGCGGCTCACCACTGTCTCGAGCTTATTGTACATGACCTCACCCTCCGCCACGCCCGACACCTTGTTGGCGATCACCATGATCTTCGAATCCTCCCTGGAAAAACGAGGATGACGGTTCAATGCCTTCAACAGCGAATACGAGTCCGTGATCGATGTGGGCTCCGGCGTCGCCACGACCAGGATCTCACCGCTTGCGACGAGAAAATCCAAAACCGCGTCCGAGATCCCCGCACCTGTATCTATAATTATAATATCGGCAATCGCATCGAGTTTTGCAAGATTTTGTATGATATAATTTAGATAGTCCCTGCTCAAATTTGACAGACCCGCGATCCCTGACCCTCCTGAAATGAAACCGATGTCCATGGGTCCCCATGTTATGATATCCGTGATATTCTTCCCCTGATAAATCAGATCACACAGGTTGTGTTTGGGAACCGTCCCAAACATGATCTCTATATTGGCAAGCCCAAAATCTGCATCCAGTATAATGACTCTCTTTCCCATTTTTTTGAACTGACACGCAAGATTGATGGACGTGTTGGACTTTCCCACGCCACCTTTTCCGCTTGTCACCGTTATCACTCTGGAGAGCGGTCTTGGCATTGGATTCAATTTTATCACATTTCTTAACTGCTCAGCCTGATCCACCATATGTTACCCTCCTATCAGCGCCTTCCTCCAAGCAATTGCTTCACCGTCGACTGCGGATTGAAATACTCAATGTCATCAGGTACATTCTGACCACACGTCACATAGGAAAGCGTCGCCCCTGTGTATAGTTTAAGATTATAAATATCTCCCAATGTAGTCGTCTCATCAAGCTTCGTAAAGATCAGCTTATAATCCGTAATCTCTTTGTAAATATCGGCAGTTCTCATCAAGTCCCTGTACTTTGTCGAAGCGGACAGCACAAGGAATACCTCCTTGGAGGCATTGGCATCCACAGAGTGGATCAGGTCGCTCATGCTCTCACACTGCGCTTCGTTGTTTGGTGAATGCCCTGTCGTATCCACCAGTATGTAATCGTATTCCTTGAAATCCTCCACGGCATCCGTGATCTCCTTTGCCGTGTACACAACCCTGAACGGCACTTCCAGGATATTCGCATAGGTCCTGAGCTGCTCCGCCGCCGCGATCCTGTAGGTGTCCGCCGTGAGCAGCGCGACTTTCTTCTTGTGCTCTACCCGGAAGGAGGACGCGATCTTTGCGATCGTCGTCGTCTTGCCCACGCCAGTCGGTCCGACGAAAAAGACAACCTTCGGCGCCTTTTCATCCTCCTCCATGACATAGGGCTTCCCGAGCTTCAATATCATTCTCTGGTAGATCTCCGAGAGCATGAAATCCATCGTGACGTCCGCCTTGCAGTTCTTGTCGATCTCCTCGATGATCTCCCTCGCATACTTCTCATTGATCTCATTGTCCGTCATTTTATTGTACAGGAGTTTCAGGAAGTTGACACGCTCCGTACTCCCTTCCTTCTTCACGCCCTCCGCGCTCTTTGTCTCTTCCGCCTGCGGCTTGTTCTCCTGCTGGGAGAGCTGCTTCTCGATCAGGTTCTGGAGGTTGTCAAGCTTCTCCTCCAGACCGTTTCCCCTGAGATTGTCCTTGGTCGGCTCATTTGCCTTCACCTCGCCCTTCCCGCGGGATTTCTCTCCTTCCGCCCTCGCCGGATCCGGCTTTTGCGCCGGGAATGCAGCGAGCGCATCCGCAACCGCCTGCCCCATCGCAAAAGCGTCGCCGGATGCCTTCGCTCCCTCCGCAGCCGCTTCCTTTTTCTCCGGCTGCTTCATCGGGATGATCTTTCCCGCACCGCTGTTTCCTGCCGCGCTCTGGCTCAGGCTGACTGCCACACCGTCCTTCTGGATCTCACTCGGCGCTGCCGCACTGTATTTTTCATTTTCCTCTTCCTTCGCGACAGTCACCTCAAATCTTGTCCCTTTAAAAAAGCTCATGATGCCTTTTGCCTTGATCGCCTTGACATTCATCTCGACGATGCCCTCGCCAAGCTCCTTCCTCGCACTCTCGAGTGCCTCTTCCTTTGTTTTTCCCTGAAATTTCTTTATTATCATGCTGTCACCATTCCCACTGATTGTAATTCTACATTTGAATCGATTTCATTGTAAGATACCACTACCAGATCCTTATAGTAATCCTCTGTCAGTCTCTTAAAATACATCCTGACGATCGGCGAGGTGATCACGATCGGGTTCTTGCCAAGCTTCTCAAGCTTGCCAACCTCGGATTCCACAGATGCCATGATCGTCTTTGTTTTCTCGGGATCGAGCGTCAGATACGCTCCCTGCTCTGTCTGCTTCACGCTTCCCATGATCTCCTGCTCCAGTCCCGGATCCAGTGTGACCACACTTGTCGTCTCATTCATCGGAAAATACTTGCTGGATATAGCGCGCTTCAAACTCTGCCGCACATACTCCGTCAGGATGTCGGTGTCCCTCGTGGACGCTGCGTGGTCGGCAAGCGTCTCAAAGATCGTGACAAGGTCGCGGACAGAGATGCCTTCCTTCAGGAGATTCTGCAATACCTTCTGGATATCGCCAAGTCCCAGCAGCTTCGGCACAAGCTCCTCCACCAGGGAAGGATTGGTCTCCCTGACATTGTTGACAAGGTTCTGTACATCCTGTCTCGTGAGCAGATCCGCGAGATACTGTCTGATGATCTCTGTCAGATGGGTCGCAATGATCGACGGCGGATCCACCACAGTGTAGCCCACGCTCTCCGCGCGCTCCCTCTGGTTTTCCGTGATCCATATCGCCGGCAGATGGAACGAGGGCTCAAAGGTCGGGATACCCGAGATCTCCTCCTCCACAAATCCAGGATTCATCGCCATATAGTGGTCAAACAGGATCTCGCCCTCACTCACCTGGATCCCCTTGATCTTGATGATATACTGGTTCGGGTTCAGCTGGATATCGTCGCGCAGACGGATGATCGGCACCACCGTACCAAGCTCGATCGCGATCTGCCTGCGGATCATGACGACACGATCCAGCAGATCGCCGCCCTGGTTGACATCAGCCAGCGGTATGATACCGTAACCAAACTCCAACTCGATCGGATCGACCTGCAGAAGCGAATTGACATTTTCCGGTCTGCGGATCTCGTCTGCCGTGTCCTCCTCCGTGTCTGTCTCCGCCTCGATGCTCGCCGTCTCGATCGTGGAAGCGATCATGCGGCCGCACACGATGAAGATCACACCCAGGATCACGAAGATCAGCGGATTCAGCGGTGTCACGATCCCCAGAAACGCAAGCACCGCACCTACCATATATAATACTTTGGGTATTCCGAAAAGCTGGTTCACGAGCACAGTACCGAAGTCTGCCTCCTTGGAACCTTTCGTCACAAGAATACCTGTCGACAACGAAATAAGAAGTGAAGGAATCTGGCTCACCAGACCGTCACCTATCGTGAGGATCGTATATTTATCCGCGGCAGCACCGATATCCATGCCCTGCCGCAGCACACCCATGATGATACCGCCGATGATATTGACAAAGGTGATGATCAGACCAGCCGTCGCATCTCCCTTTACATATTTTACAGCACCGTCCATGGATCCGAAAAAGCTTGCTTCCTGCTGGAGCTTCTCACGCTGAACCTTTGCCTCCGCATCCGTGATCGCACCTGTGTTCAGATCCGCGTCGATCGCCATCTGCTTACCGGGCATGGCATCCAGCGTAAATCTCGCTGTAACCTCTGCAACACGCTCAGAACCTTTGTTGATGACAACAAACTGAACGATGATCAGGATGATAAATACCACGATACCGATGACAAGATCACCGCCGCCCACGAAATTACCGAAAGTCGCCACGACGTTTCCCGGATTTCCTGTAGACAGGATCAGACGGGTCGACGATACGTTCAGAGCGATTCGAAAGATTGTGGTGAACAGCAAAATGGTCGGATAAAAGGACAGATCCAGCACCTCTTTTGCAAACATTGTTGTGAACAGGATCGTAAAAGCAAGCGAAATATTGATCGCGAGCAGCACATCCAGCAAAGTATCACTGATCGGCACGATCAACATGATCATAGCGCCAAGTACATAGAGTGCTACGCCTATATCCGCTTTCTTCATCTTCATGTCTCTGACTCCCCCTTAACTCCTAAATAAGTAATCCTCTATTGTTTGATGTTCTTTTTCTTCATCTCATATTATCGCACAATTAACATAATTTGTATATAATAATTTGTAAGTTTTTCGATTTTTTTAATTATTTATAATACTTACACAAATAGAAACAAAAAACTCTGTGCTTTTTTACTAGGTATGCCCGATTTTTTCGGTCATTCCGCTGCTCACAGAGTCTTTTTTGTTGACATAATGCACCTCAGTCCACACGGTTTTTAGCACATTATGTCAACCTTTTCCCATCAATTTCCACTATATTTTTCCCTGCATTTTGTATACCATCGCCAGCACTTCCGCCACCGCCTGGTAGAGCTCCGGCGGCACTTCCTGACCGATATCCACATTGGCATACAGCATACGGGCGAGCGGCTTGTTCTCCACGATCTCCACCTTGCTCTCCCGCGCGATCTCCTTGATCTTCTGTGCGACATAATCCGCACCCTTGGCGAGCACCACGGGCGCCGTTCCGGTCGCGGCATCGTAGCGGATCGCCACCGCATAGTGCGTCGGGTTCGTGATGACCACGTCTGCCTTCGGCACATCCTGCATCATGCGGCGCTGCGACGCCTCGCGCATCTTGGCGCGGATCTTTCCCTTGATCTGCGGATCTCCCTCTGCGTTCTTGTACTCATCCTTGACTTCCTGCTTTGTCATCTTGATGTCATTGTTGAACTTGCGGCGCTGGTAGAACAGATCCGCAAACGCCACGATCATGAATACGAGGGAGATCTTGAGCCCCATATTGATCACCACGCTGCCGATCAGCTCGATCGCCTGGTTGAGCGGCATGCCGTAGAACTGGACCAGATACACCCAGTCATCTTTCACGGTCGAGTACACGATCGCCATGATCAGGATGATCTTTGCGATCGACTTCAACAGCTCAACGATCTTCTCCTTCGAGAACAGCCTCTTCGCGCCGGATATCGGATTGAGTTTGCTGAACTTGGGTTTCAGAGGTTTTGTTGAGACCTGGAACCTGAACTGCAGCATGTTGATACCGACTGCAATGACGATACCGACGATGAAAAACGGAAGCAGCTGTATCAGGAGCTCCAGATACACACCGTTGATCAGCACCTTGTAGTCCTCCCGCACGATACGCCCGTTCCAATACGTTGTGTACGCCGGGATCTTCTCGTAGATCTTGTAAAAAAGCTGCATGAAGTTCTCCCCCATGCGGCCAACCCAGAACTTCAATATCAAAAAGAGCGCGATCAGCTCCACACCGCTTGACAGCTCTTTGCTCTTGGGAACCTTACCATCCTTGCGGGTATCCGACTTTTTCTTGGCTGTCGGTTCCTCCGTCTTCTCTCCGCCCGGTCCTTCCTGGGCAAAAAACTGCAGATCATACTCTAATATCACATCATGCCCTCCACCATTGAGATGATCATCTGCTGGATCTGCGTCGTGATAAAATTGCAGACATCAGGCAGCAGCGAGATCGTTACCATGATAACACTAAGCCCCGCCAGCAGCTTGAGCTGGATACCGACAGAGAACATATTCATCTGCGGCGCAAGCTTTGCCAGCAGACCCAGGACGATGTTCATCAGTGTGATGCTGGCAAAAACCGGCAGACATACCCGGAATCCGATAATGATATAATCGCCCAAAAATGCGATCAGGGATTCCAGCAGCCTGTCCGTATTGATGTGGGCGTTGCCGACCGGTATCAGTATAAAAGTCTCCATCAGAGCCTTGAGCAGGAATCTGTGAAGCCCTGTCGTATACAGTATCATCATCACGCCATACTGCATTAAAGCTCCCGTGATGGAAGCCTGCTCGTTCGTGGTGGGATCAAACACGTTCGCCATGGAAAGTCCCACCTCCATGTCGATGATCCTTCCCGCAAATAAAACAATGGAAGTACACATCTGGGCTGCCAATCCGATCAGCAGACCCACCGACACTTCCTTCAGCACAACTGTGGCAAATCCAAGTATAGTATTGTATTCCGGATAAATATGTTCCGGTCCAAAGTGATACATGATGTAGGCAACAAACACGCTCAATGCAACCTTGGCATTGTTTGGCACGCCCCTGGTACTAAAGAAAGGAGCCACAAAGACAAAACTCGCGATCCGCACAAACACAAACAGAAAATATTCCAATTCAGACATGGAAAAAGTTAAATCCACCATACTGTGCAGTCATACTCCCTTCCGCTATCTGATGTACAGAGAAAAATTATGCCACAAATCTGTCATGTATGTTGTCATATCGTTTAACATCCAGTCGCCCAAAAGCATCAGACACAGAAACATCCCCACGATCTTGGGCACAAAAGTAAGTGTCTGTTCCTGAATGGAAGTCACCGTCTGGAAGATACTGACGGCAAGACCGATCGCCAATGACACGATCAAAGGGGGCGCCGCTGTCCTCAACACCACAAACAATCCTTCCTTCATAACGTCCGTAACCATTTCTGTTGTCATCGTATCACCCTCCTCCTTCTTCGATCCATCCTGTGCTTTGTCATTTAAAAGTCCGCACCAACTCCACGATCACAATGCTCCATCCATCTGCCAGCACAAACAGCAGGATCTTGAACGGCATGGAGATCGTCGTCGGCGGCAGCATCATCATACCCATACTCATCAGGACTGACGCGACAACCATATCGATCACGATAAACGGCACATAGATCATAAATCCAATGATAAAGGCTGTGCGGAGTTCACTGACAATAAAAGACGGGATCAAAACCGTTGTCGGCACCTGCGCGAACGTCTCGCCATCCCACGCTACGTTTGATATCTGCATAAAGACATTGATATCATCCCTCTGCGTCTGCTCAAACATAAAATCTCTCATGGGAGCCGACGCGATATCGATCGCCTCCTCAAACCCGATCTCTCCCGCATCATACGGAACGATCGCCTCCGTATAGACCTTTGCGAACACCGGCTGCATGATATAAAACGTGAGGAACAAAGAAATAGCGATCAACACCTGATTGGGCGGTGCTGACTGGGTATTTAATGCCTGTCTCGTGAAATGCAGCACGATCAGTATCCTGGTGAACGATGTGAGCGTTACCAGAAGGATCGGCAGCACAGCGATCGCTGTGAGTATCAACAGGATCCGCAATGTTCCGTTGAGCTCTCCGTTCCCACTGTCATATGTGATCTTGAGATTGTTGGCGATATTCAGTTCCTTTAGATCCTCACCGGTCTCGGCAGTACCGGGATCATTGATGTTTGTCCGGTTCTCATTCTCCTCGATCTGGTTATCCAGAATCCGCTCTGCCGCAGCGCCGTCATCCTCACTCGTCGCATTGACCACAGCGATATCCGCCAGAAGTATCACCGCCACCATACACAGCATGTATGCGATCTTTCGGAGTTCCCGGCTGATCTTATACTCTTTGCTCTTATTTTTCATATCAGATTATCCTTATGTCTCACACATTTGTTTGTCGACCCGCACTCATACAGGATGGAGCTCAACAATTTCCTGCACATGGCTCACTGCTGTTTTCTGAATTTGTCCAGTATATCCTTAAAATTGATATTGGCTGCAGCCTCCGCCTCTTTCTGATCCGGTGCCGCAATATCATCCTCTGTCATTTCTCCCAGCAGCGTGACTGTATCTTTACAGACCACATAAGAATAATACTTCCTGCCAATCTTCACAACCTGTATATATTTGGTCGGCGCTATCCTGAAAGTCTCCAATACCTCCACATTAGAACCTGCAAGTCTCCCTTTCTGAAGACCTGCAGTGAGCTTTGTGGCAAAATATGTAAGGGCCAAGACAAATATAAATATCAGTAGCACGGTCAACAACTGTCCGATAGAGTCAAACCTCTTTGATGTCGATGATAAAAGCATACTTTTTAGCCTACAACCTTCTTGACAGCCTCCAGAACACGCTCCGCCTGGAACGGCTTCACGATAAAGTCCTTCGCTCCGGACTGGATCGCCTCGATAACCATCGCCTGCTGTCCCATAGCAGAACACATGATCACATTTGCTCCCGGATCGATCCCCTTGATCGCCTTGAGCGCCTGGATCCCGTCCATCTCGGGCATCGTGATATCCAGAAGTGTCAGATCCGGCGATGCCTCCTTATACTTATCGACTGCAATCTTTCCATTCTCAGCTTCTGCCGCGATCTCATATCCGTTTTTCGTCAGTATATCCTTGATCATCATTCTCATGAAAGCAGCGTCGTCTACAATCAGTATTCTCTTCCCCATAATAATCTTGTCCTTTCTACTCCATCATTCTCTAATCTCATGATTCCATTAATCCAAAACACTATCTGAAATAATATATCGCTATTTTATTATTTCCATAATCCTCACGCCAAAACTCTCCTCGATGACAACCACTTCGCCCTTTGCGACAAACTTGCCATTCACAAGAATATCGATCGGCTCACCGGCAATCTTATCAAGTTCTATGATCGTACCCGGGGCAAACTCCAGAATATCTGAAATCGATTTGCTGGTTCTTCCCAGCTCTACCGTTACCTCCAGAGGAACATCCCTGATCAGGCCAATGCTCTCCGCACTTACCATCTCACCCTGTCCCTGCGCAAAATTCTGGAACTGCGCAGGCTGTATATTCACATTTGGCATTCCATATCCCATAGGCATTCCCATAGGCGGCATTCCATATCCTCCCTGCGGCATTCCCATAGGCGGCATTCCGTAGCCGCCCGGCGGCATTCCCATCTGTTGCTGCATTCCCATATCCATACCGCCCTGTGGCTGCATTGCCGGAGCCGGTGCCGGTGCGGGACTTGGTGCTGCCGGTGCAGGCGCAGGACTTGGTGCCGGCTCAGATGTCCCACCCATCTGCTGTGCCATAAAGGTCTCGTAGACTGATTTTGCAAAATCAAGCGGGTACAGCTGCATCAGCGTGGAGTCCACCAGATCATCTATCTGCATCCTGAACGAGATCTTGACAAACCTGTCTTCAAGGAACGGCGAGAGTTCCCCCGGCGCCTTGGAATGAAGATCGACGAGGCTTGACTCTGGCGGGCTGATATCGATCGTCTTGCCGAGCATCGACGACAGTGATGTCGACGACGAGCCCATCATCTGGTTCATCGCCTCAGAGATCGCACTCAAGTGCAGCTCACTGAGTTCTCCCTCGACATTGGTGCCGTCGCCGCCCATCATCAGGTCAGTGATCACCTTCACGTCATGTTCCTTCAATACCAGGATATTCGTGCCGTTCAGTCCGACCGTGTACTTGATCTGGATAAACACACAGGGTCTTTCATAAGCGTCCAGCACAGCCTGCCAGTTGCACATCTCCACAACAGGTGTTGTGATATTTACCTTCCTATTAACAAGTGAAAAAAGTGTCGTTGCAGAGGTACCCATACTGATGTTGGCAACCTCTCCTATCGCATCTTTTTCTATATCGGTGAGTTCTACTCCTCCCGGGCTATCTGCTGTTGCCGTAGCCGTGTCTGCCGCCCCGGAATCCGCTGACAGATCTACACCGTTCAACAATGCATTGATCTCATCCTGAGATAACATACCATCCATTGTCTTATTCCTCCTCCCTCACTACTGATGTTACCCTTACTGCATATGCCTCTTTGCTCGCGCCCGGCACAGCACTAAATTTCTTAATATCCCCCACATATACATCCAGTTCATCATCAACCTTGGAATCCAGCCGTATGATATCGCCCACCTGTATATTTACGAAATCATTAACCGTTATGACACTCTTTCCGAGCACTGCCTTAACAGGAACATCCACTCTGCGGATCATCGACTCAATGAACTGCTCATAATCTTCATCGTCCATCTTCTGTAAGCTGGAATACCAGAACTTGGTATTTAACCGATCCATAACCGTTTCCAGTGTAAAAAATGGAAGACACACGTTCATCAAACCTTCCACTTCACCGATCTTGACATTCATGGTCACAAGCGCAACCATATCGCTCGGTGAAATGATCTGAGCAAACTGCGGATTCGTCTCGATCCTCTCGAGATACGGATTCACCTCCGCAACATTTTTCCATGGCTCCCTGAGCAGCTGCATACAGATGACCATGATTCGCTCTATGATGCTCATCTCTATTTCCGTAAAATCTCTTGCCTTGTCGAGCGCCTCTCCCCTGCCTCCCAACATTCGGTCTATGATCGCATAGCCCAGCCCGCTTGTCAGCTCCATGATGATCGAGCCCGGCATCGGTGAGAAATTGACGACTGTAAGCAATACCGGATTGGACAGAGCGTTTGAAAACTCTGCAAAAGTTACGGTCTCGGAACTCGCAACATTTACCTGTACATTTTTTCTAAGGTATACAGGGAGGTTTGTTGATAACAGTCTTCCATAATGATCAAAAATCATGTTTAAAGTTCTTAAATGCTCTTTCGAGAATTTAGCAGGCCGGCTAAAGTCATAATTCTTGGCTTGTCGCTCGTCCTTCTCCTGCATATCCTCCACATCGAGTTCACCGGAGCTTAAAGCTGCCAGCAAACTGTCTATTTCGCTTTGCGATAATACCTCTCCCATGTAGTTAATCACCCCCTACATATTCATCGTCCTTTGATTCCTGACTCCCCTGTCCTTCTTTTGCCACACTGATCCCTGCTAGTTGTACAGGAAATTGTATGACACACTATATATAAATGTCGAGTCAAAGCGTTCCTGGAGCTTTGCAAGGATCTCTGCCTTGATCGCCTCAGAATTGCTTCTTGCTTCATCCACCGTATAGTTCCCCATGACAGCGAACACAATATCCTTGATGATCCCGTCCATCTCGGACATCGTCTCGGAATAACTCTTGTAGTCCTTATTCTTGGTGTCCAGGGAAAGCGAGACACTTCCGACCGCATAGTGATCCGCCTCATCCCCCCCCTTCTTCAGAGGAATGGTCAGTTCGCCCTCAACATTGTGAACAGCCGTGTCGGCCATGGACACAGTCGTTGCCAGGTCTGACTGCGGCAGCCCGTTGATCTCGATTCCGACAAGCGCTGAAATGTCAGACACGAGCGATGCCGTTTTCCTGGATGCGCTCGCCACACTCACCATCATGATCGCTGACAGTACAATGTTGACAACAAGTAACGCCAGAATGATAATTGACAACAGATTTCGTTTCATTTTTTATTTTCCCCTTTCATTAACGTGCACTCAACGCATTGTATATCTTTATCTCAACACGTCTGTTCTTTGCCCTTCCCTCGGGTGTCGCGTTGTCCGCGATCGGCATATACTCCCCTCTGCCGGAATGCTTCACGATCCCCGGGTCGAGCGACGCATTTTCTTTCAAGTAATCAAAAACTGCCAATGCCCTGTAGCTGCTGAGCACATCATTGTTCTCATACCTACCCCCGTTTAGAGGCACAGAGTCCGTGTGTCCCTCGATCTCGATCTCCGAGTCCGCATACTTTGTGAGGAGCACACCGATCTTGTTCAATACCGGCACAGCATCCGGCTTAATGTCAGCCCTTCCTGAATCAAACAGAAACGCACCGTTTAATGTAAGCGTAACATAATCCGCGTTGAAATCCACATCAACCTGATCCGTCATCATATTTTCCGCGAGCGCTTCCTCGATCTTCTCCGCAAGCTCCTCCGAGAGTTTCATCTTCTCCTCCTCGAGTTCCGCGATCGCGTCCCGCAGCGACTCGACCTCCTCCTGCGTCATCTCAAGCTGCTCCGCAGCCTCCTTGAGCTTATCCTCCGCAGCGCCGCCCGGCTTGGTCGGATCCTCGACCGTCGTGTCGGCTTCCGCGGTCTTGCCGCTCGTGTTTATGTACTCATCAAGCATGTTCAGCTGACTCACGCCGTTGCTCACCAGGATGCCGTCGCCGACCGCTTTCGATCCGGCTTTGAAAATACTTATGGTCGACTGGAACGATTTGGCAACCTCCTCGAACTTAGCCGCATCCACCTCCGACATCGAGAACAAAAGCACAAAGAAACACATCAGCAGGGTCATCATATCCGAGAAAGTGCTCATCCATGGCGCCGGAGTTCCAGGCGGGAGCTTGAACTCCTCTTTCTTCTTTGCCATTAAGCTTCACCTCCAGCTCCGCTTCCTTCCTGTGAAGGTCTATCCTTAGGTGACAGGAACGACTTGAGTTTCTCCTCGATCACTCGGGGATTCTCACCTGCCTGTATGGAAAGCAGACCTTCTATCATGATCTCTTTTGACTGCATCTCTATCGTATTGTTCGACTGCAGCTTGCCTGACGTCGGTGTACAGATCCAGTTGGCAAGCATCGAGCCATAGAATGTCGTGATCAGCGCAACACCCATCTTCGGACCGATCGATGTCGGATCAGACATGTTATTTAACATACAAATCAGGCCAACAAGCGTACCGATCATACCCCACGCAGGTCCCATGGCACCCAGGTTGTCCCAAAATCCCGATCTCAACTTATGTCTGCCGTCAATACTGTTCATCTCCGTCTCCAGGATCCCTCTTACCAGCTCAGGATCCGTACCGTCGACGATCAGCATGATGCCTTTTTTCATAAACTCATCCTCAAGGTTTCCTGCCGCTTCCTCCAGGGAGAGAAGACCTTCTTTCCTCGCGACATTCGACAGTTCGATAATCTTTGTGATCATCTCCGGCACATTGACGTTGACCGGCTTAAAAATCAATCCTATACTCTTGAGACCGCCGACAAAGTCTGCCATGCTCACTGACATCATCGTCGCGAAGAACGCCCCGCCGAAAGTAATCAGTGCTGACGGCATATTCAGGAAATACCAGATTCCGCTAAGACCTCCTGCCGAGTCGATCATACCATACAAAACCAGGACAAAGCATACGATCATTCCCACTAAAGACGCTATATCCACTACTACACACCCCTTTTTCGTTAAGTTTCAATCTGTTAAAAAGCACAGTATTATCCTGTATGCCTTTTTCTCCATATTTATATAATACTGTAAGGTTACATAAATTGCAACAATTTTCTGAATATTTTCTCAAATTTTCTCAATTTGCCTCACTCGCCAATCCAATTACCTGGTGATCGATCCGCTGTATTGACAGCTTTTATGAAGTTCCCACATTCAGAATTCCCTTAAAGTACTCCTGCCTTGTCAATTTTACTAAATTTTTGACCTCGTGTCTACTCTCTTTGATGATAACTTTTTTGCCGTCGGTTAACGTAATGACCGTGTCGGGTGTCTCCTCGACCGTCTCGATCAGGCTCGTGTTGACCAAAAGCTTCGTCCCATTGATCTTTGTCACTTCTATCATGCCGCTCCTACGCCTCCTTTCCTGCAAATGTGATCTGCTTCCCGTGCTGTTTTCCGTATTCTGCCAGCTTCTTCTGATATCGCTCGAGCTGGTCTGACTGTCCTGTCTCACTGTAGATTGCAAAAATCCTTGCATATGTATCAAAAACATTCTCTCCGAGCCGTTCGAAATCCGCCGCGTCTGTGATCCCTGCCAGAAAACCGACCGCCGTCTCATCGTCCCCGCACATGTGTGCTGCCCTGCCAAACAGATAGCGCAGACGCGTCGTTTTCAGATAATCCCTGTTCATGTCAAGCAGTCTGTATGCAGCCTCCGGATGCCCGGCCCTGATCAGACAGTCCGCGTAGGACTCCAGACAATTGCCCATGAACTTTTTCTCCGGGTTTCTGTTCATCTCCAGACACATATCATACGCTTCGATCGCCTTCCCATAGTTTCCCAATATATTGTAGGACTGCCCGATCTGGAAATAGATATAGTCATCCATCCCCTCGGTCTCCCCTATTGACTTTACTAACAGATTCAGATTCCTCTCCTGTTTTCTGATCATTTCCTCGTGCGGGATATCGTAACCGTAATGCCTGACAATAACAGGCATATGAAAACTCTCGAGGATCATCCTGTCATAATCGTCCGCATTTCTGGGCGTGATCTGTTCATGGATCCGAAAACGGTATTCATAGTAGTTTTTATTGTAAAAACGGGGCACCTCATCGATCTGAACACTCTCGCGCGAGACACCGCTCTCCACTGTCGTGCAGACATTTCTGACCTCCACGACACCGACGTTCTTTGGATATCTCTGTATGCAGGTGCGCAGCTTTGCCGCGTCCATCTCCTCC
>ERZ808054.1262-NODE-1262-length-15217-cov-6.608785_pt1 | contig 15217 bp, 19 predicted proteins | sample MGYA00380201_ERZ808054 | MGnify/ENA primary metagenome ERZ808054 (study PRJEB31490, sample SAMN06133419) | mouse gut metagenome | isolation source: Z5_2 | host: mice | place: China: Chengdu | collected 2015-05 ... | reverse complement strand
TCCTTGAAATCACATATAAAAACAGCAAAAATGAAGCTGCCGCTTCACGAATTTCCATTCGTTAAAGCGACAGCCCCTCAAGTTTGTGTCTGCGCGGCATTCACAAACTTGACATGCGCAAAAGGCCGCGCAGAAATGGAGTTAAAAATGGCAGTAAAACAGACCGCAGGCAGAGATGCCCTGGGCGAATTTGCCCCGAAATTTGCACAGTTAAATGATGATGTATTATTTGGAGAAGTATGGAGCAGGGAAGATAAACTTTCTTTGAGGGACCGCTCCTTGGTGACAGTGGTTTCCCTGATGGCTCAGGGGCTTGTGGATTCTTCTTTTCAGTTCCATTTGGCCAGTGCGAAACAGAATGGAATTACCAGAACGGAAATCGCGGAGATACTAACCCATGGGGCTTTTTATGCCGGATGGCTCAAGGCATGGGCAGCATTCCGGATGGCGAAGGAAGTCTGGGCAGAAGAATGTTCCGAATCGGATGCGAAGTCCGCACATGCAGCGTCCATGCCGTTTCCTATAGGAAAGCCCAATGATGCGTTTGCACAGTATTTTATTGGGCAGAGCTATCTGGCTCCCGTTTCTGCCGAACAGGTTGGGATTTTTAATGTGACCTTTGAACCCAGCTGCCGCAACAACTGGCATATCCATCATGCAAAGAGTGGGGGAGGACAGATTCTGATTTGTGTCAGCGGCCGGGGATATTATCAGGAGTGGGGGAAAAAAGCGCAGGAATTACTTCCCGGCGATGTAGTGAATATTCCAGCAGGCGTAAAACACTGGCATGGGGCGACGCCTTACAGCTGGTTTTCTCATTTAGCTGTTGAGGTTCCTGCAGAAGAAGGTTCCAATGAATGGCTGGAACCGGTGGATGAGGATGCTTACATGCGTGCATCGTGCTAAGAATGAAAGTATGTAAAATTGATTATTTCGGAACAGGAAATACTCCCAAATACTCCAAATTACTGAAAATACCAGTTTGGCTTGAGTGACAGATAGAATTCTGTTGTTTATGTCAAACTGGTATTTTTATGTAGACGGATGTTTTTATGAACGGGGATAAATACATTAAATATATATAGATAATTTCTATCTAAATGCATAAAACATAAGTATTTGCTATTCATATGCCATCTTGTTACGATATATTCAGGATTGGAAAACAAAAGGAATTGAGAAATCTGCAAGAATTCATTTGGAAATTGTTTATTTTTATGTTAGAGGCATGTTATCTGTGTTCGGTATCTTTATCATAGACATCAGGAAAGAAGTGCAGGGTGGGAAAGAAAACGCAGCGATTTAAATTAGGAGGAAAAATCATGAAGGCAAGAGAAATCGGACAGGAGTATTTGACAGGAGAAAGAGCGTTGTTTCAGGGGGCGGATCTGAAAATCTATGACAGCATTTTTGCAGATGGGGAATCGCCGCTGAAAGAGAGCCATGACATTGAGCTGGAGGGCTGCATGTTTAAATGGAAGTATCCTTTTTGGTATGCTAAGAATATTACGGCAAGAAACTGTACCTGGTTTGAAATGGCTCGTGCAGGTGTATGGTACACGGATCATATTACGGTAGAGGATGCGTTAATCGAGGCTCCCAAGAATTTCCGCCGCTGCCGGGATGTAAAACTGAAGAACGTAAACTTTTCCAATGCGGCTGAAACGCTCTGGAACTGCGAGGATGTGGAGCTTGACCATGTGACGGCAAAAGGCGACTATTTCGCCATGAACAGTCAGGATATGGTGCTTAGGGACTTCCAGCTGGTGGGCAATTATTCCTTTGACGGGGTAAAGAATATGGAGATCCACAATGCCCGTATGCTTTCAAAGGATGCTTTCTGGAACACGGAGAATGTGACGGTATATGATTCTTTTATCTCCGGTGAATACCTGGGCTGGAATGCAAAGAACCTGACACTTATAAACTGCACCATCGAGAGCCTCCAGGGAATGTGCTACATTGACAATCTGGTGATGAAAAACTGCAAACTTCTCAATACTACCCTTGCTTTTGAGTATTCTACGGTAGATGCGGAAATAACCGGGAAAATTGACAGCGTGATGAACCCATCCGGCGGAGTAATCCGGGCAGACAGTATTGATGAGCTGATTATTGAAAAAGATAAGGTAGATCCGGAAAAGACAAGGATCATTTGCAGAAGAGAACTGAGGGAGGTGGTATGAGCCTACTTTTGAAAGGGATTCTGATTGGATTGCTCTTTGGTGTACCGATGGGAGCAGTGGGAGCCATGACCGTGCAGAGAACCTGGGAACACGGGATAAGGGTCGGCCTCCTTACGGGAATGGGTTCCTCTGTGGCAAACTGCATTTATGCAGGAATCGGGGTCTTTGGACTGACCATAGTTTCGGATTTCCTTTTGGAACATCAGACGGTTATTCATCTGGTGGACGGAGCAATCGTGCTGTATCTGGGAATTCGCCTATTCTTTCGAAAAGGAGAAGAGGCGGAGGTTCCGAAAGTATTGGGAAGATGGAGGATGTTTTTGACATCATTTGCAGTAGGGATCACAAATTCGGCGGCAATCCTGACCTTTCTGTTTGCCTTCGATAAAATAGAAAAAGAGGAGCAGATAAACCATGAAAAAACTTTGCGTTTTGCTGTGCATTGTGACAGTTGCATTTTTGATAGCAGCATGTGGAAATATACAGGAACAGACGCCTGTTGATGAGGCAGAAAACATGACAGAATCAGCAGCAGATACGGGGGATGGGGAAACTGTACCGGAAACGGAAATGAGTGAAACGGCTGGCACAGAAGCAGGTATCCCAAAGGGAGCAGAGGAGGCTGTAATGAATATGAAGGTACAGGTTGGCGATGCAGTATTTTCAGCCACATTAGAAGAAAATGAGGCAGCAGCTTCGTTTGTGGAAATGATGCGGGAAAATCCGGTGAGCATTCAGATGAGTGATTATTCCGGCTTTGAAAAGGTAGGTTCTTTGGGAACAAGCCTTCCTACCAGCAACAGTCAGACCACAACCCATGCAGGAGATATTGTCTTATATAATGGAAACCAGATTGTTATATTTTATGGTTCCAATTCGTGGAGCTATACAAGACTGGGGAATGTGGATGATCTGAACGGTTGGGAGGAAGCCCTTGGAAGCGGGGATGTGACGGTGACATTTTCGCTGGAATAAAGTTCACATGACCTTTGGCGGTCAAATACACGCTGCGGGCAACGGGATATTTGATATTTGCGTCGCTCCGTCGCGCAAACGCTCCGGAATGGAGATTAGCATGCCATACGATTTTGATAAACCTGTAGACAAGAGAAATACCCATTCACTGAAATGGGATGTAAAAGAGCATGAGCTGCCTATGTGGGTGGCAGATATGGATTTTCAGACAGCGCCAGCATGGCTTTTCTATGGAAAAAGAGTGGCTTGTTTTCTGTACAGGAGTGGTTCCGGCTATTTCCAGTATGGTACGCAAGCTGACCACAGCAGGAGAAAATGTGCTGGTACAGACACCGGTTTACAATATTTTCTTCCATTCCATTGTGAATAACGGAAGAAATATTGTAGAGAGTCCGCTGCAATATGACGGAAATACTTATCATATGGATTTTGAGGATCTGGAACAAAAAAATTCTGCCTCTAATATGGGGAAAAGCGGTTTAAAATATAAATTGTTGTTTCCTGTTGTGGTAATCAGCCTGTCCGATGTAATCACATATCCAAAGCCTTTTTTGACAAATTGTGCGGCATTATAAATCAAATCATAGGTTGCCGCTTCGGGAATGGGAAAAGGAGATGTAGACAATGACAGTAAAGGATGTGGTAGGAGGTGTTCCTGCGAAAGTGCTGAAAGTGGCTCAAGAAGAAAAGGAGATTGGTATGAAATGGATTTTTAACATAATACTGTTTTGTCTGCTTAGTGTTTCGTTATCAGCCTGTGGAAAGCAGTCAGGAGCGGACTCATCTGTGGATAAAGTGGCGGAGCAGTATGGGCGGACAGAAGATGCAGAAACAACAGGGCGGACAGCGGCATCGGAAACCACACAGACTGAGGTAAAGATAGAAAATAATCTGACTAATGAGCAGGAACAGCATGTGCAGGGAGGTGACAATACAGTGACGGGAGATATTTCTTTCAACTTTGAGACAAAGACAGTTTTATTAAACAGCGGGTATGAAATGCCCATATACGGGATTGGCACATACAGTCTGACAGGGGATACCTGCGTGGAATCTGTCGAGGCGGCATTAAGCAGCGGAGTCCGTCTGATTGATACTGCCTATATGTATCATAATGAGGAAAGCGTAGGGGAAGCTGTAAGAAATTCTGGTATACCGAGGGAAGAAATTTTTGTCATCACAAAGCTGTATCCGAGCCAGTTTTCTGATCCGAAAGCTGCGATTGAGGAGGCGCTTGCTAAATTAGATATTGAATACATTGACATGGTGCTGCTCCATCACCCCGGTGCAGGTGATGTGGAGGCTTACTTCGCAATGGAAAAAGCGGTTGAAGACGGCAAAATACGTTCGCTTGGTTTATCAAACTGGTATGTGGAAGAACTGGAAGAATTTATACCGCAGATAAACATTACACCTTCTCTGGTTCAGAATGAGATACACCCGTATTATCAGGAAAACACGGAATTGTTTGACTTTGAGCTGACGGAGGAAGAAATCGAGCGGATTAATGCTCTTGACCGTGGCGAGAAGCATGATTGGTATTGAGAAAGGTTCTGATAAGATGACGCAGACTGACGGGATAATCCTTGGTCTTCCGGTTTATACAACAAATGTTTCTGCGAATATACAGGCATTTTTAGAGTGGGCATCGGTAGCAACAGATATGAACCGGAGTGAAAACCTGCTCCGGCATAAAGTTGGGGCGGCTGTTACAGCGGCACGCTTACCACGCTTGATGCAATGTAGCATTTCTTTATGCTGCAAAATATGTATGCGGTCGGTTCCCCTTATTGGGCAATGGCGTATGGGCAGATGCCGGGGGATGTCTGGAAAGACGAGGAAAGTCTTGAAACAATGAGAAATCTCGGTCGGAATATGGCATATCGATTAAAGACACTGGAAGAAAGGCGGAATGGGTAATGAAAAGAATCGTTAGTCTGTTACTTGCTTTTGTGATGCTTATTGCTTTAGCAGCATGCGGTCAGTCTGCGGCATCTGAAAAGCAGGAGGAAATACAGTCTGCTGTGCAGAAAACAGATGGACAGTCGGAAGTGCTTCGGAATGGAGCAGTGGCGGAACAGTCGAAAACGGGAGAACAGTTGGATACAGAAATAAAAACGAGGAGGTCCGAATCCGTTTCGCCAGTGGAACAGGAGGCAGATGTGAGTACAAAAACATTGGTTGTATATTTTTCGTGTACAGGGTCCACGGAACTTGTAGCAGAGTATATTACGGAGACTTTAGGAGCTGATATTTACGAGATTATACCTGAAAATCCATACACAGAGGCAGACTTGGCATATTATACGAACAGTCGTGCCGATCAGGAGCAAAATGATCCCGATGCGCGTCCGGCAATCTCAGGAGGCGTGGAGAATATGGATATATATGATACCATCATAATTGGTTATCCGATATGGCATGGTCAGGCTCCTCGTATTATCAATACATTTTTGGAGAGTTATGATTTTTCTGGAAAGACAATTCTCCCGTTCTGTACTTCGCACAGTAGCGGGGTTGATTCCAGTGTGGATAATTTGCACATTTTATGCCCTGACTCTACTATATGGCTGGATGGAAGGAGATTTGAAGCGGGTACCTCCAAGGAAATAATAGAGGGATGGATTTGGAGCATGAAAGTCAATTAATTTATAAATTAATAATGTTTAGAGAGGAAAGATATGAAGTATTTAGCAGCAACAGTGGAAATGGCAGATGCAATATACAATATTTTACATACAACAATAAGAGCGGTATATCCAAAGTATTATCCGAAAGAGGTAACAGACTTCTTTTCATATTACAGGAGTATACGTGTTACCAGATTACCAGAAACAAAAAGTTTGACGAAAATAAACGGATTTGCCCGCGTGATCAGCGCATTGAAAAATATTTGCTGATGTCATGCTGTTTCGTAACTCTTTTCCCCAACAATGTAATGGCCTGTTTGGGGCATTGATTGATGCAGCGATAGCACATGGTGCATTTATTTCCGGCGACAGCGGTACCATCGGCTGATTTGATATTTTTCATAGGGCATAGCTTTTCGCATAAACCGCATCCGACACATTTTGCAGGATCAATTTTCAATTTATCTGTGTAATATTTTGTCTTATGGTAAAAATACAACCTTTGTCCGAACAGTCCGGCAGCATGATACCAGATTCCTAATCCTTCCTGGGGAGGATTTCCGTTTTTGAGCCGTATAGCCGCTTTTTTGATTTTGCCTTCCGTATTTTCTATTAGTCTTAGATTCTTTTCATAAGTTCTCTTTAAAACTTTTTCATCACAAATATTGTCCGGCATCTTCAAGTGCAAACCGCCTGTTATAACAGCGCCGTATTTTTTTAACAGCCGTGCAAGAACTCCAGCTCCATCACCGCTGAAAAGCCCCATTGTTGCAATAATAAAAATCTTCTTTCCTTTCCAAAGTTCCCGGTTTGCGATGATATAATCGCGGAGTATTTTGGGAATATTACTGAATTGGACAGGGTAGCTGATTACTATTTCGCTGCTCTTTCTAATATGGGAAACAGCCTCGCTTTGTTCTATGGAAAACGCGGAACTGTTTGGAGCGTATTCTTCTAAAAATTTATATAAGCAGTATTTGGAGTTGCCTGTACCGCTAAAATAGATTCCCGTCATTTGACTCCTCCTTGCAAGTATGTTTCGTACTCAACTTAATTCTACCATATCAGGAGTATGTATGCACGAAAGAAAAAAAGTGATATAATCAAATTTACAAATTTATACATGGTTTGGCGGTTTCAGCAATCAGGGAGGGAAATGAAAAATGTGGAAATGTCCAAAATGTGGCCGTACTTTTAAGAATACGAATCAGGATCACTACTGCGGCGAGGCGCCGGCGACCATTGAAGAATATATAGAACGGCAGCCGGAGCAGGTCAGACCTCGCTTACGGCAGATAAACGATGCGGTCAGAGCCGCGATACCGGATGGGGTGGAAAAAATATCATGGAGTATGCCGACTTACTGGAAAAAACGGAATCTGATACAGTTTGCGGCTTTTAAAAAGCATATCGGCCTGTATCCGGGACCGGAGGCCGTGGAGGCATTTGCGGACAGACTGCGAGAATATAAGACAAGCAAAGGAGCGATACAGCTTCCCAACGATAAACCGCTTCCGCTGGAATTAATTGCGGAAATTGCAAAATGGTGTGAGAAGGAGTATGGATGCTCATGAATGACGATGTTTTATTTTTCTTTGACCAACATAGGGAAGCACTGCCTTTGTATGAAGCATTTGCAGACAGGGTGACGAAAGAGATAGAAAATGTGCGGATAAAAGTACAGAAAAGCCAGATTTCGTTTTATAATAAGCATTTATTTGCCTGTGTTTCTTTTGCAAAGATAAGGAAAAAGAAAGATTGCCCGGCGGTATATATTGTAGTAACATTTGGACTTGACCATAAGCTGGATTCGCCGAGGATCGAGGTAGCTGCCGAGCCTTATCCGGGGCGTTGGACGCATCATCTTATTCTGGCGGATGAGGGGGAGCTGGATGGTGAATTGATGTTGTGGATAAAAGAGGCGGCGGCATTTTCGAATCGAAAATAAATCCTGTAATCTTAATTCCGTACTCTTTCTTTTGCTATATTATACCACAAAAATATTTAAAAAACAAGACTGGTAACGGCTTTCGGGCGGTGGTATATTATGTGTTACCGTGAAAGAGAGAAGGAAAACTTAAGAGGATGGAGGGATGCTTTTGGATAAAAACTGGATGGATTTATGGCAGAAGCAGAATCAGCTGGCTAAAGTGCTGGAGACGAATCGGGTGACGGAGCGCTTCGGGCTTGTGTTGAGCGGACAAGAGGCGGAAATGATCGTGGAAGAACGGGCCAATGCGCTGAGGACGCAGCGGAGGGTGGAGTTCGGAGCCGGGATCATACCGGAGATTATTTACGAATTTTGCGATTCGGATTTTATCGACCAGAGCAATTATGCCGCGACGTTGATCCGGCTGCAGGAAATCTTTTATCTGTATAAAAATGAGATGGAGGATGAGATTTCGGATGAAGAACTCCTGCATTTTATGAAAGAACAGTTTGAAGAGATCTGTTTCGGGGATCTGGATTATCTGGAAGGAACGTGCCTGAACATTTTTGCCCAGGCGGTTCGGGCAGGATATGATGGTTACAGGGCTTCGAAAGGATATGGAGAGTACGGGAAATTTGATGAAGTGAAAAGATGGGATCATGGACTGTATCTGGAAACATTGCGGGAGCTTTGCTGGAGGTAAATGCCGATGACTTATAAAATGGAAGAGCTGCTTCCGGTAGTGGGGAAGCTGGCGGAAAAATACACTTCTTTTGAAAGCACATCCGTTACTTACGAGAAGGCGGAACAACTGATGGGGGCTGTTTTGTATTGCATCAGGGAAACAGGCTTGCCGGGGCGGCATGAGCTGGCAGCGGACGGGGGAAGGACGGCGCAGAGGGCTTATGAGGACGGGCTGGCCTGTGTCGGAGAAAAAGTGAAGGCGGCATTGGATCTGTATAATAATGTCCTGCCGGAATTTGATAGTTATGAAAATTGCTGCTTATACGATACTTTTGTCAAAGCGCTGCCGGAGTTCTTTCAATGGTACGATATGAAGTTTGAACCGCAGAATACGATAGTGACGCTCGATTATCCCGTTCTGAAAGACTTGTCCGGCAGTACGGGAATTGATAAGGTTTATGAATTTATTGAGTGCATCCATCTGGAACAATCCTTTTTAAAAATATTTCCGAAAAGCTATGTGACAAGAGTATTGGCGGGATGCGATAAATATTATAAAGAAATGATAGATAATATTTGCGGGATCGTTTTTCTTTCCCTTCTTGGACATATGCTGATAAAGAAACCGTTATCGGAACCGGGATTTATAAAAGAAGATTATTTGCGGATGGAGGCGGTATTGACGGAGTTTGGCCCGGGGGAGACGGAGCAGTGGATGAGGAAAGCGGCGGAGGCGTTTGTCGGGGAAACTTGCGGAGGCGATGAAAAATTGCTGGAATATTTGTCCGGTTCTGTCCCGGATTATGCCGCCCGCGTGAAAGAAGCGGCGGGTAATGGTGTCCTGGAACGTATTATTTTATGATTTCATCGGGCAGACGAATGAGGAATGGTTTTGCAAGGCAATGTTAGTGATCTTTAGGAGATAAAAGGACTTCAGGCGCGCTGGAAAAGAGATAACCATGGAAAAGTCCGGGAGATATGGTATAATAAGGAAGCGCACTGATGTGCGCTCAGGTCAGCAGCCTCGCGGCTGGTGACAAAGTATAATAGCACGAGAGATATTTTCGGACGATAGTAAAAAGGATGCAGGAGAGAGTGGCGCGTTATGGGAGAAAATCGGGAAGGCAAAAAACAAAAAGGGAATTTTATCGCATTTGAGGGCATTGACGGAAGCGGGAAAAGCACGCAGATCGGGTTATTGGCGGAACGGCTGAAAAAAGAAGGGGTCTGCTGCTATACAACGATGGAGCCGACCAATGCGCCCGTGGGTTCTCTGGTCCGCCAGGTTATGACAGGGAGGATTCGAATGGATAATAAGGCGATCGCAGCATTATTTGCCGCTGACCGCCTGGATCATCTTCTGAATGAAGTGGATGGTATCGCCTCTAAGATTGAGGAGGGGACGACGGTTCTGACTGACAGATATTATTTTTCTTCCTATGCTTACCATAGCGTGGATGTGCCGATGGAGTGGGTGATCAGGGCAAATGAACAGAGCGCTTTGATTTTAAGGCCGACGGTCAATCTGTTTATCGATGTGGATCCGGACACCGCTCTGGAACGTATTGCCAGGAACCGCTTTCACCAGGAATTATTTGAAAAAAAGTCCAGATTGGTAGAGGTCAGGGAAAATTATAAAAAGGCGTTCGATCTTCTGGCAGGAGAAGAAAAGTATACGGTAATTGACGGAAACCAATCCAGAGAGGCGATTGCGGATAATATATGGGAAGCGGTCAGAGGATATTTCGGCCTATAGAATGCGGCGGCCTTCTTCTTTTCCATTGAGTAGTCCTTTTCCGTCAAAATGGATTTCCGCAGTATCCAGTATTTACATGTATAAAATCCATGTGTTCCTATGGTAAAATGTTTTTATACATAAAATACACAGGAGGAGGGAACCATGGTTCAGGAAGCAAAAAGGGATGCGGAAATGGAAAAAGTCTACGGGGTATTTGAGGGGTATATTAAGGCAAGTCCTTATATTGAATGGCTTTGGTCCGAAAAACTTGGATATATCCTGATGCAGATCGAGGCGAAAGGACAGGAGGTTGTGGAAAGCAGAGTAGTAATGGATGCCGGCGGTTTTTGCAGGATTTTGTTTCATGAAGTCGCAGAAGATGTGCTGCGGAAGCGGAACAGCGAACATACATCTTATGAGGCGGATGATTTGGAAAAGCGTGAGATTGAAAAAGCGTTGAAGCCCTATATCGACCGGCTGCCCGAATACAGGGATTGCTGCCGGGGATTGCTATAAGGGCGGAGGATTTTTTCACACAGGGAAATTTCATCATTGACAGAAAAAATATCCTGCCTTATAATCAGGAAAGAGCAGTAGACGTTTTGCAATGCTTGAGTATGAAAAACAGGGAGAGGTGGAAAGATGCGGATATAATTTACTTTTGATGGCATGAATGTACGTTTTGTGTTACCAAAGGTGGATTATGTTCTCATAACCTCTCTTTTTTGATGCGCAAAGGGCGTATGAATCCGCTGTGGAAGCAGCGCGCCCAAAAAGTGCGGGAATAAAATAAAAAACGGATTGAGGTTATTTTACGGGCATGGATTCCTTTGGCGACAGCTGAGAGGAGGAATTGAAATGGCAAGGATAGGCGTAAATAACCTCACTTTTTATTATGAGGGAAGTTTTGACAATATATTTGAAAATGTGTCTTTTTCCGTTGACACGGATTGGAAGCTGGGATTTGTAGGAAGGAATGGAAAGGGAAAAACGACTTTTCTGAACCTGCTGCTCGGAAAATATGAATACAAGGGTTCTATCAGCACGAATGCGGCGTTCGATTATTTTCCTTATCAAATAAAGGAGGAGGATATGGAGCGGCCCGCAGCGGAATTCGTGGATGAGCTGAAAGCCGGAGTAGAGCAGTGGAGGATTTTCTGCGAATTGGATAAACTTGGACTGGACAGCGGGATTTTGTACCGACCGTTTGCTACGTTGAGTTTTGGCGAGCGGGCCAAGGTGATGCTGGCGGTTTTGTTTTCCGGGGAAAATGATTTCCTTCTGATTGACGAACCGACGAATCATCTGGACAGGGAATCGAGAGAGACGGTAAAGAAATATCTGGCAGGGAAAAAAGGATTTATTTTGGTATCCCATGACCGGGATTTTTTGGATGCATGCATTGATCATGTACTTGTATTGAACCGCCATTCGATCGAAGTGCAGACGGGTAATTTTTCCAGTTGGTGGGAAAATAAAAACCGGAAAGATGTTTTTGCCCGGATGGAGAACGAGAAGCATAGAAAAGAGATCGCCAAATTGAGAAAGGCGTCAGACCGATCCAGGCAATGGGCGGAGAAAAACGAGGATACGAAAATAGGCTACGATCCGTTGGATGATCATGCGAACAGGGCTTATATCGGTTCTAAGACGAAAAAAATGCAAAGTAGGGTTTCGCAAATAGAAAGCCGGATGGAAAAGGAAATCCAGGAAAAGGAAGGTCTGCTCGTGGATATTGAGAGCCCTGTCGATTTGAAGATAAAACCGCTGGAACATTTCAAAAAGAAGCTGCTTTCGGCCGACAAATACGGCTTACAATATGCCGGTGCGGAGAAACCACTGTTTGAAGGGGTGAGCTTTGAGGTCTGCCAGGGAGAACGGGTATTTTTAAACGGGGCGAACGGATGCGGAAAATCCAGTCTCATTAAGGCCATTTTAAGAAAAATCGGTGGAGAAAGAGAGGAAGGCGGATTCGAAGTGATGGAGAGCGGAAGTCTTCAGACGGCATCCGGGCTGAAAGTTTCCTATATTAATCAGGATACTTCTTTCCTGCGGGGAAGCGTTCAGGATTTTTGCAGGAAAAAGGATTTGGATGAAAGCTTGTTTTGCGCCATATTGCGCCAGCTGGATATGGAGAGGGTGCAATTTGTCAAGAATATGGAAGATTATTCGGAAGGACAGAAGAAAAAAGTATTGATTGCAGCGAGTCTGCTCACACCGGCGCATTTGTATATATGGGATGAACCTTTGAATTATATCGATGTATTTTCCCGGATGCAGATAGAAAAGCTTTTGATGGAATATAAGCCCGCTATGCTGGTGGTGGAACATGATGTCCGGTTCCGGGAACAGGTGGCCACGAAAACGGTGGAACTGGGGATTGGTGATTGTCAGGCGGGAAGGAAAGGTGGTATAATGACAGGCAGATAACCGGTTCCCCGATGGAAACCGGCAAAAACAGGCGATGAATGAAAAGGCAGGAGGAATGGGATGAAACAGGACATGATAGCAGTTTTGGATCTTGGAAGCACAAAAAATACGGAGCTGGCGAGGGCGATCCGCGCTTTGGGCGTGTACAGCGAGATATACCCTCATGATATTACGGCGGAAGATCTGGAAAAATCAGGAAATTTAAAAGGGATTATTTTATTTGGAGGAGAAAACAGGGTGGTGGATGGAAGTCCTGTGGAAATACGTCAGGAATTGTATGATATGGGCTGCCCGATGATGTCCATTGACCATCCCACGTCCAAATGCCCGCAGAAGCTGGAGGCGATGCCGGAAGAAGAGGGGTTGAAGAAATTTGTATTCGGCGACTGTAAGGCGGAAGCGAACTGGAATATGAAGAATTTTATTGAGGATCAGGTGGAACTGGTACGTAGAAAAGTAGGGGATAAAAAGGTGTTGCTGGCGCTGTCGGGCGGCGTGGACAGTTCGGTAGTGGCTGCCTTGTTGATCAAAGCCATTGGCCGGCAGCTAGTTTGCGTACATGTGAACCATGGGCTGATGCGGAAGGGCGAATCGGAAAGCGTGATCGAAGTATTTAAAAATCAGATGGACGCCAACCTGGTTTATGTGGACGCCCAGGAACGTTTTCTCGGAAAACTGGCCGGAGTGGCAGATCCTGAACAGAAGAGAAAGATTATCGGCGCGGAATTTATCCGTGTATTCGAAGAAGAGGCGCGCAAATTGGAAGGCATTGATTTTCTGGCGCAGGGGACGATTTATCCTGATATCATTGAGTCGGGTACGAAGACGGCAAAAATGGTAAAATCCCACCATAACGTAGGCGGGCTTCCCGAAGATCTGAAATTCGATCTGGTGGAACCATTGTATTATCTGTTTAAGGATGAAGTGCGTGCCTGTGGTCTGGAACTTGGGCTTCCAAGGGAGATGGTATACCGCCAGCCGTTCCCGGGGCCGGGGCTGGGTGTAAGGTGCCTGGGAGCCATTACGAAAGAACGCCTGGAAGCAGTGCGGGAGTCGGATGCCATTTTACGAGAGGAGTTCGCGATAGCCGGGCTTGACAGGAAAGTGTGGCAGTATTTTACGGCGGTGCCGGATTTCAAATCGGTGGGCGTGCGAAATCATGCGAGATGCTTTGAGTATCCGGTAATCATCCGCGCGGTGAATACGGTGGATGCCATGAGCGCGACGGTGGAACAGGTGGACTGGCAGGTGCTGCTGAAGATCACGGACAGAATTATGAAAGAGGTTCCCAATGTGAACAGGGTTTGCTACGATTTGAGTCCGAAGCCTACAGCGACGATTGAATGGGAGTGATAAGGAATTTATTATGGATAAAATGGACAGAGCTATTACAACATTATTTATGCTGGTGTCGGTCGATGGAAAAATCAGCACTGGCGCATCAGATAATTTAGACGTGGATAAGGATTTTCCTAAAATTGCAGGAGTGAAAGAAGGATTACATCAATATTATGAAATCGAGCAGACGACGGATTTATGGTCGATAAATTCCGGCAGAGTGCAAGCCAAGATCGGCATTAACACAGCGGACATGCCAAATAAAACGCCGGTCTCCTTTGTTATAATTGATAATCAACATTTAAAGGAACATGGCATACGCTATTTTTGTGCTTTATCAAAACAATTCGTTTTGGTTACATCCAACGAAAACCATCCGGCATTTGGAATGGAAGAAGAGAATCTCCATATCATATATCAAAAGGAGCTATCGCTGAAAGATGTTCTTACAAAACTCAAATCAGAATATGATTGCGAGAGAATAACGATACAAACAGGCGGTACATTAAACGGACTGTTTCTTCGTGAAGAGCTGATAGATTATATGGATATTGTCGTGGCGCCTGTATTAATTGGCGGTAAAGATACGTCCACTCTAATTGATGGAAAATCCTTATTGTCAGAAAGCGAATTATCAAAATTAGGTGTGTTGAAATTGCAGGAATGTGTAGTTTTGGAGAACTCATATCTTAGATTGCGCTATGAAGTAATTCACTCAAATTAATTTACGCACAGAATTTAATGATTCAGTTATGGGTCAGATGAGGAAAGGGAAAATTTTGAATATTGGATGAAAAGGTATATTAGGGGAAAGAAAGGAAACAAAGACCTCAACGAGCAGGATTTTGTGATTCGAATTCCTGGCGGCTGACCAGTGGGGTGTATCGTCGTCCAAATACGTTACCGCTTCTGGCGAAACCTGCGACCGTGATAAGATTTTTCTTCAACATTCTGGTTAATGTAGTGTGAACGGTTGCCAGTTTCAATTCGTCCTTGGATTCCATGATCTCGGATGCCAGCAGTGGTTCGCCCGCCTTCCACAATATATGAAGAATATCCATTTCACGCGGGGATACGCTGCATCCGTTTATTTTTATACCCATACTCGTCACCTCAATTCGTAAAAATAAAGCAGCATTGGCTGTTACATCGGTCATATGCTGCTTTTATCGTCTTATTTTGTCCCATTCTATCATATTTATATTTCTGTGTAAATGTTTTATTGTGGCAGATAGCGTAAGTTTATTGTAGGAATAGGATAGACAGAATAGTCCCTTGATCTGGTCAGACTGATCAACCTTCTTTA
>ERZ808054.1259-NODE-1259-length-15245-cov-4.205037_pt1 | contig 15245 bp, 17 predicted proteins | sample MGYA00380201_ERZ808054 | MGnify/ENA primary metagenome ERZ808054 (study PRJEB31490, sample SAMN06133419) | mouse gut metagenome | isolation source: Z5_2 | host: mice | place: China: Chengdu | collected 2015-05 ... | reverse complement strand
CAATCCATATTTTTTCCTTTCTATCTGCGCCAAAGCCTCTTTCGCTGTCGCTTCCAAGGTTGCCTCTTCCGCAGAATCCCGAACCTTAAACTCCATAATAACCGCGCAATCTTCCTGTCTCTTTGGCTCCAATACCACATCGTACCTTCCAAAACCGCTTTCCCGGTTAGACGTAATCACATACCTTTCTGCCAATTCCACTGTTAAGCCTAATACAAAGCCGTGGTAAAACCGTTCAGGTTCTGTACGATCAGAACTTTTTCTGACGGTGTCAAAGGAACGGAAGATCGTTTCGGAAATCCGATTCATATAAGCATTCATTTCCTCCGGGCCACCCTGAAGAAGCGCTTGCACAAAATCGTTGTAATCTGTCTGTGAAGCGTGAAACCAGCTTTGGATGATCGTTCGGAACATGACCTTTACTTCAAAATTGGTAAGCTCCAGTTCATAGTCCTGCTTCCAGTCTCCAAAGGTTCCCTGAATCTGCCGGTATTTTTCCTCTTTCCAGATGGAAAGAGATGCGAACAGATCCGCTCTGTCCGCATATTTAACAGAAAAAAAATATTCTGCCATGCTCATGTTCAGAGTTTTCCGAAACGCCGGGGACGCGTAAACAGATTTACCTTCCCCATGTTCTTTATTAAATCCCTGATTAGTCCTGTCTTGTCCACGTAGTAATATCCCCTTGTACGCATTTCCTTAAAATTTTCAATCCCCATGGGAAGCCCTGCCGTCATTGCCATTTCCCTCTCCACTGTTCTTCTTTAAACGCAGTTCCTTGTTTTCTACCTTACACGAATTTGACGATACCGTCAACCATTCCTTTCCCCAAAACGCCGGATGAAGGTTTCCGATGAAGATTTTAAAAAAAGATTTCATAAAGAAGAAGCGGTTCAGGGCGGGAGTTCTTTGCGGGACGGCAATTCCGCTGCCGCCGCCACGCAAAGAACTCCCGCCCATGCTGTTTTGTACCGATGGGGAATGGTGTTATTGATGTTCCCGTATTTTTTTCCTGACAGGCAGGATGCAGGAAGGGGAAACGCTCAATTCGTCAACGCCCATTTCCACAAACGTATCCGTCAGGGTCAGATCCGCGCCCAGTTCACCGCAGATTCCTACCCAGGCGCCGCCTTTATGTCCGTTATCAATGACCATCTTTATCATCCGGAGTACTGCCGGATGGTGCGCGTCATAGATATCGTCCAGTTTTGCATTCTGTCTGTCAATGGCAAGCGTATACTGGGTCAGGTCATTCGTCCCAATACTGAAAAAGTCTACTTCCGCCGCCAATTCCTCGCTGATCATCACCGCTGCGGGGGTTTCTATCATAACGCCGAGTTCCACAGCCCCGTATGCAATGCCGTCCTCCGTAAGCCCCTGTTTCACATCTTCCACGATTTCCTTAATACGCCTTACTTCGTCAACCGAAATGATCATAGGAAACATGATACCGATTTTCCCGTAGGCGCTTGCACGGTACAGCGCTCTCAGCTGTGTTTTAAAAATATCGGTGCGTTTCAGGCAGATACGGATGGCACGGTATCCCATGGCGGGATTTTCTTCTTTTTCCAAGCCGAAATAACCAATCTGTTTATCCGCCCCGATATCCAAAGTCCGGATAATGACCGTCCTGCCTGCCATGGTTTCCGCAACGGAACGGTAGATTTTAAACTGTTCGTCCTCGGTTGGGTAATCCTCTTTCTCCAAATACAGGAATTCGCTGCGGAACAATCCGATTCCCGCGGCATCGTTGCCCATGACGGACTGCAGGTCGCCGATGCCCCCGATATTGGCGTAAAGCCTGATTTTCCTGCCGCCTTGCGTTACCGTTTCCTTCCCTTTTAATTCCTGCAAAAGCAGCCGCTTTGCTTCCTCTTTCGCCGCCATTTCCTCATACTGCGCCAAAATATCCCCATCCGGTTCCACGATTAGTGTTCCCTTAAAACCGTCCACAATCGCTTTCTTTCCGTCCATCCCTTCGTCATAATCCAAACCGATTAACGCCGGAACATTCATGGTTCTTGCCAAAATCGCCGTATGGGAATTGGAAGAACCGTGACGGGTTACGAAAGAGCGGACGTTTTTTTTGTCCATCTGTACCGTTTCGCTGGGGGATAAGTCCTCCGCTACAATAATGGTCGGGACATTGGCATTCACCGTTTCTTTTTCTTCTTCCGTCAGAACCGAGATCAGACGTTCGGAAATATCCCTGACATCCGCAGCCCGTTCCTTCATGTATGCATCGTCCATCGTGGCAAACATATCCGCAAAATTATCCGCCGTGACCGCCACCGCATATTCCGCATTCACCTGCTGGGTACGGATGATATTCAGTATGGACTCTTGGTAATCCTGGTCTGCCAGCATCATTTGATGGACTTCAAAAATTGCTGCACCCGATTCCCCTACTTCCAAAAGCGCTTTCCCGTACAGCTTCTTAAGCTGGTCATCCGCTTCCGCCACCGCCCGTTCCAATCTTACGGTTTCCTGCTCCACATTGTCCACATGACTCCGGAACACATTCTTTTCTTCTTTCCTCAGTATCCGTATCTGCCCGATGGCAATCCCCGAAAAAACCGGTTTTCCACTATAAGTCTGCATATTCAACCTCCATTGTTCCCCAAAGCCATCCTTTAAATATGTTCCGCAACAAAGCGCTCCAAAACCGCCGCTTCTTCCTGCTCCTTTTCCCCCTCTACCATGATTTCCACTTCCTCGCCGCCTTTCACGGATAGTCCCATAATATTGAAAATGCGCTTGGCATCCCCCGTTTTTTCCCCTTTCTTTATTGTGACCTTACTGCTGCATTTCCCTGCTTCCTTTACCAGCAGTCCCGCAGGTCTTGCATGAAGCCCCATTTCATCCTTTACGGTAAACGTAAAACAAACCATATCAATCCTTCCTTTCTGTCCAATCACACTAACCGCATTTCCGGTTATCCTTTTCGTAACCCCTAAAACAAATCACGGTAATGCTCCAGCGCATGGGCAATCCCCGATTCATTATTTGTTTTTGTAATAAAATCCGCCCTACGCTTTATTTCCGCAATCCCGTTTCCCATGGCAACCGCAATCCCCGCTTCCTCCAGCATCGGAATATCCAGTTCCTGATCCCCGAAAGCCATGGTTTCCCTAACATCCACACCTTCTTCTCCGCAGATCAGCCGGAGCGCCTTTCCTTTATTCATTCCCCTTGGGAATATCTCCAAAAAGTTCTCTGAGGAACAGGCCATATCCGCATCCTTCCGGCTGCGCAGAATCCCATATATCTCCTGTACCAGCAAAGGTTCCGTCCCTACCAGCACTTTATTCGGTCCGGTATGTTCTATTTCCCATTTCCGGGCAAGTATTTCCACATCCACGGTTTCCGCCCCGTAATGGATTAAGGTTTCTTCCTCCTCCACAAACCGGTCTTTTGCCGTTACAAACCATTGCCTGTCACGGAAAATCCAAAGCGGAATTCCGAAAGGACGGATACTTTCATAAATTCCCATCATGGACTTAACCGGCAAATATTCCGCATGGATACACTGTTCCCCTTTCAGGATATAGGTTCCCGCATTACATGCACGGATACACGGAATACCCAGTTGGACGACGGCGGAATCCGTGGCAGCCGGCATCCTTCCGGTAACCAGCGCGACTTTCACGCCCGAAGCCGCAGCCCTGCGGATGGCATCCCTGTCCGCCCTCCCAATTGCTTTCCCGTCCGTAAGCAGCGTCCCGTCCAAGTCCAAACAAAGCATTCTGCATTTCACGGATTCTTTCCCCCTTCCGTTCCTCCTGTTTTAATAAGCCAGACCCGGATTGAAGAATCCGACCAGCACACCGATAAAAGCCACAACCACCAAAAGAAGCATTACCTTAATGGGGGACATTTTCTTTTTTGCCATCAAAAACCAGCAGACAATGATAAAAGCCGCCGTCAGCAGGCCGGGAAACACTTCGTCCAGCTTGTTCTGCAATACCAAATACGCTTCGCCCGACTCGTTAAACAACTGCAGGGATGTCTTGACGCTTACCCAGGTTGCCGCCACTGCCCCAATCACGATGCCGCCAAGGGTGGAAACAGCGTCCCGGAGTGCCTCGCCCTGTGCGCCGATTAGGAAATCCACGGCTTTTCCGCCCAAACGGTATCCCTTGAAGTAAAGGAATTTCATGCCAAAATAAGCAAACAGGTTCCACACAAGAATATAGAAAACGGCGCCAAGGGGGGAACCGCCCGTGGACATGCCCATGGCAATCCCAAGCAGGATGGGAATGACGGTTCCTACAATCAGCGAGTCGCCAATGCCTGCCACGGGTCCCATAAGGCCGGCACGCAGACTGTTGATGGTTTCCTCGTCCACATCGTCCGCCCCGTTTGCCCTGGCTTCCTCCAGTCCTGCGGTCATACCTACGATGACCGTGCCAAGCTGCGGTTCCGTATTGAAGAATGCCGTATAGGTATTCACCGCTTTTGCTTTTTCGTCCTCATCCTTATACAATTCCTCCACCAGCGGAAGCATGGCGCACAGATATCCGAATGTCTGCATATGCTCCTGCGAGAAGCAGGTCAGATGTCCATAATACCAGTTATGGAAAGATTTCAATAAGGCTTTTTTCGATAATTTCCGTTCCACTTTTTTCTCCATACTCAGATTTCCTCCTCGTCATCCTCCGCACCGCCGGCATACTCCGGTTTTCTTGCGGAAAGCATCTTAATCCTGTAAATGATAATAGCGAATATTCCCGCCACTACCGTTGCCGATACCAAATTGATTCCCATGGAAGCCGCCAGTACGAAACCGAACAGGAAAGGGATAAAATCCGCCGCGGCTTTCACAATCTGCTTTAACAAAATGGCAATCCCCACACAAGGAAGCAATGCGCCCACCGTAAACAGTGTCTTCATGGCAATCCCGTCCATGGGAAGCGCCGTTTTAATAACCTCCACCACATTTGCCCCCAGTTTACACATAATCATGGTTGGAACCAAAGAGCAGACCAGATGGGAAATCCAGGGCAGTCCCATGTCAACCAAATACAGCTTTTTATACTGCCGCTTTTCCACGGCCTTCCATCCGATATGCTGCCACAAGAGGTTTATGGTCGCCGTCCCGTAAAACAATACGGTTCCCAAAGTACCTACCATAGTACCGAAAGAAGTTGCCAATGCCGCACCTTCCGTAGAATCCGCCGAAAGCCCGTAGCTTTGCAGCGCTACCATTGCCAGCGGAATTCCTATGTAGCTGACGGCACGTACATCCGCCGATACCGTTCCGCCCGGTGTGACCAGTGCGATATAAACCACCTGCATGGCACAGCCTACCAAAACGCCTGTCGTAACATCCCCCAAAACAACACCGCATACCAACCCGCCGATCAGCGGCCTTCCCAACGTATAATTACCGATGGAAGTGCCTCCCAGCCCCGGCATACTCGCCAAACATGCGAACAACCCTAAAATAACTGCCTGTAACCAACTGATTTCCATACTTTTTCCTCCATTCCGCACTCCAATCCGTCCCGTCACGCCTCCCGCCAACGGAATGTGCTCCGGGTCGATGCTTTTCCCTCATCAGTGGAAACCAAACTGTCCCCTGAATTTCTTCCAGTTTCCAATCGCTTCTTCCTTTAACAGGGCAAACTCCACATTGTAACCGGCATTCATGATATTCTCCAGTGCCTGCGCTTCTTCCTGCGTAATGGACTGGTTATTGCCAAGTTTCGTGGTTCCCGGTCTGTCATTACAGGGACCTATGACCACTTCCGAAATTCCCGGCCGGAATCCCTGTTCCACTAAAATCTTTTCCATGTCCAACGGGTTTTTGGTAATCAGGAAATACTGGTCCTTGGACTCCAGTACCTTTTTACTCTTTTCCTTAAATTCCTCCAGCGTCCACACAAAAGTCTTTTTTCCGCTGGCGCTCTTATATGCCGCCTTTAGGACGGAATTACCCGCCGCCGCATTATTTACCGCAATCAGTCCGTCACAAGGATATTCCAATGCCCATCTGGTGCAGGTCTGTCCATGAATCATACGGTCATCCACACGAATAAATGAAACTGCCATCTTCTTTTCCTCCTTAAATATCATCCTCTGAATCTTCGCCCGTAATCCGAAATTCTTTTAATTCTTCCCTTGCTCCGGGAATCAACACCCCCGGAAGTTCCCTTAATTCCATGCCGTCTTTCATCAACACGGCGCTCAATACCAGCGGAAGGCTCATTCCGCCAAACATCACGGTCTGTTTTAACAAGCCCTTCTTTGCAATGACATCCGCTGCCGTTGTCAGCGGGGAACCGCCTACCAAATCGCCGAACAACAGGATTTCATCCTCCTGCCCCACCGCTCCTAAGCATTCCCCCAACTTCTGCGCATAAGTATCCGCACCCATGCCGTTTTCAAGACCTGCCGAAAGGATATCCTCCCTTCCTTCCCCCGCCAGCATATCCAGCGCACTGTGCAGCCCGCATGCCAGTCTGCCATGGCTGACCAATACTACATACCTCATCTTTTTCCCTCCTTCTGTCCGATATGCCATCTGTCCTTATCTGTAAGACAAGTATATAAAAAAGGCGGCACATGTTCATCTCACATGTGTCACCTTTTTCCCGTGACATTTGTCACTTCTTACATGACTGCCGTCATCTTTCCCTCTGTTCTTTCAGGAAATTGTTAATTTCCCGATTCCATATAATCTGTTCCATACTGATGTTCGCGTTCCCGTCCATGATACTGTTTACCGCCTTATCCACTTCCGCCACGGCCTCCCCGTAATTCCGGAATCCGGAATCCGCAACCGCATGTTCCACCGCATCGCTTAGCGCTTTCAAGCGCAAACCGCTGCCTTCGCCCGAACTGTCTATTAACCGTTTCAGGGTTTCGTCCGATTCCGTCACTTTCCGCAGTACGGATACCCCTTCCGAATAAGTGAATATCTCCGACTGGATCTGTTCCTCCGACGTAAGCAGTTTCATAAATTCCCACGCATATGTTTCATTCGGCGTATTTTCCCACATCGCCACCAAAAGCGTGTCCAGCTTTCCGATGTTTTCACCGCTGCTGCCGGAAGGCATGGAAATGCATTCCCATTCAAAACCGGAATATTTCTTTATGCTCAGGGGATATGGCTTATATGCCCGGTACTGGGAAAAAAGCATAGGTTTGAATGCCACCCTTCCCAAATCAAAATCTCTGTCCGTCACATGGTATCCGCCGTACAGCCCTTCCAGTTTTTCCAAAAACACAATGGCTTCCCGCACCCGTTCGTCCGTCAGGTAACATTCCGTCCCATTTTGGTCAAACAACTCTACCCCGTTGGAATCAAACGCTTCCGACCATGTATAGCCAACGGAGCCGAACTGGTCCAACGTCCCGTTCCCGTCCGTATCCTTCGTTACGGCTTTACAGATTCCGTAAAACTCCTCCCATGTCCAGTCTTCCTCCGGGATGCCGATTCCTTCCGCATCCAAAATCGTTTTATTGACAAACATCAGTTTCGGCGCACACTCATAAGGAAGCGCATATTGTTTCCCCGCATATTCCCCGCAGGCAAGGGCGGAAGAATAAAATTCCCCCGTTGAAAAACTGCCGTCCTGCCCCATAAAGTCCCCCAAGTCTTTCAGTGCACCGATTTCCGCCATATCATGAAAATTTCCGCCGAAGACCAAAAATACATCCGGCGTCTTTCCCAAAATCATCTGTTCCGCCAGCCATTCCGGATAATCTTCTTTCAATATCCCGCTGACATATTCCACCCTGACGCCTTCCCGGCGTTCTTCAAACAAAGCTATGGCATCCTCCAAAATCCGATAGGAATATCCGTTCTGCACTTCCCAATAACTGTCGGAAAATACCCCCACCGTTATCACATCTTCCCGTCCGGTTCCGCTCCTCCTGCCACTTCCCATAAGCGCAAGCGCAGCCAGCAAAAGCCCTGCCCCGGCAAAAAAATACCTTATGTTTTTCTTTCCCGTTTTGTCCACGCCGTCACCTTTCTTCCCCGAATACCCGGTTTACCGCCCCCGTCTGCGCCGCCCAAATGGCTAACTGTGTCCGGTCGCGCAGCGCCAGCTTGCCGAGAATCGTACTCAGCCCGTTCCTTACCGTTCCCTCCGAAAGATTTAGCTTAGCGGCAATCTCCTTATTGGACATGCCGCTTCCCACCAAGGCGGTAATCCTCCACTCCGTTTCCTTTAAATCCGCCACACTGCTTTCGTCCACCCGTATGGTAATGTTGGACTGCGCCATCTGGGAAAACAGTTTCACCACCTTGGATGCGATATCACCGTTAATCATGGCAGTCCCTTCGTGTACCTTGCGCACGGCTTCCGCCAGTTCCTTCATGGAAACACCCTTTAACAGGTACCCGCTTGCACCGTTTTTCAGGGCATTGAACACATATTCGTCATCGTCAAATGTGGTCAGGATAATGATTTTTATGTTAGGATAATTTTCCTTGATAATCTGTGTGCAGACTACCCCGTCCATTTCCGGCATCCGTATGTCCATCAGTATGACGTCCGGTTTGTTCTTCCTGACGCTCCTGACCACTTCCACTCCGTTGGATACCGTGTCCGTCACTTCAAAATCCGTTTCGTTTCCCAATATGATGGACAGGCTTTGACGAATCAGCTCCTGGTCGTCCGCAATTAATATCTTAATCATGTCACACCACCTCTCCCCACCGGATGGGAATGCTTGCTTCCAGCACAAAACCGTTGTCGCAAAAACAGTTCAGGCTTCCGTGGAGCATCCCAAGACGTTCCTCCATATGATGCAGCCCAAACCCTTTCTCAATATGCGTACAACCAATGCCGTTATCCTTAATCCATATATACAGAATGTTATATTCCATGCTGATGGCAATCAGGATACGTCCTGCCTTTCCGTGACGGATGGCATTGGTAATGCTTTCCTGTATAATCCGGTAAATAATTTCTTCCTCATCCTTGTTAAAATGGTTCAGCTCCGCCGAACAGCAGTATTCGATTTCGATTCCGGAAGCCTTCTTGGTTTCCTCCATCATCTGCTCCAGCGCCTTTTCCAATTCCATCTTCTCCAAAGCATCCGGGCGCAGCGCTTTCACCGACCGCCTGACATCCGTCATTCCCTTCCTTGCCACATCCGCAATCACGGAAAGCTGCTCCTTTACGGCTTCCGGCACGATATCCATCAGCGTGATACAGGCATCCAAACCGGTAATGATACCGGTCAGCGTATGCCCAAGGGTATCGTGGATTTCCCTTGCCAGCCGGTTTCTTTCCCTTGTTTCGGCATTTTTTGCGGATTCCCTGGAATATTCCTCCAACTGCCGGTTTGCTTCCTGCAGTTCCCCGTTCACCCTGTTCAGACTTTCGTTCAGACTAAGAATCCGCTCCTTTTCACTCATCTGCTCGCGCATCAGCAGCGCCGTATGGATGATGAAAACCAATATATTCAGGGATGCCAGCACATTCTTTGCCCCAAGCAGGACGGACCGGACACTGCCCCTGTAATAATCCAAATAGGACTCAAAGGGAATGATTCCGTACCGGCCGGAAAACAAATGGTAATCCGCCAGCAAATACACCGCACAAACTGCGCCGAGTAGCGCAAACTTCCGTTTAACGTTTGCCATATTTCTGACCACGTCGGCCAAAATAAGAAGAATCATCCCCGTATAACCAAATTGAAGCAAACCGGCCAGCAGCAGGCTGATTCCGGTTTCCGCTCCCGTTTTCATATAAAATAACAACGTATGATCTGTCCTGATGCAGAGGAAAAACAACAGGCTGCCATAAAGCAGCAACGCCGCCGCCGGGATTTTCCATGGAACATAAGTCATGCCGCCGACTCCCTGCAGGAAATCCAACGCCGTATTTTCGTGGACATGCCCATACAGGCTTGCCGCCATAATACCCGCCATAAAAAGGATTACCCACAAATTCAGGTTCAGCATCCATGCAAACACCATGTCCGGTAACCGATTTTCCTTCATAGAATCCCCCCTACTGCCACCGGTCTATACCGAACTGTTCCACGTTTTCCCGCGTAATCAGCTCTACCGGAACTAAAATATCCTTTTCCACCGGTTCCCCCCTAAGCAGACGGTAAACCGCATCCGCCGCTTCCCTTCCTATTTCCGACGGAAACTGCGCCGCCGATGCCGCCATCATTCCTTCCGCAATCAGTGCCTTGGAATCCGGCGAAGCATCCACCCCGTACAAATCCACCCGGTCCAGCAAATGCCGTTCCTCCAAAGCTGCCGCCGCGCCCACGCCCGCCAGGTCATTCAGGCAGAACACACTGTCGAACCGGATGCCTTCCTCCATCATTTGACGCAGCTTTGGCATGGCAATCTCCAACTGTCCCTCACACTCGATTTCCCCGACAATCTCCATACCGGCCTTTCCGGCAACCGTATCCAAAAATCCCTGCACCCGCTCCTGCCCTGATTTCGTTGCCTCATGTGTCATGACCACGATTTTGGCTGTTTCATGCCGGGTAAGAAAATACTCCCCCACCAGTTCCCCTGCCCGGTAATTATCCGAAGTGATGGTACAGTCCGCCAATTCCCCTTCCTGCACCCCGGTATCCAAAACAATAATGAAAATCCCCCGTTTTTTGGCTTTCTCCAAAGTTTCCGTCAACAGTTCTTTATCCACAGGGGTGACAATCAACACGTCAATACCCATATCCATCATCTCCTGAATTTGGATATTCTGCCGCTCCGCATCCAGTGCCGGGTCCCGTAACACCATCCGGTCCCCCTCCGCCTCCACCCTGTGTGCAATTTCCTCCCCGATAATTTTATAAAATTCGTTATTCATCGTCATGTAACTGGCGCCAATCAAAAAGGAATCTTCTTTTTGGCGGAAGGAGAAATCCGTCCGGTCCCCGAAAAAGAAAATTCCTGCCGTCAAGAAAAACACATTCGCCAGTATCCATACCATGTACCACACATATCCCTGTTTCTTATCCATGGCAGCTTCCTTCCCCGTCCCAGTCCGAAACTATCCGCTCCTACTCCAAATCCGCATCCGTCCCCAGCCACCAGCGCAGCACATCCTTCACCTTCCTGTCCCAGTACTTCCACTGGTGGTCGCCTTCGGACTGCTCGCAGGTCAGGTCATAGCCCAGCTTCTTCATATGCTCCCACACGAGCAGGTTCCCGCCATACAGGAAATCTTCCGTTCCGCACCATGCATACAGCCTTGGCAGATTTCCGCCTCCTGCCGCCAGTTTATCCGCCAGCGCCATGATTTCGTTGTCCGAACCCTTCAGGTCTTCCTCGCTTCCGAAAATCGACGCAAACCGCTGCCGCAGCCCCGCTTCGCTGTTCCTCCGGTAATCCCCCACGATATCCAAAGCCCCCGACAGGGATGCCGCCGCGCCGAACGTACCGCCTGCCCGCAGCGCCAGCTTCCATGCGCCGTACCCGCCCATGGACAGCCCTGCGGCAAGCGTATCTTCCCGTTTTGCCGACATACGCGGGAAAAACTCCCTGCAGACGGCAGGAAGCTCCTCCGATATAAACGTCCAGTACCGCATACCGTAAACCGTATCCGTGTAAAAGCCAAGATGCGTGGTGGGCATGACCACGGCAATGCCAAGCGTACTGGCATACCGTTCAATGGAGGTCCTCCGCTGCCAAATGGTATGGTCGTCGCTCATTCCGTGCAGCAGATACACCGTCTTATACTGCCCGCCGGCATCCGTTCCCTCCATACCTATCTGCCCGTGAGTCTGCTGCGGCAGAATCACGTCCATATTCATACACATACCGAGCACGTCCGAAAAAAAGTCCACATGCATCAAAGCCATATCTTATTCCTCCCTTTCCAAGTCCATTCGCCCGACAGACTTTTAACCGTATGTTTTTCACTCCTGCTCCAGCCTGCGCATCTCCGTATAAGCCAAAAGCAGCGGGCCTACGCCCTTTGCATCATCCTCCACCACCGGTTCCGACATATAATACTCAAATGTGCCGTCCCTTCTCGTATTATCCGCAGGACCAAGACCCGCCACCAGGCAGATGCCGCCCAAACTTAAATTCCCGTCCTTTTCCTTCAGGTACCTGTCGCAAATCCCGTGGAATGCCTTTAACCCATACTCCCTGTACCGTTCGGGCAGAAAGCCAAGGCGCACGCCTTTTAACAGGGAATATGCCATAATCGCGCTCCCGCTGGTTTCCAGATAATTCGGCTCTTTCCCCCCAAGTGCCGGAAGCTGGTACCACATGCCGCTTTCATCCTGGTATTCCAACATGGAATCCGTCAGGTCCACAAACACTTTTTTCAGGTTTTCGTACTCCTGCTTATAGTCCTCCCCCGGCTCACACTTGTTCAGGGTATCCAAAAGCGCCATAGAATACCATCCCAGCGCCCGCAGCCAGAAATTGCGGGAAAGCCCGGTTTCCTTATCGCACCAGAAAACGGAACGGGACGCGTCGTAGCCATGGTAATACAGCCCCGTTTTTTCATCCCTGATGTATTTCACCACGTTGGCAAACTGGTGGAAAATATCACCATAGTTTTTCTTATCATTGAATTTTGTTTCGTATTCCATATAAAAAGGCTGACCCATGTACATACCGTCCAGCCAGACCTGGTTAGGGTAAATCTTCTTGTGCCAAAAATTCCCCTCCTCCGTCCGGGGCTGGTTCTGCACCTGGCTGTAAATCAGGTCGATTGCCTTACGGTACTTCTCTTTCCCGTTGATTTCATACAGGGAAAACAGCGTCTTTCCCGCATTTACGTTGTCGATGTTGTACTCCTCCACGGAATAACCGACAATCGTTCCGTCCTCCCTTACCCTGTGGTCGATAAAAGCATCCGCAAACTCATAATACTTTTTCTCCCCCGTCGCCCGGTAAATCTCCAAAAGCGCCAGTATCATACAGCCGTCAATGTAATTCCAGCCCGCCGCCTTGCCTTCCCGCGCCTTCTCAATGTTCCATGCCGGCACGTCCAGCGTGCTTTTTTCAATTAACCCGTCAATATACTTTTCAAAAATCGGCAGTTCCATATACCCATACCTTCCCTTCCTTTTTTGCATCCTCCGGATGCCCGTCTGTTCTACCTTTTACCTTACACGAATTTGGGAAAGCCGTCAACTAAGTCAAAGCAAACAGTTTCTTAACCGCACAAAACAATGGTTTTCTTCTCTTGCTTTGAAAGCATTTCAATCAGTTTACCAATTCCCATATATTTTGTGTTATAAAACCACCCAAAATACTTGAATTAGTCTAATTCAAAATTGCTCTTTCCAATGCATCTGATAAACTAACGATGCTCTCAACCCCATCGGGAACTTCTTTATCAAATCTATTTAACCATAATGCTCTAATATTAACTCCGTTAGCCCCCCTGACGTCACTGCTAATGGAATCTCCAATATGAATTACTTCATCTGCTTTCAGACCTGCTCTATTTAACGCAAGTTCAAACAACTCTTTTCTTGGCTTGTATGCTTTTGCATCTTCTGATGTAAAAACCCCTGCCGGCATGATATTATGATATTCTATTGCCTTCATAACATCAGCAGTATCTATATTAGATACAATATAAATGGGGATTGGACTTTTATCAAAAAAAGGCTTTGAATCTTCAAATATTGGAGGTTTCATCCAGTATTCAAACATATACTTGCTCAATTCCTGGGCATTTGCACTTGAATGAAATTTCTTTATTGTGTTTTCTAATGCCCGTTCCTCTAATGCCCGCTGAGTTTCAAAACTCTTTCCATATGAATTAATAAACATATTTTGAAACTCTTTCCACCAAAATATATCTATTTCAGATGTATTTCCTGCTTTTCCCGTTTTCATTATTATTTGTGTTATCTTCTTTATGACCTCTCCATCCTCATGAACTATTGTTCCATAAAAGTCTAAGAAAAATGCCTTTACCATAAAACACCTCGTCAAATTCAATTTATCCATCTGCTGACAACGGATATTTTATCACAGAACCAATCGGATGCCAGTCCTTCATCCACAAATTTTATCTTCATTCCCAAAGACACAAACAGATGAGCTGCCCATCCTTTTTTTGTGCTGAATGTGTATGCCTATATGACCGATACCTAAAATAAGCGTTGCCATTAACATACATACCACTTTTCCGTACATTCCCAGCATGAAAAAAGCAATAACCGGCAGCGTTGCCCCGGCAAGGGGTATCCCTAAAAAGCTACTGTAAAAGTCTGATAACCTACGTTCACTCCGAAAATAGCGTACCCACCATGCTTCATACATTATCATTAAAATAAAAGCTGCAATCAGCCATAAAGACCAAAGCGTCCACTCATATATATTAAAATCAGAAAATACCAGCGAACAGCAACAAGTCAATACTTCCCCCAATCTTTCAAATAACAGTAAGATTTTGTTTTCTTTTTCAGATGTATACCCTTGCGGTTTTCTTTTTGACCATATTATATTGGGAATAAATAACATCAATAAAAAGAGTAATCCGAAATAAGAAAATCCCCAATTTCCAAACATACTATTGTCCTCCGGTTAAAAGTTTTCTTGCTTCCTTACACCATTCCAAATACGTCTGATAGGTTTTTATTCCAAACTCTACCGTAAGCAGATAATATTTATGTGCAGTATCTTCATTCAATTTTTCGTTTAAGATTGTTTTCGCGCGTAAAAGATATGGCAATTCTTCTTCAATTTTCTTTTCAAACGCTTCGATATGAATAAGCGCCTGTTGTTCACCCTTTTCACTTCCAAAAAATAGTTTTAACAATGTTTCATATCGAAGTTCGTCCTTTTCAATAGGCAAGGACAGCCATTTCTTCAAATAATCCCGTCCATTTTCTGTTATGGCATAAATCAGCTTATTTCGTTTGCTGTTTGTATCTTCCCTTTTCGCAGCCAGACCACGATTAACCAAATCATTTAAGGCGGGGTATATACTGCCATAGCTCGCACTCCAAAAATATTTGAGAGTGGTATCCATTCTTTTTTTGATTTCATATCCCGTTAATTCCTCATGGCTTAGCAAACCTAAAATCACACAATCAATCTTTTTCTCATTTGCCATTTCTATCTTCCTTTCTTTCAATACACCGTTTCCCTTTTTAATTGCTTTAATATGTATTCCCGGCAGATGTAAAAGCCTACGAAGTTTTGTTCCCAATATCATAAATGGAGCCATCCAGCAAAGGTAATGGCAAAGTGCCCGTTTACCTAATCAAAGACCCCGCTGCAAGCAACGGGGTATCAAACTTGCAGCGCTGCAGAGCAGCGGGGTATTTGACCCTCGCGG
>ERZ808054.1258-NODE-1258-length-15256-cov-6.135780_pt1 | contig 15256 bp, 13 predicted proteins | sample MGYA00380201_ERZ808054 | MGnify/ENA primary metagenome ERZ808054 (study PRJEB31490, sample SAMN06133419) | mouse gut metagenome | isolation source: Z5_2 | host: mice | place: China: Chengdu | collected 2015-05 ... | reverse complement strand
ATACGTTTCAATCTATATGCTTCCTGCTCCGTTGACGTGAGGATTACCCAGTCATCGGCAAAACGGAAGTTGTACTTTGGGGTTACGCCAGACCATTTCAGCCGCCGTGTGTCATTACGCTTATGCTTGCATTGCCTGTGCGGTTCCATATACATTCTTCCTACAAACCAGTCGAAATCATTCAGATACACATTTGACAATAGCGGCGATAAAATCCCGCCCTGCATTGTGCCGAGTCTGGTATCGTTCATCATTCCGCTTTCGATATACCCAGCCTTTAACATCTGCTGTATCATCTTGATTACCCTTTTGTCATGGATTCCAATGCGCCATATTTTCTTCAACAGGATTCTGTGGTCGATATTGTCAAAACAGCCCTTGATGTCTCCCTCAACCGCCCATACTGGCTGGTCTGGGGAGCGTGTCGCAGCATTTATCACGTTTATGATGTCACGTATTGCGTGTTTCTGCGCCCTGTATGGGCGGAAACCGTAACTGTGCGGATAAAATTTCGCTTCGCATATCGGCTCTATGACAATCCTCACACATTCCTGTATAATTCTCTCCAAAACTGTTGGAATACCCAGCGGGCGCAGTTTTCCATTCTTTTTCGGGATATATACCCGTCTTGCGGGTTTTGGTCTGTAATTACTGAAACTATCTCTTATCAGTGCAATCAATTCTTCTCTTGGCATTTGCAGATATTTATCCATTTTCGCCTGGTCAACACCAGCCGTCTTACTGCCTTTGTTAGACTTAATGTTATGGATTGCGGTCACTATGGTTACTTCATTTACCATAGCCTCTACAAGACCTGTGAAAGCGATTCCCTCTTTTGATTTCTCATAGAGAAAATCTAAGGTCTGTTTCATTTCCGCTTCTGTTGAAAATCTGACGTTCAAATGCACAAGGCTATCACCTCGCAGTTCGCCACCCGTATTTCAGGGAGTTATTATCTTCTTTGTTTTGTGAAATTTGTAAATTGGTCTGACTAGTCCCCTTCGCCGTGGGCATTTCAGCCCGTGTGACTGGCTTGTTCCAGTCTCAGACTACTATGGGACTGCTGACCTCCTGTGCCTTCACTGCCCTGTATGGCTCCAGCACAGGCTCTCAAACGTTCCTAAATCTCTATCCTTGTGCAGATTTAACTGCTTGAAGACCTTAGGCCGCTACCTTACACCGTAGGGACAAATACACTTTGAATCACAGTTGCTGTGTATTCTGCATGGCATTCCGTCCATACAGGAACGCATTGAAAAACCAGCAATACATTCTTCCCTAATCTTTCACCCTTTCGGATGCCGTTTAGCTCTTACGATGCTGCATAGCTTATTCTGCGCGTAGCCATAGTCTTCGGAAGACCGCACTATATATTCCATATCCATAAGGACTTAGGACATCAAGTTACGACTTCTTCACGCTTTATACGTGGGCGGATACAGCCGCCTCGCATAGTGAAGTATTATCCCGCACACCGCCTACGGCTTTGATATGCCATCATCAGCGTTGATTCCGTGTGGCAAGGGTACTTCCCCCTTGATTTCGAGATTTAAGTTCTGACAGCTCATTCTTATTTCTAAGTGATTTCTGCCGGTCGTTTTCGGTCAGTTTATCAGACTTCCCTTGTGCGACAACGTTTCGCACGGTTCTTGTAAAAATGGCTCTCATCTATAAAGAGCCTGTCTATGCCCAGTTCCTCAAAGTTTATCACGCTGTCTTTCCGCTTGGTGTCGTTGAGCTTGTCGAGCTTCGCCTTGATCGCTTTCCTTGTTTTCATGAGCTGCTTGACCGTGAACTGCTCCCCGTGGGATGCCTGCACATCGTCAATGCCACGCTCAATGTCGTCAAGCTGACGCATGAGCTGTTCCCTCTGGCGTTCCTCGCTGATGGGGATTCTCTCGAACTGACTATGCCCGATAATCACCGCATCATACGCTCCCGTCGCAATCCTGCCGCAGAACTTCTTGCGGTTTCCCGTTTCAAAATCCCGCTTGGTCGTCACAAGGATATTGGCAGATGGATAGAGCCGCAGGTACTCCGACGCCCACTGACCGACAAGGTGGTTCGGCACGACAAACATGGATTTCTGGCAGAGTCCGAGCCGTTTGCTTTCCTGTGCGGCGGCGACCATTTCAAAGGTCTTACCAGCCCCTACTTTATGGGCAAGGAGCGTGTTGCCGCCGTAAAGGATATGGGCAATCGCATTGACTTGGTGGGGTCTTAGCTGAATCTCTGGGCTGATGCCGCCAAACGTGATATGGCTTCCGTCATACTCACGGGGTCTTATGCTGTTAAACGTGTCATTGTAATAGCGTACAAGCCTGTTCCTCCGCTCTGGGTCTTTCCAAATCCAGTCCCCAAACGCCTGCTTTATCACCTCCTGCTTTGCCTGTGCCGCCGTGGTTTCCTTATGGTTCAGCACCGCTTTTTTATTGTTGTGTTCGTCATAAATATAATCAAAGATGCGGGTATCACGGAGATTCAAAGTGTCCTCCATGATGCGGTAGGCACTCGCCCGTTTTGTGCCGTAGGTGCTGTCCGCCTTGATATTCCCCACGTCGGAACTCTTATTCTCAATGAACCAGTCGCCGTTATATGCCGTATAGCGTACTTTCAATCTGCCCTCCGCATAGCTTGACGGCGTTAAAAGCTCCATCATAAACTGCTGTATATCCTCCTGCGGTATCCATGTCGTACCCAGACGGACAGAGATTTCGCTTGCGGGCAAATCCTTTGGGATGACCTTTTCCAGAGCCGACACATTGATTTCATACTCTGGGTGGTCGTGTGCAGCGGCTTTCGCCGTAATGAGCTTTGCCCGCACATTCCCCGATAGATACTCGTCTGCGGTCATATACCTTGCAGGCTCGGAAGATGGCACTTTATAGATTACGCCCTGCAATTCCTTAATGATTTCTTCCTCTGACCTGCAAGTGAGCCGTGCCATATAGGACAAATCCACACGGGCTTTTTCCCCGATGGAGAGGGCAAGGGCTTCGCTCGCCGTTTCCACAAAAGTCACTTCACGGTGGGGCTTTATCGTCCTCTTTGAAAACATATCCGCCTTTCTCTTAAATTTCCCCTCATCGTCAAGCACTTCCAGAGAACATAACAGGAAGTAGCTCTCGTCTGCCGCAAAAGCAAGGTAGTTCCCCCTGCTGTTAATCAAGCCGTACTTTTTTGTAAAGGCATCATATAGGCGGTTCAGATTTTCCTGCTCGGTCTGTATCATTTCCTCTGGGTAATCGTCCGTCTGGTACTGGATGAGATTTCTCACACAGTCACGGATTCCCAACAATCCCTTAATGCGGTTCTCTGCGGTCATGGACACCTTTGCAGGGGTCATTTTATGATTCTCTCGGAAGTAAATCCTGCCGTCCACAAGGGCAAAAGAGAAATTCCGCACGTTCGGGTCGGCAGGAATATCCGCAGGCTGTTCATCAGAAATTTCATCAATCTCATTGCCCTGCTCTGGGATTTCGCCGTTTATCCGCTGCATGGCTTCATGGAGAAGCCCCGCAAGCGGCATATCGGGATAGGCTTTACAGGCACTGTCCATGCCGAACCTTGTGCTTTCTATCTTCATCTCGCCTAAAATCATTTCTGGGTGGGATACAAAATAGCGGTTCATCGTGACACCGTTTTCGTCCGTGTCAAGGTGTACCCACTCTGGCTCAATGTCAATGATACTGTCACGCTTTTGCAGGATAAGGATGTCGCTCGTGACCTCCGTTCCTGCATTTGCCCGAAACGTATTGTCGGGAAGCCTTACCGCTCCTAAAAGCTCGGCTCTCTGTGCGATATACTTCCGCACCTCTGGGCTTGCCTTGTCCATCGTCCCCTTAGAGGTAATGAACATCACAACGCCGCCTGCACGAACTTTATCCAGAGCCTTTGCGATAAAATAGTCATGGATTAAGAACTTCTGGGCATTGTAACGGCTGTCGTTGACCTTAAACTCCCCGAACGGGATATTGCCAAGCACCACGTCAAAGTGGCTGTCTGGGAGCTTCGTGTCCTCAAACCCCTCAATGGCGATACTGGCTTTCTGGTAGAGCTGCTTCGCAATCCTGCCCGATAGAGGGTCAATCTCAATGCCGTGCAGTTTTGATTTCTCCATGCTGTCGGGTAACAATCCTAAAAAATTGCCCGTGCCGCAGGACGGCTCCAAGATGTTCCCCTGCGAGAATCCCAGACGGTCAAGTGCTTCATACATCGCCTTGATGACGACTGGCGGCGTATAAAAAGCGGTCAGCGTGGATTCCATAGCGGCATGATATTCCTCATCGGAAAGCTCCGCTTTCAGCTCTTTATATTCGTTTACCCATGCCGCATTGTTCCCGTCAAACGCCATAGACAGACCGCCCCAACCGACATACTTGGCAAGGGTTTCCTGTTCTTCTGGCGTGGCAAGGCGGCTTTCTATCTGAAGGTCGTGGAGAAGTCGGATTGCCGCCATGTTGTTTCGGAATTTTTCTTTTGCACCGCCAACGCCTAGTACTCCATCCGGATTGTAACAATACTTTACATCATTGGAAAAATTTGCTATACTCCATTAAAAACGGTATTGGAGGACGCAGACATGCCACGTTATATTGTCACACTAACAAACGATGAAATACAGGAGCTGAAAGCATTAATACAAAAAGGCGGGAAAGGTTACCGCATAAAGCACGCACAAATACTGCTGAAGCTGGATCAAACGCCCGAAAACAAGGAATGGACGTATGACCGCATCAGGGATGCGTACGGAGCCTCCCGCAGAACCATTGCAGGCATTGCCCAGCGGTTTGTCATGGAGGGGATGGAAGCAGCCCTTGGAAGGAAAGAACAGAAAAACCGCCACCGCAAAGTAACAGGGGATGTGGAAGCCCGGATATGTGCCATAGCCTGTTCGGAACCGCCGGAAGGAGCCTCCCGCTGGACAATGCAGGCAATTGCGGATGAACTGATCCGCCTGGAAGTAGTCGATTACATTACAGACAGTACCGTTTGCGAAGTCATGAAAAAAATGAAATCAAGCCGTGGCTTGTAAAGGAATGGTGCATTCCGCAGGCGGATGCCGAATTCGTGGCAAAAATGGAGGATGTACTGGAAGTATACCAGCGCCCATACGATCCTCTCCGTCCCGTCGTATGTATAGATGAAACGAACAAACAGCTCATAAAGGAAAGCCGCATTGCCTGTGAGCCGGGGCAGCCTGAAAAAGTAGATTCGGTATATGTGCGCAATGGTGTTGCGGATGTCTTCATGATTTCCGAACCACTGGCAGGCAGGAGGGAGACTGTTGTAACGCAGACCCGGACGGCACTGGATTTTGCGGAAATTCTCCGTTATACTTCCGATACGCTGTACCGGCGGGCAGAAAAGATAGTCCTTGTTACTGACAATCTAAATACCCATTCCCCGGCTTCTTTATATAAGGCTTTCCCGCCAGAGGAAGCACGCAGACTGACAGAACGCTTTGAATGGCATTATACACCGAAGCATGGAAGCTGGCTGGATATGGCTGAAATTGAAATCGGCATTATGAGCCGCCAGGCTTTGGGAAAACCATGTGCGGATTTAGAAAGCTTCAGACAACAGGTTCGTGCATGGACTATTAAGCGTAATGCAGAGTGTGTAAAGATTAACTGGCAGTTTAAGACTCAGGATGCAAGGGTCAAACTGGCTAAACTGTATCCGAATATAGTTTAAAAGCTATCCGGATGGAGTACTAGAGCATTTTTCAAACACGTTCTAGGCAAAATGGTGCAGATAAGTCATCATATTTTAAGGGATTCCGTCCCGACAACAGATAAAATATGTTATCCGGACTGAAATTGAAGGCGTGCCCCGTTCTCAAATAGTATGGTTCGTATACACGATACTCGTTCCAAAAGGCATCAGCGCCAGTTTCGCCAGCTTAAACTGCTGTAGCCCAAACGGGATCCCGATGATCGTGACGCATAACAGGCAGCCGATCACAAGATGCTCTACGGCAAGCGGGATCCCGGAGATCAGGATCCAGATCACATTTACGATGAAGGAGACAGCCCCGCCGCCGTAGACGATCTCCTTGCCAAACGGAAAGAAGGACATCGACGCAAACTTAAAGCACTGGATGCCGTAGGGGATCCCGATGATCGAGATGCACCACAGACACCCCGCGAGCATCCAGCTGAGCCCGCTGATACAGCCTCCAAAGATAAACCACAAAAGATTTCCAAGACAACTCATTTTCTCATTTACTCCTATCTCAGGTATTTTGAATCATTTTATAGTATTCTGGAACATCATATCACGTTTGGGGCTGCAGTACATTAAAACAAGATTAAAATTTCAACTCATATTTTCCCGATCTCAGTGCAGTTCATGGAGTGCCCTGTGTCCATACTCACTTTTATCAACCCAACTGCATAATCCTCTCATCGATCCTCCGCACGACACTATTCGTGTATGCAGTAAAATATTTTAGCCAAAATCCACGGGCAGTCGGATTAAAACTTTCAAAATCTACGCCAAGTGTGGTATAACCTTCTCTTTTCAACACAGATATGGTAAAGTTCAGCAAATTCTGATATAATCCCTTTCCTCTGTGTTCCGGCAGGCAATACGCACCTCTGATATGACGATATGTGTCACCCCTTGCAACAAACGTTTCACCGGGGACCGAAATCTTTACAAACGCACATATTTTACCGTTCTGTTCTGCCACAAAATAGCGGGCTCCTTCCTGCATGGAAGAAGCCATAAACTCCTCTTGTGTTTCCGGCTTGCGATACATAAAGAAAGGGCTCTCGCAATAGTGGCGGTACAATCCCAAATACAGCGGATAGACAAGGTGACATTCAGTTTTTGACAATTCAGTATAATCATAGCCTGAACAAGATCCACAGTCGATCAATTCCATCGGGCGAACAGCATCTAAACAGCGCAACCCGAAGCCATAACGGAAAAACTGTCGCTGAAGTTCTTCATCATGGGCGTATAGGCAGATCGCGTGGGAAACCGCTCCGGCCGTTACCCACTTTGCCCCTGCCGCCTGATACATGGCTGCATAAATTTTTGAGCGGTTTTTGGAAACGGCTGCATTGGCGCCCATAGGAGAAAAAATTCCTCTCACATCAGTGGCACGAAACGCATTGTCAAAGGGTTCACAACAACACAGGAAGCCTATCATCTTTTCGTTTTCAAATGCAGCTACACCCAATCCATTCTCAGCGAGACTGTATAAGTCAGGAATATCGCACGTCTGTGGTAAGCCTTTTACATATTGCCGCTCATCGTCATAGTTTGCAAGGGCAATTTCCATTGCTTCCTTAACGTGCTTTTTTTCAAAATCTAATATATCCATAAATCTCTCCTTATTTTCTGCGGAGAGCTAAATTATCGTCACCCTCCGAGTTTGAATACAACCGATAGTATTTTTCATATCATATCATCTCCTTTACATGAAAATATCTATATGAACACAAGAAAACCTTGTGGTAAATGCTCAATGTCATTTAAAAAGACTTATGCTCTGTTCAGTTAAGGGACATATTTTTAGATGCTGTTCCAAGAAAAAGTAGACCTACATCTTCAAATATACTATTGTTTACAGCTTCGCTATATCTTTCAGCTTTGCTATATCATCTGGCTCATCCAGTACATGCATCTTTCTATGGCAATTAGGACACAGTGCAACATTACAAAGTTGGCATACGCCAGCAGCTAATTGTACCACTTTTCGCACACCCGTACAACCATAAAGGAAGTCAACGCCCCGGCCAGCAGCAGACCAGCAACAAAAAATGTGCGGAAAAGGAACACACCCTTGTTTTTCCTCTGCAAAAATGTCATAATATAGTATGCCGATCAAAGCCAATATGAGGAGGACATCATGTCATACACCGCATTATACCGAAAATTCCGCCCCGACATTTTCGAGGATGTCAAGGGACAGGACCATATCGTCACAACACTCAGAAACCAGATCAGGGCAGACCGCATCGGACATGCCTACCTTTTCACGGGAACGCGCGGAACGGGCAAGACCACCATCGCGAAACTGTTTGCCAAGGCCGTAAACTGTGAGGATCCCAGAGACGGCAGCCCCTGCGGGCGGTGCAGGAGCTGTCAGACCATCGCGTCCGGAGCCAGCGTCAACGTGATCGAGATCGATGCCGCGTCAAACAACGGTGTGGACAATATCCGGGAGATCGTCGATGAGGTGTCATACTCGCCGGTGGAGGGCAAATTCAAGGTTTATATCATCGATGAGGTGCATATGCTTTCCATAGGAGCGTTCAACGCACTGCTCAAGACTTTGGAGGAGCCGCCTTCCTACGTCATCTTTATCCTGGCGACCACCGAAGTGCACAAGATACCGATCACGATCCTCTCGCGGTGCCAGCGCTATGATTTCAAGCGCATCACCATAGAAACCATCGCGGACCGCCTGCGCGAACTCATGGACAAAGAGCAGGTCCAGGTCGAGGATAGGGCGCTCAGATACATCGCAAAGACGGCGGACGGTTCCATGCGTGATGCGCTGAGCCTGCTCGACCAGTGCATCGCGTTCCACTTCGGGGAGGAGCTGACCTACGACAAGGCGCTCGAAGTACTGGGGGCGGTAGATACGGAAGTGTTCGCGCGCCTGCTCGAAATGATACAGGCGCAGGACATCGCAGGCTGCATTGCGCTTCTCGAGGAGGTCGTCATGCAGGGGCGCGAGCTCACCCAGTTTGTCACGGACATCACCTGGTATCTCAGGAATCTGCTGCTGGTGAAGACCTCCGACAGCGACATCGAGGACGTCATCGACGTGTCCAGCGATAACCTGGCACGCCTGAGAGCGGAGGCAGAGACAATGGATGCGGAGGAGATCATGCGCCAGATCCGCATCTTTTCAGAGCTGTCCGGGCAGATCAAGTATGCGACACAGAAGCGTATCCTGATAGAGATGACACTGATCAAACTGTGCAGGCCGGCGATGGAGACGACAAACGACGCGGTCGTGGCGCGCGTGAAGGATCTGGAAGAAAAAATCGAAAAAGGTGTTGTGCAGACCGCCCCTGTTGCGATACAATCAACAGAGACAGCCGTGGCAGCCGCACACAGGCCCGAGCTGCCCAAAGCGATCCCTGATGAGATCAAGCAGATCGTCGGCAGCTGGCAGGGCATCGTGGCGGAGACGAGCCAGCCGCTCAAAACGCACCTCAAAAACGCGCACCTGAGCCTTGGCGGGGACAACAGGCTGCTGATCGTAGTGGATGACGGTGTGAACTATGATAACCTCAGCCGCGAGGAAAACCGCAAACACGTGGAGGATATGATATCCAATTTTGCACAGAAAGAGGTATCTGTGGAGATACGCAGACTAGATCCCGGCGGACATTTTGAGGAGAGCTATCCTGATCTGGAAAAAGCGATCAACATGGACATAGAAATCGAAGATGAGTAGTAAAGGAGAATGACACATGGCAAAAAGAGGAGGATTTCCAGGCGGGATGCCCGGAAACATGAACAATCTGATGAAGCAGGCGCAGCGCATGCAGAGGCAGATGGAGGAAGGACAGAAGGAGCTCGAGGCAAAAGAGTTTTCTGCCAGGGCAGGCGGCGGAGCAGTCGAAGTCGTCGTCACAGGCAAGAAGGAAGTGGTGAAAGTCACACTCTCGGAGGAGGCTGTGGACCCCGATGATATCGAGACACTCCAGGATATGATCATGGCGGCGGCAAACGAGGCGCTCCGCCAGGCGGAGGAGGCAAACAGCGAGCTCATGGGCAAAATGACAGGCGGTCTGGGCGGACTCGGAGGAGGTCTCCCCTTCTGATGGAACTATACAGCGGACATATCAACAAGTTGATCGAACAGTTTGCAAAACTTCCCGGTGTGGGCAGCAAATCGGCGCAGAGACTCGCACTCCATGTGATCAACATGCCCCCGGAACATGTCGAGCGCTTTGCGCAGATCATGGTCGATGCGCGGAAAAATATTCATTACTGCAAGACCTGCTGCACGCTCGCGGACAAGGAGTTCTGTCCCATCTGTGCAAACCCGAAACGCGATCACACGACGATCATGATCGTGGAAAACATCAGGGATCTCGCTGCATATGAGAAAACGGGCAAATATGAAGGGGTATACCATGTACTTCACGGAGCGATCTCTCCCATGCTCGGGATCGGTCCAAACGATATCCGGCTCAAAGAGCTCGTGAAACGCCTCGAGGATGATATCAGCGAAGTCATCATAGCGACGAACTCCAGCCTCGAGGGGGAGACTACGGCAATGTATATCTCAAAACTGATCAAGCCCACCGGGGTGAAAGTGACGCGGATCGCGAGCGGCGTGCCCGTAGGCGGCGACCTCGAGTGCATCGATGAGATGACGCTGCTGCGCGCACTCGAAGGCAGGACGGAGCTGTGACCGGACCGTCGCGGTCTCACAGTTTTTGCTGCTGGCTGAACAGGCACAGAAGTAGTTATATGCGAATTATGAACAAGAAGTACTGTATCTGGGAACATGAAGATAAAGTATGAAAAAATGAAAAGAAAAGAGGGAAAACAAATGGCAATCACAACAAAAGGCTTTGGGAAAACACAAGACGGTACAGAAGTAAACCTGTACACCATCAAGAACGACAACGGTGTTACCGCGGAAGTGACCAACTTTGGCGCGATCCTCGTCGGACTCTTCGTGCCTGACAAGGCAGGGAAGACAGCGGATGTCGTGCTCGGATTTGACAGCGTGGAGGGCTATTTCAAAAACGGCAGTTTCTTCGGGGCAACGATCGGACCGAGCGCAAACCGCATCGACAATGCAAGCTTTGCCATCGACGGTGTAAAGTACCAGCTTGCGGTGAACGACAGCACCAACAATCTCCACAGCGACGCTGACAAGGGGTATCACAAGAGAGTATGGGACGCGGAAGTAAAGGATAACAGTGTCGTGTTTACGATCGATGACGAGGACGGTTCCATGGGATTTCCCGGAAACAGAAAAGTCCAGGTGACATACACAGTCACCGATGACAACGGACTCAGGATCGATTACGACGTGACAAGTGACAGGAAAACCCTGATCAACATGACCAATCACACATATTTCAATCTGGCAGGGCATGACAGCGGCAATATCGAGGCACATAAGATCTGCATCCACGCTTCGCACTACACACCGGTCTATGAGCGTCTGATCCCGACCGGGGAGCTCGTGGAGGTGGCAGGCACACCGTTTGATTTCAGGACGATGCGGACCATCGGGGACGACATCGATGCAGACGACGTGCAGCTGGGGTATGGACAAGGCTACGACCACAACTTCGCGCTCGACGACTTTGACGGGACACTCAGAAAGGCAGCCTCTGTGGAGGAGCCGACGACAGGCAGGAAGATGGACGTGTACACAGACCAGCCGGGTCTGCAGTTCTACGCAGGCAACTGCATCAAGCCGGAGACCGGAAAGGGCGGGGCAGCGTACGACAAGAGAAGCGGTCTCTGCCTGGAGACACAGTGCTTCCCCGATGCGATCAATCAGCCGGATTTCCAGGATGTCGTATACGGACCGGACAGACCATATAAGACGACGACCATTTACAAGTTCTACAATTAATACAAACCAGTAATACATACCAGACTCTCAGGAGCCGTCGGCAGATCGGATCTGCCGGCGGCTCCTTTGCGCTGCGCCGCCGGCTGCACAATTTTTTTCAGGGCTGACGCATTTCGACAGATTCCTCATCTGGGAAGTGTTAAGATAGCATTGATAGCTCAAGGATCTTAATACGAAAGGATGCAAAGGTGATGCCAAGATGGACAAGCAAACAAATATACACACAAACGCGCAGGGTTTCATCCCTGTAAACACACGGACGATAGGGGCTCCGGAGGGGATCTATATCCTGTATCTCGAAGATTATGTACATACATTCATGAAAAAGCTCTTGTCAAACACTCCGCAGAATGTGCCCCTAAAGGGCAGAAAGAGACTGGGAGAGAGCCAGGACTATCAGCAGGACTATGAGATAGAGAGCACAGTGCAGCAGGAGATCGCGCTCTACGGCAGATCGATCGAGGAGAACGGCAGATACAGGATCGTGATATCCGGGGCAGCAGTTTCAGGCGGCGGCAGTGACAGGATCCAGCAGTTGAACAACACGTATTTTCCCTCGTGCTCCTACATAGGAAATGCGAATGTGAGTCTCAACAAGGATTCCAGGCTGCGGCTTGAGCTGACGCTGCGCAGCACCAGAGTGATCCTGGACGACTTTTACATATACTATGACCAGAATGAGGAGATGCAGAATTATCTGGTGGAGTGGAACACCACAAGGGAGAACGATACGGGCAGAGTGATACTGTCCCCGACAGAACACGACACCCACGCGAGGAACAGTGTGGGCGACGCAGCGCAGCTGAGCAGGATCACACAGGCGTACAACAGGGAGGAGGCAAAAGTCAGTTTCATGTGGAATGTCATGAATGTTCTGTGCCTTGGATTTGTCGTGTGTGTCATGGCGTACGGTATCATTTCCATGAACAATTACAACAAAATGCAGAACATGCAGGACAATATCGATTACTGCATGGCGTTTATCGAGGAGAACACATCCTTTCTGCAGCGCGCATCGGGCACAGATGCAGACCAGTCACTGCCCGTTTCCGCGATGCAGCAGGGTGGGCTGGCAGAAAACGGGACCGCAAAGCAATATGCGCCGCAGGAAAAGGCACCGTCCGCAGAAACAGCGCCGCAGGAGCCGCACACAGCGGCAGCAGAACCGTCAGATTCCGAACAGGAACCGCCGGCACAAGAGCCGTCTGAACAAGAACCATCTGATCAAGAAGCGTCTGATCAAAAACTATCTGAACAAGAAGCGTCTGAACAAGAACCATCCGAACAGGAACCGTCGACGGCGCAGGATCCGGTACAGCCGTCCGGGGAGACATCGGAGACAACACAGGTATTGGCGCAGCCGCCAGCCGTGGCTGATGAACCGCAGCCGCCCGCACAGGCGGAAGCCGCGGAGACAGAGCAGCCCGCACAGCCGGTCCAGGATCAGACACCCGTCCCGCAGTACTATGTCGTCCGCAGAGGTGATACGCTCAGAACCATATGCTACGATATCTACGGGGACTATTCCCGCGTAGATGAGATCTGCAGGTGGAACAATATAGACGATCCCAATAATATTCTTTATGGACAAAAGCTTTTACTTCCATGAAAATAATGTTATACTGTATCTGTTCAGCTGTGCGCATGTGGACGCGGCTGGGGAGATACAGTATTTTTGTGAGCGTTAAATGAGGTATGCTGATGGCGGAAATAAAGGATTTTAACAGAAATCAATACCTGTTAAAAGGTGGGAAAGAGAACAAGGGCAAGGAAAAAGAGCATGACAGTGAGAAAAAGTCGATGGACAACATGCTGGCAAGGCACAGACAAGTCAAGCTGTATTCTGTTCTGTCGGTCCTGGCGCTCGCAGCAGTGGTCGTAGTCGGATCCTACATCAATTATAAAAATAAAGTTTATATCGATTATGAAGTGATACAGCAAAATGCGTGGGTCAGGGCTTCGGAGTCCAAAAGCTTCGATCTTGGCGGCACACTCTTCACATACAGCAATGACGGTATGAACTGTACGGATCTAAAGGGAAAGACCATCTGGAACCAGACATACGAGATGCAGAATCCGGAGATCAGAACCTGCGGAAAGACAGTGGCAGTCGGGGACTACAATGGCAGAAGGATCTATGTCGCAAACACACAGGGCGTGATCGGGACAGTGGAGACCACGATGCCGCTAAGGGATTTCAGCGTGTCCTCCAACGGCGTCGTGGCAGCTGTCCTGGACGATTCGCCAGTCACATCGATCTATCTGTACAATGCTGCCACCGGGGAAGCGTTTGCGGACTTCAAGACCAGAATGAGCAATTCGGGATATCCCATAGCGATCGATATCGCAAGCGACGGCAGTCTGGTCGCGGTTTCTTACATAAAAGTTGAAAAAGGCAAAATGGTATCCAACATCGGCTTTTACAATTTTTCTTCAGTGGGGCAGAACTATACCGACAATTTCGTCAGCGGCTACGTGTACCCGGAAGCAGTGATACCGATCGTGCACTTCATGGGAAATGACACCGTGTTTGCCGCAGCGGATAACCGCAGGATGTTTTTCAGGGGCAGGCAAAAGCCGGAAAGCCTGTCAGAGACCATGATATCAGAGGAAGTGCAGAGCGTGTTCTGCGACGAGGACCACGTAGGGTTCGTGTTCTTTAACACTGCGGCGGAGACGGCATACCGCGTCGAGATCTATGACACCAACGGCAAGAAAGTCAGCGAGATCCCGTTTGATATGGAATACAAAGAGATCATATTTGATGCGTCAGGTATCATTATATACAATGAAAATGAGTGCCTGATCTATGACTGGGGCGAGAAACTCAAATACCATGGAGTCTTCGAGGAGAGAGTCCTGTGTTTCATCCCAGGCAGGAACATATCGAAGCACACGCTCGTCACAGAGGATGCCATACAGACAATACAGCTTCATTAACTTCATGGACAAGGGTGAAACAGACTCTTTATTTTTCGGCTTATGCACACATAGGGGAGGGACATATTTGGAAATCAATATTCTTTTTATCATAGTAGTACTCACACTGTCTGCGGGGACGATATGGGGGTGGAAAAGGGGACTTTTGGAAAGCATCATACGCATCATATCCTGCATACTGGGAATACTGGTGATCGTAGTGGTGGCAAAAGGCGTCGGAAGCTTTATGCAGAAGCGCTATATGCAGGTGATCATGGCACTTGCCCTGCTGGTTTTGATTCAGATCATCCACAAAGTCGTGCGATTCCTGACAGAGACCTTCAAGCTAGTCCGTGCGATTCCGGTCGGAAAGCTGGCGGACAAGCTCGCGGGGGCTGTGCTCGGGCTTGCGGAGTCCGTTTTTGTGATATGGCTGTTTTTCTTGCTGATCGGGGTCTTTGACGTGATGGATCTGAACAAGTGGGTGACAGAGCAGGTAGAACAGAGCCGCTTCCTCACGCTGATCTACTATTCCAATTACCTGATCGAGCTGTTGAAAAAAGTCCTGTATTAGAGCGTAATTTCCGTCTGGATGGAGCACTGGTACAGCATTGCGCAAATAGCAGTGAATACAGCACCTGCTATTTGCACCAGTTTTTTCACTGTTATTTAGGCAATGCTGTACTAGAGCGTGTTTGAAAAATCATTCCCGCCATCTATACGCCCCACTTTGCGTGATATTTGCACCGAATTCAGTCA
>ERZ808054.1257-NODE-1257-length-15290-cov-4.525077_pt1 | contig 15290 bp, 15 predicted proteins | sample MGYA00380201_ERZ808054 | MGnify/ENA primary metagenome ERZ808054 (study PRJEB31490, sample SAMN06133419) | mouse gut metagenome | isolation source: Z5_2 | host: mice | place: China: Chengdu | collected 2015-05 ... | reverse complement strand
GGATTCACGGTATCATAGTCCCGGACTTCCGGTATCCGTTCCTCCGGAACGGGGGTACATTTTTACCGTAATATACATTTTATTTCCTTAATCGTCAAAAAATTGTAGTGGCAAATTTCCAAATAAACGCCATTTACAGCCATTGGACCTCGCACTCTGTAATGGCAAAAAATCATTTTCCTTCTGATTGCATAAAAATACCGGCAGTGACTGTTTTTTGTCACTGCCGGTATGAAACTTTAAGTTTTTATATGATCGTTTTTCCTGTTACTTTGCCAGGGCCTTAAGCTGGCCATTTACAACATCAATCCAGATGGTGTCGCCCGTATGCACCCCGTCAGAAAGAATCAGTTTCGCCGCCAGGGTCTCCACATGCTTTTGTAAGTAGCGCTTGAGAGGCCTTGCTCCATACACCGGATCATATCCGTTCTCCACAATAAACTGTTTTGCAGAATCAGAAAGGGCAATGGAAAGCTCCCTGTCTGCCAAGCGTTTATTAACGTCCGCCAGAAGAAGATTTACAATTCCTCCGATATTTTCCCTGGTCAACGGCTTAAACAGAATGGTTTCATCCAGCCTGTTTAAAAATTCCGGACGGAAATGGGCCCTTAAGTCGTTCATAACCATCTGTTCTGCCTCCGGCTTAATTTTTCCGGCTTCATCAATTCCCTCCAGAAGATACTGGGAACCGATGTTGGAGGTCAGAATGATGATGGTATTTTTGAAATCCACGGTTTTTCCCATGGAATCCGTGATTCGTCCGTCATCCAGAACCTGAAGCAGAATATTGAACACATCAGGATGGGCCTTTTCCACTTCGTCAAAGAGGACAACACAGTAGGGTTTCCGTCTCACAGCTTCTGTGAGCTGTCCTCCTTCATCATACCCCACATATCCTGGCGGCGCTCCGATCAGACGGGATACGGAATGTTTCTCCATATACTCACTCATGTCGATACGCACCATATTATTCTCGTCATCAAACAGATTTTCCGCCAGCGCCTTGGCAAGCTCTGTCTTTCCGACACCGGTGGGACCCAAAAACAGGAAGGAGCCGATGGGCTTCGTGGGGTCCTTGATTCCGGCTTTGGAACGGATAATGGCCTCCGTCACCTTCTCCACACCTTCGTCCTGTCCGACTACACGTTTGTGGAGCTGCTCGTCCAGATGAAGTGTCTTATTTCTTTCGCTCTCTGTCAGCTTTGCAACAGGGATTCCGGTCCATCTGGAAATAATTCTTGCGATTTCATCCTCGGTGACGCTTTCATGCACCAGGCTTAAATCCTGGTTTTTCACCCGTTCCTCCTCCTCGCGGAGTTCCTTTTCAAGCTGCGGCAGCTTCCCATACTGCAACTCCGCCGCCTTATTTAAGTCATACTTCTGTTTCGCATCCTGAATCTGGCGGTGCAGGCTTTCAATCTCTTCCCGCAGGCCGGAAAGTTTATCCACTGACGCTTTCTCATTTTCCCACTGGGCTTTCTGGGACGCAAAGGTGTCATGAAGCTCTGCCAGCTCCTTCTGTAAGTCAGAAAGCCGTTCCTGGCTTAAATGATCTGTTTCCTTCTTAAGGGCGGCTTCCTCGATCTCAAGCTGCATAATCTTTCTGGAAAGCTCATCCAGCTCCGTCGGCATGGAATCCAGCTCTGTTTTTATCATGGCACAGGCCTCATCCACCAGATCAATGGCCTTATCCGGAAGAAAACGGTCGCTGATATAACGGTTGGAAAGCACCGCGGCCGACACCAGGGCGGAGTCCGTAATTTTTACTCCATGGTAAACCTCATAGCGGTCTTTTAAGCCACGGAGAATGGAGATAGTATCCTCCACCGTAGGTTCATCCACATGAACCGGCTGGAACCGGCGTTCCAGGGCTGGGTCCTTCTCAATATATTTCCGGTATTCATCCAGGGTTGTCGCACCAATACAGTGAAGCTCACCGCGGGCAAGCATTGGCTTCAACATATTTCCGGCATCCATGGAGCCCTCGGTTTTTCCTGCTCCCACAATGGTGTGAAGCTCATCAATAAACAGGATAATCTGCCCTTCGCTCTTCTTTACCTCCTCCAGAACCGCCTTTAACCGCTCCTCAAATTCGCCCCGGTACTTGGCGCCTGCCACCAGAGCTCCCATATCCAGGGAGAACAGCTTCTTATCCTTTAAGCCCTCCGGAACGTCGCCGCGGACAATTCTCTGGGCCAGTCCCTCTACCACGGCGGTTTTACCCACACCGGGTTCCCCGATTAAAACCGGATTATTCTTCGTTTTTCTTGATAGAATCCGGATTACATTCCTGATCTCCGAATCACGGCCGATTACCGGGTCCAGCTTCTGGTCCCTGGCCCGTTCCACCAGGTCAGCCCCATACTTATTCAGGGTATCATATGTGGCTTCCGGATTATCACTGACCACGCGCTGATTTCCGCGCACCGTGGAAAGCGCCTGCAAAAATTTGTTTCTGTCAATTCCATACAGCCGGAAAAGTTCCTTCACCCCACGGTTGGGTTCCTTCAGAAGGCACAGGAAAAGATGCTCAACAGAAACATATTCATCTCCCATGGCCTTCGCCTCGTCCTCGGCGCTTATTAAAACCTTATTCAGATCATTGGTCAGGTACACCTGGCCCCCTCCGGATACCTTCGGCAGCTTATTTACGGCCTGTTCCGCCTCATTCAAAAACTGCTCACCGGATATTCCCATCTTTGTTATAAGCTTCATAATCAGGCTGTCTTCCAGCCTCAGAAGACTCACCAGAAGATGCTCCTGGTCAATTTGCTGATTTCCATATTCATAAGCTAACTTTTCACATCCCTGTACGGCTTCCACCGACTTCTGTGTAAATTTGCTGATATTCATATTCAAGCCTCCTCAGTTTCTATGTGTCAACTTGTTATACATGGAATATATCACGTATTATTAGCACTGTCAATAGTCGAGTGCTAATTTTGTATGAAAAGTTTGAAATCCGGCGTATCCGTCTATCATAATTTCCTTTTTCTGCCCGAAGGAATGTTTTTGACACTTTGGGATGAACTTTTGATACTTTGGAAGCTGCTTTTTAATAAGCAATCCTGAAATAATCCAAATATGCTTTGTATTTATCCTGTGCGGTCAGACAGGTATCTGTCAGATAACCTTTTTCCCTGCTCCATCCTTTTAATCCACGGTAATAGGACATTTTCAGATTGTCCTCAATAATGAATGGAACAATATTGTATTTCAGGCACTCCTTAAACATAATCAGTCTTCCCACACGCCCATTACCATCTGGTAATGGAACGATGGGGATAACTGTCACATCGGCTTTTTTCAATAAATAAAGAACAGATATATCTAATCACATCTGCTCTTTACAATATACCTATATAACACACCCATGAGAAATCAATTTTTGCTGTTTATCTGTCAGACTACTATAATTCAAAACTTCTAAATCAGATTTAAGATAATTGCACATGTAACTACGAATAATACTTTTTTTATCTATATTTTCAAATTTGAATTTTGAATTGTCAAACGAATTTCCATCAAAAAAACCACTAATAAATCGTTCCTCGTTATTACCACTATGCAGTAATTCATCAATAACAAACAAACCAGAAAAATCTATTGTTCTTAATTGTTCTTGAAGTTCATTAACAAAATCAAAAGGAGAATCACTGGTTTTCATAATAACTAGGATTTTTATTTCTTTATTATCAAGATTTACTATATCAAAATTATTCATATGTCTTCTCCTTTCTTCGTTTTACTACTTATTCATAATATTCATCAATAAGCGATAATGTTCTTTTAATTAAATCATGTGCTCTTCCTACATCAAGCAAATCTGTTGTGTCCAAAGGTGCTGTAGGGTCATCCCAATGAGATAATTTATTTCGGTTACTATTAAAGAAAGTATAACAATTCCCTATATATTTCACTTGGTCTGTAGTAGCTTTCCCATATCTATCAGAACATAACCTATATTTTGCCCCTACTTTCTCAAACATATCATAACCATTTACTTTTATATATTTCCAATCAGGAATAATCTCCAAATTCAAAAGAATCATTTTTAAATGACCATCTATTGCTCTGATTACTGGTTGAGCCAAAAAGGTGCCATCAAACATATTCCCATCTAGTTTTAAATTGTAAACTGCCTGATGTAATGTCTTTGACATTTTTGCTGGCAATTTATCATAAGCATTCGGCATATAATATTGAACTTTTGAACTTATTTCATCTTTATCAATATTAATTTTGTATGTATCATTGTATATCTGTGGGATTTTCTCAATTTCTACTAATTCAGTCACATATGACAGAATCGTTGAAAAGAGCTGTTTGGGTTTTCCTTGCATAACAAGTTTATTTCCCTTGTTATAATAATTTATCACTATTTTATCCTTATTTCCTAATTTTAATGAAACAGAGCGCCCATTTGCAATATGTTTTTCTTCTTTTTGAATATTATTTACTCCAAATTCTTCCTCTAACAAAGTCAATATTGTTTCTATATCAGACCACAGGATATCATCAACGGTAAACCAAAAATCTCCTTTTTTTATTTTAGGAATTCCTTTCCCATTCGTCAAAGCCGCTTTTGCTAATTTATCAGCTTCTTCATTATATTTGTTCCCTGTATGTGCAGTAATTTTTTTGAATGAAATATCAAGCTTATTACTATTCTCTTTCATGAAATCCGCATACTTCTTTGTCAAACTGTTTTTGGCTCTCCACTCGCCAGTAGCCCATTTCTCTATGCCTAAATAATCATAACATATCTCTATTGCGGAATATCCATTCTTATCACACCATTTTACTGCAAACATTGCTCCGAGCATCTCTCCCGTGACGTTCCGCAATGCTATTGAATCAGGATTATCTCCATTTCCGGACTCCCGAACGACCTCACCATTAGGGGTAATTATAATACAACCAAACGCATACTTGCCAATATCTGCATCAAAACTACCATCGACATATGCAATAATCTGATTTTCTAAACATTCTTCCCCTTTTTCAAAAGAACTATTCAGCTCGATCTTCTCTATCCCAGATAAGTATTCATTTGCTTCTTCCTCTGTAAAAAAGCTTTTGTATTCTGCCCCTGGATACCCATTAACTGAATCTCTACATTCATCCCAACTTCTAAAAATCCCAACTATTTTTCCTTTTCTTACAGCATATATCTTTTTCTTCGCCATTGCTTTCCTCCAGAATGATGTATTATAGCAAGTATTCCTTTGCATGTCAACACTTTCATACTCTAATCGTATAGTTAGACATTACTGCTGAAGTGAAAAGTTTATTTCCACTTTGAAGGGGGCAAAGTAGATTTTAGTCTTTCACAAATTTCCACTTACACAAATGTTGCATTTAGTCTTACACTTATAATGCCTGGCAGCTGCCGGAAAGGCAGGTGCTTTACATGAGTGATAGTAATTCCTTTTCCCACCTTACCCTGGAGGAACGCCGTATTATACTAACCGGCATCACCAACGGCTCCACAAAAACCGCCATTGCACAAACCATCGGCAAGGACAAGTCCACTGTGGGCAAGGAGATCAAACTCCACAGAACACTGTCCCACAAATGCAGCCTCCCCCTGGAATGCTCCGCTTACCGTAAGTGCGTCCATGGACGACAGTGTACTCCCGATTGCCCGGAGTATGTTCCCTTCTGTTGTTCCAGACGGGACCGCTCCCCCGGCGCCTGCAACGGATGCTCCGGCTGGAGCCGCTGCAGGTTCAACAAGTACACCTATTCCCCCGAAGATGCTCAGTTTGATTATAGGGAGACCCTCATTGACTCCAGGCAGGGCGTGAACCTGACTACGGCTGAGGCTAAGGCAATGGCCTCCGTTATCGGACCCCTCCTTAAGCAGGGGCTCTCCCCTTATCAAATCCTGGAGATCCACCCAGAGCTTGGCATCTCCGAGAAAACCTTGTACAACTACATTGAGGGCGGTGTGTTCCATGAAGTTGCCGACATATCCGCCCTGGACCTGCGCCGCCAGGTTTCACGCAGAATCCCGAAAAAGAAAGCGAAAGGATATAAAAAGAGGGCTGACAACAGATACCTTCAGGGAAGAACGTACAAGGACTATCTGGCTTACATGGAAGAGAACCCTGATGTTTTCGTCACTCAGATGGACACCGTATACAACAATGAGTCCTCCGGCCCTTTCATCCAGACTTTCAAGTTCCTGAATGCGGGGGTGCTTTTCGGCATATTCCACTGCTCTAAGACTGCAAAGGATATGAGGGATGGCATTGACATCCTTGAGTCCATTCTCGGTCCGGCTGTCTTCCGCAAATATGTCCACGTCCTCCTCACGGACCGGGGGGCCGAATTCTCTGCCGCTGATGCTATGGAAACCTCTGGGGACGGCACTCGCAGAACCAGAGTGTTTTTCTGTGACCCCATGAGGGCCGGACAGAAAGGCAGCCTCGAAAACAAGCACATCGAACTGCGCTATATCCTGCCCAAAGGAACGAACATGGAGGCGCTGGGGCTGGACGGCCAGGATGCACTTAACCTTGTCCTGAGCCATATAAATTCCTCCCCGGTGGAAAAGCTGGGCGGCAAGAGCCCCTTGGAACTGGCAGATTTCATGTACCATAACCTCTATGAAAAGCTGGCTGCCTTTGGCATCCGGCAGGTTGATAAGGATAAGGTCATTTTGAAGCCTTATCTGCTAAAGAAATAAAGGGCAGGAAATAGAACAAGAGAAACAGCAGGCGGCTGTCAGAAGATAACTGAACCGTACATCCCCAAGTGGAAGTTAGTCTTGCTCCCTTAAAAAACAGCACTAAAATCCGCTTATTTGTCATGCTCGGAAACCATCCCCGCCAGCACTGTACCTGCTGTTTCCGGAAACTATTGTAACACTCATTTCTACTTTAGGGAATAAAATATGCGGCAACCACTTCATTCTGTAAGAGTAACTGCCACTTTTTTCCAATGACTTTTCAAAGTGGAAATAAACTTTTCACTTCAGCGTTAGACATTACTATTCATAGTTTCCAACCGCTCATGGAAACGGCATTTATACATCTAAAGTTGCCTACAACAAGACTTAAAAACTCTCATGATTCACTGTACCGAATCATAAATGCGTAGTTTATATACATTTCGACTACGAATAATAACAGATAGACACCCTTTCTCAAAATAATTATATTCCATATCTATAAATAGCTCAACAAATTTATAAATTATTCACCAATCAATCTATCCGTCTTCTCTTTCTTCTCAATAATCACATCTTCTCCAACAATCATACAAATACTTTAACTATTTTTTATATACAAAGCAGTTTGCCGCTGTTACGCCGCTTTCTGCCGGTGTCTCTGTGTTACATTACCATCCTGGAAAGGATGAATTCTCTCAAACTTCACATGGAAGTCCAGAATATCTTCAAAAGTATTTTCTTCCCTGGCATTGTACGCTGCCAGCAGAGCTTTCATTTTATCGGCAACTTCTTCCGGAAGTACAGTGTCCATGCCGCCAGCCTCATTGGGCAATTTCTTATAATCTCCCGCAGCAAACCAGTCTTTTCTGGAATCACTTGTACCATTCTTCAGAATCAGATGAAGCTCCTTAATAAACTTCTCTGTTAAGGTTGCTTTTGCATTGTCAATGATCATATCAATACAACGAAAATGATTTACTGTTTCAATTATATCGTCTACATTCAGCACTTCATTTTCTATGCCGATGGTGTTGGTTTCAAAAATATATCTTGTCTGCTCATGTGTCAGACGACTGCCCTCGATATGGTTGGAGTTATATGTTAAATCAATCTGCGTCTTATGGTAAATACCGCCGGAATATTTACATGCTTTCTGCTCCCGCAAAATATCAGGCAAAGTAATTGGCAGTTCTTTCCGTTTGTTAGAACGCTCTGGCTTCCCTGCATTTTCAGGAATGTTCCAGGTCTTGCCGGTAACAAATGCACCTGGCACTCGTCCCTGAGCACAATAATTTCTTACACTGCGCTCTGAAACATTCCACCTTTTTGCCATTTCAGCAACTGAAAGGTATCGTATCTGCTCCCCTCCGTTATAAATTCAATCAAACTTTTACACCTGTCCAGTATATCATACTATCGGCAAAAAATTTAATTGTATTCCTATATTTATCTCATGTTTTTGCCGATTCCGGTATGTTTTCTATTAGCTGAGAAACGCATAAAAGTGTGATATGAATCATATTCCTATAAATAAATATGTAAACTGAGGTTTATCAAATATAATATAGAGACTGGACACTATCTTTTGCGAAGTAATATCCAGTCCTGTTTTATTCTTGGTTTCATTGGCGATACACACCGTTCTGTCAGGTTATCGCAAAAGAAAGATTCTTTTCTTTATATATCAGTTTTACAGTTCTCAATAAAGTCATTTTGCTTATGGCATCACATTTTCCTCTTCGTCCCCTTCCCTTTTCTCCAAAACCTGTTTATAATGGAACCATTACTGTCCGCCGCCCTGTGCCCATGCCATAAAACTGTCAGGGAACGGCCGGACAACGAAACCTTACAGGAGAAATATCACATGATAATTTTTAATGCTGTATATCAGCTTCTCTGGGGCGATCTTGTGACTCTGCCGCTTCCTGGCGGAAATTCCATCGGCCTGTCTCTGCTGGTTTTAATCCTGGTGCCGACAGGCATCTATTTTACATTCCGCACCAGATTTCTTCCGATCCGCCTGTTTCCGGAAATGGTCCGGATTGCCACCCAAAAACAGGCCGCACGGGGAAAAAATTCCATTTCCGGTATCCAGACCCTGATCATTGCCACCGCCACAAGAGTCGGCATGGGAAACCTGGTGGGAGTTGTTGCGGCAATCTCCGCAGGCGGGGCCGGAGCCGTGTTCTGGATGTGGATAACGGCCATCCTCGGCTCTTCCACTGCCTTTGTGGAAGCCACCCTTTCCCAGCTTTACAAGGAAAAAGACCCTCTCTATGGCGGATACCGCGGCGGTCCCGCCTACTATATCCATGCCCTTTTTACCAGGAATCGCAAACCCCAAAGATATTCTGTCATTGCTGTGCTCTTTGCCATTTCCGGTCTGATCTGCTGGTGCGGCATCAGCCAGGTAATCAGCAACTCCGTTTCCTCGGCCTTTTATAATGCCTTCCATATTCCGCCCCTTGCCACTACCATTATCCTGGTCCTTCTGGCGGCCGTCATCGTCCTTCGAAAGAACGCAACGGTAAAGGTTCTGGATATTATGGTTCCCTTTATGGCAGGCTGCTATTTTCTGATTACCGTATTCATCATTATAAAAAATGCAGGACAGCTTCCCCAGGTATTCCGGAATATCCTGGAAGAAGCCTTCGGCATCCGCCAGGCTGTGGCCGGAGGTTTCGGCGGCGTTTTGATGAACGGAATCAAACGGGGACTTTTCTCCAACGAGGCAGGATCCGGCTCCGCCCCCTGTGCCTCCGCCGCCGCGGATGTGGAACATCCTGCAAAGTCAGGTCTTTTACAGGCATTCGGCGTCTTCATTGACACCATTGTGATCTGCAGCTGCTCTGCCTTTATTATGCTTTTAGTTCCAGAGAACCTGGTAAACGGTCTTTCTGGCATGGACCTGCTCCAGGCCGCCATGAATTACCATATGGGAACCTTCGGCGTTATTTTCATAGCGGTCACGTTATGGCTCTTCAGCTTTTCCACCTTCATCGGCATTCTTTTTTATGCCAGACCCAATGTGGCCTATCTGTTCGGCGACAACTGGATTTCACAGACTGCTTATAAGATTCTGGCTCTTATGATGCTGTTTATCGGCGGCCTGGCCGCCTATACCTTTGTCTGGGACCTGGGCGATGTAGGAATCGGCCTCATGACCATCTTCAACATGATTGCCATTCTCCCGATGTCCAAAGAAGCCATACGCTGTCTCTCTGAATACGATAAAACAAGAGGCAGGAATAACGGCAGTATCTCTTAAAAAGGAAGTAACATCTCAACCTCGCATCTTCTTGCCCGCGTACTGCGGACAAGAAGCGCCGGGCGTCCGCCCTTTGCCACATCGTCAAATGGCAAAATTAATTTTTTCTTGCAAATATTATCACTCCATGGCATAATATAAGTAAGAAATTCTTACAAGAAAGGGGCATATGTAAATGAGTATGCAAATATTAACCGTTTCTTCCAAAGGTCAAATTTCCTTGCCCGTCAACATTCGAAAACTTCTGTCGATTGATGCAGGCGATAAACTGGTGGCATATACTTCAGGAGATGTTATCATGCTCAAAACGTTAAAACTTCCTTCTGCAGAAGAATTTGAAACTTCACTGGACGAAGCTCAAAAATGGGCACTGTCTGTTGGATACAATGAAAATGATGTTGATGATATTGTTAAATCAATTAGAAAAAAGAAACGTGTATGAGAATTGTAATAGATACGAATGTTTTGATATCCGGTGTGTTTTTTGGTGGATTTCCAAGAAAAATTCTTAGTGCTGTTGTTGGGCAAAAAATAACTGCCTGTGCAACAGCGGAAATTATGGTTCTGTGGGCTATGCGGGGGGCCTGATTCCCCCGCCCGATTTATCTTCTGCATATTCTGTCATTCTCAGTGCTCAGACTTAAGCCCCGCGCCACACATGGGAATCAGTGTATCCGGAGTCCGCCCATGCTCTTTTACATAGGCCAAGTATGCCGCATAAGTTCCCGCCGTCGTATGCTCACAGAATACCCCCTTCTTTGCCAGGGCTTCCCTGGCTTTAAGGATTCCATCCTCCGGCACCGTCTGCATTTCAATCCCATATTTATAGATATACTCAAGAATTTCCTTCCCCCGCATGGGCTCGGCAATGGCGATTCCCTCCGCAATGGTAGGGACGGAACAAATCGCTTCCGGCTCCTTCTTTCCCTTCTTCCAGGCCTCCACCAGGGGATTGCACCGCTCGCTCTGTACAGCCACCACCTTTGGCATCCGGTCGATGACACCGCTTTTAAGGAGATGCTCCAGTCCCTTCATCACGCCAAGAAACAGGGTTCCGTTGCCTGTGGGGATAAAAATGTGCTCCGGAATCCTGTGAAGCTGCTCAAATACCTCATAAATATATGTTTTAGTACCCTCATAAAAGAACGGATTATACACATGGCTGGCATAGTAAATCCCCTCCTCCTCCACCTTCCGGCGGCAGGCGGCCGCGCAGGCCTCTCTGTTTCCCGGGATCACATGTACCGAAGCGCCGTGGGACCGGATCATCGTGATTTTTTTCGGAGAGGTTCCCTCCGGCACAAAAATTTCACATGAAATCCCGGCCTTTCCGCAGTAGGCCGCCACGCTGTTTCCCGCGTTTCCGCTGGAATCCTGCACCACCTGTTTTACGCCCATGGCCTTACAGTGGGCTGCTAAAACAACGGCTCCCCTGTCCTTAAACGATAAGGTCGGCATAAAATAATCCATTTTAAGAAGCACGTCTTCATCCAGAGGCACCACCGGAGTCATTCCCTCTCCCATGGTGATATCCTTCCATGTATCTCCCTCCAGAGCCAAAAACGCCCGGTACCGGAACAGCCCCCAGGTATCCCGGTCCACTTTTTCCAGATCAAATTTCGGCGGTTCACAGGAAAGTTTCCACAAACCTCCACAGAGGCATTTTGCTTTTCTTGTGGTTACCGGCTCCCTGCGTCCGCATTCCGAACAAATATATTCCATTTTCCTGTCCACCTTTCCATGAGCGGGCCTGTGCTCAGACGTTCTCGATAATTTCCGCCGCCTTCATCCCGCGGTTCACAATATACTGATATTCTTCGGACATTTCCGGAAGCTTTGATAAATCCGGCTCTCTGTTTTCAAGGAATGCCCCGGAAATCTGAAACATCAGCGCTTCCCCATAGGCGTGCTCATCCATGTTTTCTTCCGAAAGCACCTCCCCCTGGAATTTCATATCTTCTGTATCCTCTTCCTGACCCAGAGCCATATGAGTCAGGGTTTCCAGTATAATAACAAAATGCTCCTCATCCCAGGCAGACAGATACATGCATTTGCAAAGCCCCTTTGTAAAAAACGGATAATTTGCATAACAATCCAAAAGCTCATGAAACCGCGTCCTGTGGCCGGAATTTTCAAACATGCCGGCATTTTCCAGCGCCATAAAGCAGGCATCTTTCCATAACATAAAAATTCTCCCTTCTTTTAAAGCAACCGTCCAGATAATCCTTAAACAATTACTTTATAAACGCATTATACTCATTTGAAGAGACAGGCAAGTCTCATCCCGCGCAGTTCGTTTTATCCTTTCTTTGTTTGCTTCATTTGAAGCAGACGCAGAGAAATATACATTGTAAACTAACATTGGCACAATTATGAAAGAGCTTCGGACGTACAGAGGCTTGCCAGGGCAGGCAAATTTTTCACCACTATTTTACCCCGGCTGGTGGATATCAGGCCCTGGCCACGAAGCTTTGTCAGTTCGCGTGTGATTTGAACTCTGCTGAGGCCCAGGAGTTCCGCCAGTTTATCCTGTGTTATGTCAATCACAAGACCGGAATTGGAGGGTTGATTTACTGTGAACAAATAAAGCAGGTTGCACACTTTAATGAGAGATGGGTTGTATTCCTGATGGATCGTTTCAAAAAGGAAGCGATTGATATACATGGAGTGCCAATTTACTACCTGTTCACTGAGCGCCATATTGGATTCAAACATTTTCTGAAATTGCAGAACAGTGAATTCCAAAACTTTCATTTCTGATAATGCAACGGTAATCAAAGAAAGTTCGATTTTATAATCATTCTGACGATAACCGGGAAAAACCGTACCCGCGCCATGAAAACTGATAATTTTTCTTCGGCCATTTTCATGATCCGCGTAGTGGATAGCTGCTCCAGAAATAATGTAGTGTATCACTTCATATGGCTGACCCGGCTTCCAGAGATACTCTCCGCTGTGAAAGGTACGCTTAATATGCGGTTGTGACAAAAAGTAATCATAAAACGGGCGAAAATCATCGGCAAAGTAGTATCTTGGCAGCAGCATGGTATCACCTCACAACACCTCGGTTTGTCTTCTATTTTATCACTTTCAGTGCCTTTTTTCAACTATACCTTGACAGGAGGAAAATGATGATATGAAAATTGTTGTTATCACCGGAAGCCCGCACAAGAATGGAACATCTGCATTGCTGGCAGATGAGTTCATTCGCGGGGCAGGGGAAAACGGACATGAAGTTTTCCGCTTTGATACTGCTTTTGAGTGTGTTCATCCCTGCATTGGATGTGATGCCTGTGAAACTGGCAAGAAGCCCTGTGTATTCAAGGATTGCATGACAGAGTTGTATCCGAAGTTGAAAGAGTCGGACATGGTGGTATTTGTTTCTCCTCTGTACTATCATGGCTTATCCTCGCAGATCAAAATGGCGATTGACCGTTTTCATGGAATAGATGACCACCTGCACGGTGCGGACAAAAGAGCCATGTTGATCGTAACGGCTGCGGATACTGCTCCTTCTGTAATGAATGGAGCTGTCGGGACATATCGCGAAACTTTGCGATATCTGGGCTGGAAGGATGCCGGAATGCTGCTGGCATATGGATGCTATACAAGAGCGGATATTGAAAAGACAGACTATCCGCATAAAGCTTATGAATTGGGAAAGCGAGTGAAAAATGATGGAGTTGCTGAATAAGCCGCTGATAATATGCGGTAAAGAAATCAAAAACCGGGTCGTTGTCCCTGCTATGTCGGACTTTGGAACAGTCGCGCCAGATGGGTTCATCCGGCAGAGCCATATTGATCGTTATGGAGCATATGCCAAAGGCGGCGCAGGGCTGATTATTATAGAAGCCTGCTCTGTGGTGCAAATGCCGGAAAACCGCGATACAGTTGTTTTAGAGCATGACGGCTGCATTCCCGGCATGAAACGGCTTGCAGATGTGATCCATCAATACCAGGCCATCTCGTTAGTACAGATCATGCTCACCGGGCTGTCGACAATGCAGGAAAACAGGATTGCAGAGATCAGCAGAGAGGATTTTCTGAGGTATCGTGCTGCATTTATTTCGGCGGCTGTCCGCTGCCAAAAGGCTGGCTTCGATGGCGTTGAACTCCATGCCGCCCATGGAATGTATTTGAATCAGGTTATTGAGGCAGGCGACAGGAGTGATGAATACGGCGGTTGTTTTGAAAACCGCATTCGTCTCCTCTCCGAATTGATACAGGAAATCAAAAAATGCTGTGGATCTCAGTTTATTGTAGCAGTGCGCTTTGGGAACGCAGACATAAAAGAACTTTTGCACACTGCTCAGGCGATTGAACAATCGGGCGGCGATTTGCTGGATGTTTCCACCGGTATGGGCAGGTATACCGCTCCGGCTGATTTTCCTTTTGACAGCAAGATCTACGCCGCCTCGTTGGTTAAAAAAGATGCTCGCATTCCAGTAATCGGTGTGGGGAACATTGCAACAGGGCAACAAGCAGAAAAGATATTAACTGCCAGTTACAGTGATCTGATTGCTGTTGGCCGGGGGCATCTCTGCGACCCTGTCTGGGCGCAAAAGGTGTTCTCGGGAAAAGACCCGATTCCATGCCGCCATTGCACACATTGCCTGTGGTATGTTGATGGCAGAAAGTGTCCTGCAAGATTAGAAAGGAGATGAAGTAAAAAGTGGAAATGGAAACAATTCGATCCAACTTTATCCGCAAAGGGTTTGATTTTCAATACTTTTGCGGCAAAGAGGAGGCTGCAAAATATCTTCTTAAAAACATTTCAGGGAAAACAGTGGGAATAGGCGGATCAATGACGCTGGTTGAGCTTGGTCTTTATGAAAAGCTCCAGCAAAACAATCAGGTGTTTCGTCATTGGGAACAAGGGTCGGAGGGCGCCCACAGAGCGTCCCGAGCCGAAATCTATCTCTGCTCTGCCAATGGTCTTTCTGAAAAAGGAGATATTGTCAATATTGACGGCGGCGGCAATCGAACAGCGTCTACGATGTACGGTCATGACGCTGTGTATCTCGTATGTGGCATCAATAAACTTGCCCCTGATTTCGAATCCGCGCTTTATCGCGCCCGTAATATTGCGTGTCCTTTGAATGCACGCAGACTGAAAGTCAATACGCCATGTGCGAAAGGCGATACACTCAAATGTTATGACTGTTCATCGCCAGAACGGATATGTGCAGCAGTAGCCTGGCTTATGAAAAAGCCAAACAGCATCCGAAAAATGGAGATCATCCTGATTGGAGAAAAGCTGGGATTCTAAAAAATATGGGGAAATAGATATGCAGCATAAATGCAAAGATCGGAGGCTCTCCCCAATGTTGAACAAGTGGAGCC
>ERZ808054.1256-NODE-1256-length-15294-cov-4.547283_pt1 | contig 15294 bp, 12 predicted proteins | sample MGYA00380201_ERZ808054 | MGnify/ENA primary metagenome ERZ808054 (study PRJEB31490, sample SAMN06133419) | mouse gut metagenome | isolation source: Z5_2 | host: mice | place: China: Chengdu | collected 2015-05 ... | reverse complement strand
AATTTTCTCCTTTGCAGAATCGAACTTCATTACTATTTATTGTCAGTAACGCGCACCAGTTGCTCATTCCGTGAAAATACGATGCCAGTGCGAGGGGAAGTATCGCCCCGAATGGTTACTATGAGCGGTTCTCAGACCGTGAATAGTAACTGCCAAAAAACTAAACAAGTTAAATAAGAATTTATTATTGTTTGGAAATCCGGCTCATCTCAAGGAGCTTCGTCCGCATTTCATTTTCGATACGCTGCAATTCTTCTTCAGCGCCTTTTCTTTTAGCGCGTCCGTCCTCCTGTATTTTCATAACTTCATCGAGTGTACTGATCAGGGTCTGGTTGGTGGCTGTCAGTGTTTCAATGTCAACAATTCCCCGTTCACTTTCTTTTGCTGTCTCAATGGTGGCGGTTTTGAGGGTTTCTGCATTTTTCCGAAGGAGCGCATTGGTCATATCCGTTACTTCCTTCTGGGCTTTTGCAGCTTCGCTGGAATGGCTTAAACCGATTGCAATCACCATCTGGCTTTTCCAAAGAGGGATGGTGTTTACCAGCGTAGACTGGATTTTATCTGACATAGTGATATCGTTATTTTGGATCAGGCGGATCTGGGGAGCCATCTGCATAGAGATAGTCCTTGTCAGTTCCAGGTCATAGATCTTTTTTTCAAAGCGCTCACACATGGCGGCAAAATCTTTTGCAGCCTGGGTATCCTCCGGCAGCCCGCTTCGCTCTGCTTTTGCGAGAAGAGCAGGAAGTTCCGTGTTTCTGGAATATTCAAGCCGCTGTTTCCCGGCAAGGATGTACATGGACAATTCCTTGAAATAATTCAGGTTCAGGTCGTACATCTTGTCCAGCATGGCGGCATCTTTCAACAGAGTGATCTGATGTCCTTCCATGACTTTGCAGATCTTGTTGACGTTTGTTTCTGCCTTGTCATATTTTGCCTTCATATTTTCCAGTTTGTTGCTGCTTTTTTTGAAGAGCCCCAAGAAGCCTTTTTCTTCTGCTTCATCGAATTCCTTCAATTCGGCGACTACGTCTGTGAGCATTTGACCGATTTCACCCATATCCTTAGTGCGCACATTGTTCAGGGCGTTTTCGGAGAAGTCTGCAATTTTTTTCTGACAGCCTGCGCCGTATTGGAGCACCATCTGGGTATTGGTGATGTCAATTTGCGCCGCAAAATCATTCACCATTTTTTGTTCTTCCGGTGTGAGAACGGCTTCCGGGATTTTTTCCTTTTCTTCCGTTATGGGCATTACCGGCTCCTGAATATCCAGGGCGTTCTTTGCGTCTGCTCCGAAAGGATCCAGAGTGAGGGAAGGCGCTTCCTTTATCATGGCATCAAGATCATTGTTCATTTGTTTTCCTCCTGTTAATTATGCCTGTCAGGCAATTAGTTTGTACTAAAATCTTTGCTTCCGGTAAGACCTTCTCTTGCAAGCATGGTCTGTAAAACCTGTGCATCCGTGGTGGCATCCAGTACAGCATCCTGAAACAGATTGCTAAGGAGCTCAGAAAATGCCTGATTAATGATATCCATGGTGCGCTCAATCTCTGCTTTGGCAGCGATAATGTCAGGTCCTGGGGTACTGACTTTGTCAAAATCTTCATAAGCCTCCACCAGCTTTAAGGTAGTGGGAAGGTAGTAATCCATCATTTTATGCATCCGGTGCATCTGTTCAGGGTGCTCCCGGACACTGTCAAAAATGTCTTTCAGCAAGTTTTCCAGACGATATAATTTTTCGGAGATCACTTCCCCCGGAATCTGTTCATTTAGCTCTCTTAACTTTCGGATACACTCCATCCCTTCGGAAATCATCATATTGAGCTCAGATTCCTGTGCGTTGTCCATTTTGGCAGACTGATTTGCTGCCTCGCCACCGTCAGGTCTGGTTTGTGAAGCTGCCTGTCCTCTGGCGGCTTCTTCCCGCTGGCTTTGTTCCCTCTCACGTATGATGCGGGCTTTTTCTGCTTCCAGATACTGCTGGTGGATGGAATCGTTCAGCATAAAGCAGGTCTTTTTCTCGTCCAGGTGTCCTTCAGGGAACATACCAAGGCTCAGCATCCTGTGAATGTCCTTAATGACAAAACGGACACTCCTGCCGGTATCTCTTGCAAGGCTTTCAATCTGACCGTACATCCGCCCTCCGCAAAGCTGAATGTAACGTTTGGCGCGTGAAAGACGGTTGCGCTGGCTTACTCCGTGGCGTATCATAAAGAAGAAACCTGCAATAAAAAGAAAATTTATGATCCATCCTGCTATGGTAGTATCTCCGATAAACGCGGCAAAAAGCCTGAAAAAAGCAATGAGCAAGGAAATTCCCAGACCGATTCCGCCGAATACCTGATATAAAACATTGGAAACATTTCCTACCTGCTTGAATTTGGCAGATACAAGGGCTGTTGTCTGTTTTTTGGGAGAAGATACGGCATTGTTTTCTACATGATGCTTTCGCTTGAGAGCCTCTTGTGCAGCCTTGCGCTGAGCCTGGAGCTCTTTTTGTCTCTGCATGTGAAGCTGGCGCTTTTCGTCCTGATAGTTCTTTTTCTGATCATAGGATTTTTGCTGCGCTGTGGTCTGGTTATTACAGTTCTGGTCAGTTTCCTTCTTTTCCGGCTGATAGAAAAAATTTTCAGCAATATGTTTTCCTGCTTCATTTAATGTATCGGTAACTGTCTGAGATACCAGATCGTTCAGATTGGCAAAATCCCCTGTCCGTAAAGCCTCGGAAAGGGCACTTTTCATCTGTTCGCCCACAGCATTCCAATTCTGACTGTCATTCATTATAGTAAACCTCATGGTAATTTTGTATGACATAGTTTTTGTTTCTTCTGATTAATCAGTTTATCATATCTCGTTGTTTTATGCCATACTGTGTTATGGGATTTTTGTTGTATGATAGCAAACAACAGATAAATTTTCCGTATTTGTCAATAACAAAGGCATACATATTATTTCAAAATAAAGCACAAAAATGAAATAATGGCAAAGACCCCTATGATTACTACATGTTTTTTATAAGTCAGGCTCAAATTTAGGTTTTTTCTTGTTTATTAGTTTTTTTGAAAACAGAAGGTTTTCTTCCGTTGATGTAGACTTTGTTTCTGTCAAGAGCTTTTGGGGATCTATACCGTGACTGATGGCATATTCCGCCATGGCTTCGCTCTCAGGCATAGTTTCCCCTGATTCCGGCTCCTAACACAATGATATAATCCAGATTCCTGCGTTTTCTTACATGGATGAGATTGAGGATGACAGAAAGCAGATAGACTGCCATTAAGGGATAACAGATACACGGCGGTAAAGCTGATAATGACAAAGAGGGTAGTGTTCAGGGTATTGCTGGTCAGGTTTCCGAATTTCGGCAATATAAACGCAGGCAAACAGTAAAACAGAAAAGAGCAGAATCAGTAGTCTCGGAAATATGAAAAATATAATTTTTCTTCTTTGCATGGCGTATTTTCTGTGATACCATGTGCATAACAGATGCTGTTTATGAAAACATAAAAGCAATTTAAGATCAAAATGAATAATTTTTATGAAATAATGCATTAAATGCACAGAAAAGGTAAACAGACATGAAATACAGGAGCAGGCTTTTTCGCTGGAAAAGTCCTTTTGATGCAAAAGGGACGGAAAAAATATTCCTTGAGGCAGTCAGGGAAAACTGTCGTTTCCAATATGAAAACTGTAAGACTTACAGGGAAATTCTGGAATATTTTAAATTTCTGCCGGAGGACTTAAAAGAAAGTAAGGATATTGAAAGGCTTCCTTTTCTTCCCACATGGGTGTTTAAAAATCACACCCTTTTTTCCATGCCAAAAAGCAGGATGCTGATTCAGGCAACATCCTCCGGAACGAAGGGGAAGTTCAGCAGGATCGGATTTGAATTTGGGGGACTGTGGAACGGACTTCGAATGGTTTTGAAGGTGGGCAGGTGGCGGAAGCTGTTTTCTCTTTGGCCGGCGCATTATATTGTGCTGGGCTACAAGCCTCACAAAGGAAATCAGACGGCGGTAACAAAGACCGCCTATGGGGCGACCTTGTTTACTCCGGCGCTTAGCAGGACCTTTGCGCTTAAGGTAAAGAACGGAAAATATGAGCCGGATTTAGATGGTGTGATCGCTGCAATCCAAAAGCATGGCAGAGGGCGGTTCCCGGTGCGGTTTATGGGCTTTCCTTCTTATTTATATTTTGTACTGCAAAAGATGGAGAAACAAAATATCAGGGTGAAGCTTCCTGAGGGTTCCAAAGTCCTTTTAGGCGGCGGATGGAAACAGTTTTATACGGAACAGGTGGATAAGCAGACCCTGTATGATCTGACGGAGAAAATATTAGGGGTAAAAGAATCAAATGTGATAGAATTTTTCGGGGCAGTGGAGCATCCCGTCTTATATTGCGACTGTCCGAAGCATCATTTTCATGTGCCGGTCTACAGCCGGGTGGTCATCCGGGATGTGGATACCTTAAAGCCGGTGGAGATGGGGCAGGCAGGGCTGGTGAACCTGATCACGCCGATGATATTTGCCACACCGATTCTGAGTATCATGACCGATGATCTGGGTGTGCTGCATGACGGAAAGGAATGCGGTTGCGGTATAGAGTCGCCATATCTGGAAATTATAGGGCGCATCGGGTTTCAGGATATCCAGACCTGTGCGGCAGGGGCGGCAGAGTATATTGCTGGCAGAGCATAACAGGGCGATGTTTCAGCGTTTGAAGCGGACAGAGAAGTGTGAGGGTAGCGATGATACTTTACAAAGGGGAATTATATGAACCTTCCCGGCAGGCAGAACTGCTTGAACGGATGGAAAAGGATATCAATGAGACGCGTGCCAATAAACGGCTGGATATTTCCAAAGTGATCACTGCGGTGGATAGCATTGGGAAAAAGCTGAAGGGCGGCGTTTATCAGAAGAAAATTGAAGGGCTTGGCATGGAAGGGGTAGAAGGGCAGATACAGAGCATAGCTGCCATGGCAGCCCGGGAAAGTCTGGAGTACAGGCTGGAGGTTGAACTGGGAGAGCTGAAAGAGTCTCTTTTTGGTGCGCAGCCTATAAAAAGCAGACAGCCTGCAAATGGAGAGCGGCGCATAAATGGCGGGCTGCCCATGGAAAACGCAAACTCGCTGGAAACGGTGGAGACCTGCGTATATCCGCTGGGAACGCTTTTCCATATTGCAGCGGGAAACCGGGAAGGGCTTCCGGTTTACAGTGTTTTGGAAGGACTGCTCACAGGAAATATCAATATATTGAAGCTGCCTCAGGCAGACCAGGGGCTGTCCATAGAAATCTTGCAGGCATTATTGGAAGAGGAGCCTTCCCTTACAGAGTTTATTTATGTTTTTGACACGCCTTCCAGTGATCTGGAGGCGATGTGCGCCATGGCACGGATGAGTGACGGAATCGTGGTCTGGGGCGGTGATGAGGCAGTGACGGCAGTCAGGCGGTTTGCGCCAGTGGGCGCCCGGCTGATTGAATGGGGGCATAAGCTGAGCTTTGCCTATCTTTCCGGTCTTGATGAAATAAAAGAGGAAAGCCTTGACAGGGAACTGCGTGCGCTGGCGGAGCATATCGTGTCCACCAGGCAGGTTTTGTGCAGCTCCTGCCAGGTGATCTATCTGGACTGGCAGGAGAAGGAAAAGTTACATGGATTTTGCCGGAAATTTCTTCCTTATCTGGAACAGGCGGCGTCAAAATTTCCGGCAAGGTCGCTGGGAATGCGGGCGGAGCTTTCCATGCGTCGATATTGCGAAACATTACAGAAGATTATCGCCAGAGAAGAAGTTTCAGAAAGACAGATATTTGCCGGGAAGAACTGCAGCCTGACAGCCTGTGAGGATATGGAACTGGAGCTTTCCGAAATGTTTGGAAATTGTCTGGTCAAGTGTCTGCCGGAAGAGATGATGATGGATGTACTGCGCCGGAAAAAGGGTTATCTGCAGACCGCAGGGCTTCTGTGTCCGGAACGAAAGCGCCGGGAACTGGAAAGATGTCTGGCAGCATGCGGCGTGACCCGGATCACCCCTGTGGGGAAGATGTCAGATACTTCTCTGGGAGAGGCACATGACGGGGATTACCCGCTGAGAAGATATGTGCGAGTGGTGGATTCGTGTTACTGTCCACGGTCAGGAATGCGCATTAATTGCGCATTCCGTGAGAACATGATGCAGGAGTGAGGGGCGATCTTTGCGAAGCAAATCTAAAATATCGCCCCGAATGGTTACTATGAGCGGTCTTTAGACCGTGAATAGTAACAGATTCGTATGGAGTCTATTCTGAATAAAAAATTGTGCTTGCCATACTGTAATCTTTATGATAGAATATCTTTCGTTGACAAACAAGTGTCCGTGGTGAGGAAACACCCACGGGCATTTGTGCGCGGTTACGCACAACAATAACAAACGTCAGATAATATAAGGCAGAGGAGGTGGTGCATGGAATGGGGACCAAATATTATGTCGTGAAAGAACATGCGGTGCCGGAGGTGCTCCTTAAGGTGGTCGAAGCAAAAAAGCTTATCGACACTGGAAGGGTAAGTACGATCAATGAGGCAGCTGACCGGGTAGGAATCAGCCGGAGTTCTTTTTATAAATATAAGGATGATATTTTCCAATTTCATGATAATGCACAGGGTACCATCATCACCTTGACATTTCAGATGGAGGATGCACCAGGGCTTTTGTCGGATGTACTCAAGATCGTGGCGCAATTTGGCGCGAATATTCTGACCATTCACCAGAGTATTCCGATCAATGGCGTGGCATCTTTAAGCTTAAGCGTTCAGGTATTGCCCACTACGGGAAATGTTTCGGAGATGCTTACCACCATGGAACAGCAAAAGGGTGTCAGGAATGTCAAAATACTGGCAAAGGAATAGAAGGGTGAAAGAAAACGGAGGAAATGATATGATACAGGTAGCGGTTTTGGGATACGGCACAGTGGGAAGCGGTGTTGTGGAGGTAATTGAAAAGAATAAGCAGGAGATCAACAAGAAGTCAGGTGAAGCATTAAATATTAAGTATATACTGGATCTGAGGGATTTCCCCGGAGATCCTTATGAGGATAAAGTGGTCCATGATGTGGAACTGATTTTAGATGATCCGGATGTCAAGATCATCTGTGAGACTATGGGGGGAATCAAACCTGCTTATGATTTTACCAAAAGGGCGCTTTGTCTGGGAAAAAGCGTATGCACCTCCAACAAGGAACTGGTTGCCCTTCATGGACCGGAGCTGATCCAGATTGCCCATGAGCATCAGTGCAATTATCTTTTCGAGGCAAGTGTAGGGGGAGGGATCCCGATCATCCGTCCGCTGAATTATTCGCTGACTGCAGAAAAAATTGATGCGATCACAGGTATTTTAAATGGAACCACTAACTATATTTTAACGAAGATGGAACGGGAAGGGGCGGACTTTGCGGATGTGCTGAAGGAGGCACAGGAAAAAGGTTATGCGGAGAGAAATCCGGAAGCGGACATTGAAGGGTATGATGCCTGCCGGAAGATTGCAATCTTATCTTCCCTGATGTGCTGCCGGAATGTAAAATATGAGGATATTTATACGGAAGGAATCTCCAAGATCACGCCGGAGGATTTTGTTTATGCAAGGTCTATGAGAAAGACCATAAAGCTTTTAGCCCAGAGCAAGGAAGCGGACGGAAAGATATACGCTATGGTAGCGCCTTTTCTGATCAGTCTGGATCACCCTCTTTCTATGGTCAACGATGTGTTTAATGCAGTCTGGGTGCATGGGAATATGCTGGGTGATTCGATGTATTATGGACGAGGGGCAGGAAAGCTGCCTACTGCGAGCGCAGTGGTTTCCGATGTGGTAGACTGTGCAAGGCATATCGGCAAGGTGATCATGTGCTTCTGGGATGAGGAGGAAGTGAAGCTTGCCGGGATTGAGGAAGCAAGCCGCAGGTTTTTTGTCCGCGTGCCGGCAGAAAAGGAGCGGGATGCACTGCATATTTTTGAGCGTGCAAGCGTGGTAGAAGCGGATGTGCCGGGAGAGTTTGCCTTTGTGACAGATGTGATGACGGAAAAGGAATTTAATAAAAAGGCGCAGCAGACCGGGATCATCAGCCGTCTGCGGATCGAGGAGTAAAAGGGGCAAAAAATGGAAAATAAAAAGTATGTAGTTGTGCTCGGAGATGGCATGGCGGACGAACCCATTCAGGCGCTTTCGGGGAAAACGCCCTTGGAGTATGCCCATACCCCTGCTCTCGACAGGCTGAGCGGGCTTTCAGAGATCGGGCTGGTACACACCATCCCGGAAGGGATGAAACCGGGTTCTGATACGGCGAATCTTTCGGTGCTGGGCTATGATCCTGAGAAATATTATTCAGGGCGTTCTCCGCTGGAAGCTTTAAGCATCGGGGTACCGATGAAAGACACGGATGTGGCTCTCCGATGCAATATTGTGACCATTTCAGATGGTGACGGACCTTTCGAGGAAAAGGTGATCATTGACCACAGTTCAGGGGAAATTTCCACAAAGGACTGCGGTGTGCTTCTGGAGGCGGTGAAAAAAGAGCTTCAGGACGAAACCTATCAGTTTTATGTGGGAACCAGCTATCGGCATTGCCTGATCTGGAATCATGGCAGCGTGATCGAACTGACACAGCCCCATGATGTGCTGGGGCAGGTGATCGGGCAGTATCTGCCGGAAGATAAAAAATTGCTTTATATGATGAAAAAAAGCTATGAGATTTTGGCAAACCATCCGATTAATATAGAGCGGAAGAAGCAGGGGCTTAATCCTGCCAATTGCTGCTGGTTCTGGGGAGCAGGAACCAGACCTGCGCTTTCCTCTTTTGAAGAAAAAAATGGGCTAAAGGGTATGATGGTCTCTGCGGTGGATCTGCTGAAAGGGATTGCGGCAGGCGCGGGGATGGGCGTTGCCCGGGTGGAAGGCGCCAATGGCGGTCTCCATACCAATTATGAGGGCAAGGTCCAGGCGGCGCTGGATGCTCTTCATGATGGGTACGATTTTGCTTACATACATGTGGAAGCCCCGGACGAGATGGGACATCAGGGCAGCGTGGAGAAAAAGGTGCAGGCAATTGAGTATCTGGATCAGCGCGTGATCGGACCGCTGACTAAAGCGCTGGACGAGGAAGGAATTGCTTACAGGCTCCTTGTCATGCCGGACCATCCCACACCGGTCCGGGTGCGCACCCATACGTCGGACAGTGTGCCTTATCTGATCTATGACAGTGAAGACCAGAAAAACGAGAATTGGAAATATAATGAAAAGGAAGCGGCGGGCAGCGGCAATTATATTGCATTAGGGCATACCATCATTGACCGGTTGCTGAAAAAGATAAAATGAGGAGATTATTTTAAAATGAAAAAGGTAGTAAAGTTCGGAGGAAGCTCGCTGGCAAGCGCGGAGCAGTTTCGGAAGGCGGCAGATATCATCCATAGGGATAAAGAGAGAAGATATGTGGTCCCTTCAGCACCCGGTAAACGCTTTCCGGAGGATACTAAGGTCACAGATATGCTTTATAACTGCTATCATTTGGCAGAGGCAGGGAAAGATTATTCCAGGGAATTAAAGGAAATAGAGGAAAGGTATCAGGAAATCATTGACGGACTGCAATTGACTTTTTCTCTGAAAGAAGAGTTTGAGACCATTGATAAGTGCTTTAAGGAAAAAGCCGGTGAGAACTATGCCGCATCCAGAGGGGAATATCTGAACAGCATGATCATGGCAGCCTTTTTGGGCTATGAATTTATTGATGCGGCACAGGTGATCCGCTTTGATGAAAAAGGCGATTTTGACTCGGAAACGACTAATCAGATATTGGGCGAGAGATTAAAAAGCGCGGACCGTGCAGTGATTCCCGGGTTTTATGGCGCTTATGAGGATGGCAGGGTTAAAACCTTCTCAAGGGGCGGTTCTGATATTACGGGTTCCATTGTTGCAAGGGCAGTGCAGGCAAGCGTATATGAAAACTGGACAGATGTATCCGGCTTTTTGATTGCAGATCCGAGAATCATTGATGACCCGGAAGTGATTGAGACCATCACTTACAAGGAGCTGAGGGAGCTTTCTTATATGGGTGCTGGCGTATTCCATGAGGAAGCTATTTTCCCGGTCAGAAGAGAAGGAATCCCCATTAATATCCGCAATACCAATAAACCGGAGGATGCCGGTACCTGGATCGTGGAAAGCACCTGTCAGAAATCCCGGTATGTGATAACCGGAATTGCAGGCAAAAAAGGCTTTTGTGCTGTCAACATTGAAAAGGCACTGATGAATTCAGAGATTGGATTTGGCAGGAAAGTGCTTCAGGCTTTTGAAGATTATGGAATTTCGTTTGAACACATTCCTTCAGGCATTGATACCCTGACGGTATTTGTCCATCAGGATGAGTTTATCGATAAGGAACAAAAAGTGGTTTCCGCTATACACCGGCTGGCAGATCCGGACAGCATTGATATTGAAGCAGACCTCGCGCTGATCGCCGTGGTAGGACGCGGTATGAAATCAACCCGGGGAACCGCAGGAAGGATTTTTTCCGCACTGGCACATGCAAATGTAAATGTAAAAATGATCGACCAGGGCTCAAGCGAGCTCAATATCATAATTGGCGTGGCAAATGAGGACTTTGAGGAGGCTATTAGAGCTATTTACGATATTTTTGTGGTGGCACAATTGTAAATTCGTAATTAAAGAATAACGTTGACAATGAGAATAGAGCTGAATTAGGAAAATGGTGGGATAACCGGAAAACTGATTTGGCTCTGTTTTTGTGTTCGGAATTTTAAACTGTTGCATTTTTGCATCAATTGCAGAAAATGCTGTTTTTTTATGTTACTTTATATTTTATGTGTGTGGAATTTTAAATTATTGTAGTGTCTTGAAAGATATTTTTCATGATTATTTGATTTAAACTTTTTGTATTGGGCATAAAGTCCAATTTGACTAAAGGATTATTTACAGAATGGAAATCAATACAAGGATAAAGAGAGAATAATTATTTGAAAATTATCTTATCGTTTATTTCTACATATGACAATATTGGAGCGAAAGTTTAATTTATTGACATATTTGGATAAAAAATAGTTGACTTAGGAGATAAATTGTGATAATATGCAAATAAATATAAAATAATTATTTAGTATTATTTAACTTTATTTGAGAAAATATTTATTGTATAATATTCCTGAACGCAGAATCTTGCATAACACAAGGAGAAGGAATATGAATATTATTCATGAGATTGCAGAATTGGCAGGAGTTTCGATTCCAACAGTGTATAAAGTATTTAGTGATACTTATACTACTGGGGAAGCAATACAGGAAAAAGTAATGCAAGCAGCCAAAGAGCTAAATTACACACCCAAAACGAAGAATAGCCAACAAAAACAGAAGGAAAAAATTGTTGCAGTTGTATTGAGCGAAGTGATGAATCCTTTCATTAACAGTCTTATTGATGCTGTGACAAAGGAGCTTAATCATTTTCAGTATAAGGTAATCGTACTTTATAGTAATGAAAATATAAGCATGGAAGAAAGTAATCTCTCTTTATTGAATAAATTGCAGGTTGATGCTCTTATATACGGGCCGGTTTCGGGGAGCAAATATCCGCAGATTGATGAAATGATAGAGATGGGAAAACCTATCATTCAATTATTTTCTCCGGTATATGAACAGTTGGATACAATTATGTTTGACGATGCTTACGGAACATATCAGGCAGTAAAAAAATTGCTGCAAAGTGGACATAGAAAAATTATGATGATATATAGGAATCGCCCTATTATGCCAAGCAGAGAACCGGGTTATTATAAGGCTTTTCAAGAGATGGGAGTGGCAGTGGATGCTGATTTTCTATTTAGCCTGGATGTGCAGGATAGTATTAAAGGGATGATCAAAGAAAAAATAGAAGAGCTGAGACCTACAGCAATTCTTTCTGTAAATGAATCTATAAGTATTGCAGCTATACAGGCATTGAATGAACTTGGTTTAAAAGTGCCTTCTGATGTTAGTATGATTCTATATGATGATTCGCCATGGGAGGCCACGATGGGATATACGGCAGTGGCTCATCCATTGGAGCAAGTCGGGACATTGTGCCGGAATCTGATTATGAAGGATAATGGTAATAAATTACAGGGAAGGCAGGCGCCGGCCAAACTTGTGATTGACCCTATGATTATTTCCAGGAATTCCGTCAAGATTATTCCGGAAAAATAATAAAATGAGATGGGATTAGTAATTATAATGAAGAAATAGTCTGGGGATAAAAAAGACAAACAAGCATAAATGGAGGGTTGTAATGAAAAGGAAAATATTAATATTTGTATTATGCATAGGTACATTGGTGTATTCCCTAACTGGATGTGCAAAAGTAACAGGGGAAAATGATAATAATGCAGAGACATTGCCAAATGATGTGGTTAAAGATCAGGAGAAGGCAGATGAGTCGGTTTATGGAGAAACTGCAGAAGAAAAAGTGAAAATTGTATTTTCTGAGCATCTGGCAGATGTAAAATCAAATGCACCACAAGTATATAATATTGTGCAAGCATTTAATGCCGCGAACCCAGATGTTGAGGTGATTTTAGAGGGGCAGGCATCTGATGAACATACGACTCAAATGAAACTGGCTGCTCAGACAGACTCTCTTCCGGATATTTTTTATTTGATTTCCGGAGATGCAAAAGAAATGGCGAAAGCCGGATATTTAGCGGATATTTCGGAAGATATTATGGGAGATCAGGAATTTGTGGATGGTTTTTTGCCAGGTATGCTAGAAGCAATGAAAATTGAAGATTCTCTATATGGAATTCCATCGGAAATGTTCGTAAATGGAATTTGGTATAACAAATCTCTTTTTGATCAATGTAATTTAGAGTTGCCTGTAACATTTGAAGATATGTTACACTGTGCGAAGGTATTAAAAGAAAATGGTATTGTTCCCATGGCAAGAGGAACTAAGGATGTTTTTAGCTGCTGGGCAACTTGGACCATGCATTGCCGTTATGGTTTTTACAATCATATAGACGGTATTATAGACGGCACGGATAAATGGAATAATCCAGATTATAAAAAGTTTTATCAGATGATAGAGAAAATGACAGAAGCAGATATGTTTCCGGAAAATATGGTTACAATGGGATATGATGAAGCGCAACAGATGTTTGCTTCTGGACAGGCGGCTATGTTTGATAGTGGGGCTTGGGATACGGCTCAGTTTGAGCAATCAGATTTTGCAGATAGTATCGGTTTTTGGTGGGGGCCGCAATTTGCTGATGGAGTAGGGAATCAGGAGATTTCTATGAAAGCACCTTCTCATCCGTATTGTGTTTCTGCTAAAACGAAAGCGGAAGATCCAAAAAAATATGAGGCATGTATTCGATTCCTGAAATTTTACTATGGAAAAGAAGGAACAAAGATTATTGTAGATTCGAATAGCGTACCTGTTACAAAGTATGACGGTGAGATTGATCAGGAACAGTTTCCGGTATATGCGAGTATTATGGCTGCAATAAATGATGATTGGGAGAGTCCGCTTGTATGTCCGAATGTTTATGTGGGTACTTTTGAAACTACTTATTTTGAGTCTATATCAGGGGTTATGAATGGAGTTTATACTCCGGATGAAGCAATGGATTTTTTGGATGAACAGTCAGAAATTCAGGGATTGATTCAGAAATAGTATGGAAATTTAAAAGGATGCTAATCTGCAAGCAGGTACTTCTGGACTGATGAAAATATTTCATGCAGAGGGGCATCCTTTTTTTGCCCGGAAAGGAAAAGAATATGTATTGGTTAAGCAAAAGAAGAACAAAAATGATTATGCTTTTTCCAGCTTTTTTGCTGTTTACTTTATATGTTGTAGTTCCAATATTCATTATGGTCTATTATAGTTTTTTTGATTATTCAGGAATTGGGAGTCCTGTTTTTATTGGAATAAGAAATTATAAATATCTTTTAAAAGACAATTTTTTCTTTTCTTCCTTAAAAAATACAATAATTATATTAATGGTGATTATGCTGCTGATATTGCCGTGTTCCTTTCTTTTAGCATTGAAGCTGAATCAGACATTTAAAGGAAACGGATTGATAAAAGCTCTTAATTTTTCACCATTTGTAATAGCACCAATCCTTGTAGGATTGATTTGGTATTTCATTTTGGATCCATCCATAGGGTTGATTAATAATTTGTTAGATTTGATCGGGATGGATAAATTAAAACAGCAATGGATTGGGGGGAAAACGTTGACGCCATATTCTGTAGCTGTTGTATATTTATGGCAAGTATTGGGGTATTATGCCACTATTTTTTTGGCAGGGTTAAAAGGAATTTCTCATGATTTTTATGAAGCGGCATCAATTGATGGCGCCTCGTATTGGCAAAGAGTATTTTATATAACTATTCCGATGTTACAGGAGACGATTGTGATAGTAGTCATTCTGATTATAACTGGTGGATTTAAAATATTTGAAACGGTACAACAGTTGACAGGGGGAGGTCCTAATCATCTTTCTGATGTGTTGGTTACTTATATGTATCATACAACGTTTATTACATCAAGATATGGATACGGTATGGCAATTGCATCTGTTTCTGCTGTTTTTTCCTTCATATGTGCGACAATTTATATTTTTATTAGTAGAAAATCTATGAAGGGAGAAAAATAATATGAGAAAATCAGGAAAAATAGTTTCTTATCTACCTCTTATTGCAGTAACATTTATTATTTTATTTCCTTATTTGTGGGTGCTTTTGCTTTCCTTCAAAGACAATATGGAAATTATGACAACTCCTTTCTCTTTTCCTCGAATGATTGATTGGGGGAATTATAAAAGGGCATTGGAAACGTTAAATCTTACTGTCATGTATAAGAATACGATGATTGTTACTGCTGCTGCACTGCTGATTAGTGTTAGTACAAGTTTTATGGGGGCATATTGTATTAGCCGTTTGCATTTTCAAAATGAAAAAGTGAGTAGTGCATTTTATTTATATTTTATTGCAGGGTTAACAATCCCGCCTTATATCATGATTTTCCCTATTTACAGGATTACTATGTTACTGGACCTTATGAATACGAGAATATCATTGGTTTTGCCTTTGGCTGCAACAACACTGGCGTTGGATATGTTGTTGTTAACAGGTTTTTTAAGAAGCTTTCCAGAAGAAATAGAAGAGGCTGCTATCATAGATGGGTGTAAGATTGTGAGGTTATGTATGCAAATAGTTTTGCCTATTTCAAAACCGATATTGGTAACAGTTATTATATTCAACGTGTTGTATTTTTGGAATGAATATCCAA
>ERZ808054.1252-NODE-1252-length-15383-cov-10.724226_pt1 | contig 15383 bp, 14 predicted proteins | sample MGYA00380201_ERZ808054 | MGnify/ENA primary metagenome ERZ808054 (study PRJEB31490, sample SAMN06133419) | mouse gut metagenome | isolation source: Z5_2 | host: mice | place: China: Chengdu | collected 2015-05 ... | reverse complement strand
AGTTCCTCGGACGTTTGCTCGTTAATAACCGCATACCAAACAAATGGCGCTTTGCGCCGCTTGTTTGGCTTTTGCGGTTATTATATCATAAGCACTGTTATTTTTCCAGAGTTTAGGAAAATTTTCAGATAACTATTGAATCCCCTGCGTATATTCTGTAAAATACAGGTGTAGGGTATCCGAGCGCACTGTATTACAGTCTCAGAAAGGACATGGTTATAAATGATGAAAAAAGAAAATGAACACACTCCGGAAACAGAACCGCTTGACGCCGCGGAAGAAGAAATGACCGTCGATCTCGACCTGGATGACGGCCGGCACGTGACCTGCTCCATCGTTACCATTCTGACCGTATCGAATCGGGATTATATTGTACTTCTTCCACTGAATGAAAACGGCCGGAACGATAACGGAGAAGTATGGTTTTACCGTTACCTGGAAGACGAGCAGAACCCGGATGAAGAGCCGACGCTCGAATATATCGATGATGATGACGAGTATGAAGCCGTAGGCGACGCTTTCGACGAATATCTGGACAGCGTTGAATTTGATGAAATGATCGATGAAGAGGACACGGAAGACAATTCACAGGAATCATAATGATTCCAGAAGCGGCTCCAGAAAACGGGAAGGCTTGTCCTTTCCGTTTTCTTTATTGCAGTAAAGAATATGCAGTTCTTTCTGCGCTCTCGTCATTGCCACATAAAACATACGCCGCTCTTCCTCCAGCGCTTCCGGCGTAACGGCCTGCCTTGACGGCAGCTTTCCTTCGTTCACATCCGGCAGATAAACCGTTTGAAATTCCAGCCCTTTTGCAGCGTGCATTGTCATCAGACGGACGCCGCCCAGTCTTTTATCCTGAATCCGGTCTTCTGCCTCTTTCTGCTTTTCATTTACGAGTGCCCGACATTGACTTATGTAGTCATTCAATTCTTCGAAGCTGCCGAACCGTTTGATCTCTTTCTGGAAATCATCCGCAATCCGCAGCAGTTTTCCGCCTTCCTCGATATGATAGGCTTCTTTCAGATAATCGTCATAGCCGATCACCTGGCGGATATAATTGACGGCCAGCCAGGGACGCATCGTGCCAATCTGTTCCAGATCATGAAATAATGTACGGGACACTTCCTGCATATGAATGTCATTCCGATAATAAGTAAGCAGTTCTTTCAGGACAATGGTGCTGTTCCGCGCACAATCCTTCCGCAGATAGCGCAGCGGCCTGTTCATAAACAGATGAAAAATTTCCCGCTTTCTGTTGCCGTTTGCAAATTCCAGGTAGGCAAGCAGATCTTTAATGACAAAATGATCATATCTGCTTTTCAGCGTTTCCTTCATAACAAAAGGAATCCCCCGCAAAAGCAGTTTTTCCGCCAGCATGCTGCACTCATAATTGGTACGGTATATGACCGCCGCAGCCGAAAGAACCTCCGGCTTTTCATGCAGCGCCGTTTCCTGCAGGGCACAAAGCAGCGCTTCGTACTCTTCTTCCTGATCGGGAAAAACCTGTATGATAACGCCCGCACCTTTCCCATGCCCTGCGCGAATCTCTTTTGGAAAGCGGCTTTTGTTGGCTTTGATCACCCGCATGGAATTTTCTACAATCTGTTCATGGCAGCGGTAATTGACATCCAAAAGCACCTGACGGGCCGACGGATAATCTTTCAGAAACTGCTGCATGATCTCCGGTTTTGCCCCCCGGAAGCCATAGATGGACTGATCGTCGTCGCCCACAATAAAAAGATTATCCTCCGGCTGTGCCAAAAGCCGGACGATCTGATACTGAAGCGGATTGATATCCTGAAATTCATCCACCAGCACATAGGAATACTTTTTCTGCCACTCTTTCAGGACCTGAGGATTTTCCCGAAACAGTTTCAGGCATAAAAGCCCCATATCGTCAAAATCCATTTTGAGAAATTCCAGAAGATATTCGTTATAATCACGATAAATATCCTGCAATTCTTTTTTTGAAAATACGTCTTCCGCCAGCCCGTCAAAACATTCCCCGTTGTTTTTTACCTGGCCGATCAGCTGCATCAGCGCATCTATTTTCTCATTTTCCGCGAGCAGCGGCGTCATGGGCAGTTGTAATATCTGCGCCAGAAGGTTTCTTTTCTGTGTTTCGCTAATCAGGGTAAACTGACGATATTGTCCGGTCTGTTTCAGGATAGAATAAAAGATTGCGTGGAAAGTGCCAAAAACGACGAAGGAGCCCGAACCGGCGCCTTTTATCAGTCTGTGAAACCGTTGCTGCATCTCACCTGCCGCCGCTCTGGTAAATGTGATGACCAGTATCCGGGACGGCTCCACACCGCATTCCGCAATCAGATAGCGGATGCGCTGTGTAATTGTGAACGTCTTACCGCTCCCCGGCCCGGCAAGCACCTGCATCGGGCCGGAAGTGAACGTAATAGCTTCCTGTTGTCTGGAATTTATCTTGATATCAGGCATTCTGTAACTTTTCGATTCCCTTTCTGATTCTGTTAAGAGACTCTTCTTTTCCCAGAATCTCCATAATCTCCGTCGCGCCGGCAGGCGTCATCTGCTTGCCGGATACGGCAGTTCTGATGGGCCACATCACATAGCCGTTCTTACATCCTTTGCGGGACACATAATCCGTCAGCGTTTGATACAGGGCGTCGTTACCGTAATCTTCCTGTTCTTCCAGAATGGGAAGCAGTTCCTTTAAAACTTCCAAAGAAGATTCTTCGTTGGTTTTCATCTTCTTGTGGGCATACATCGCCGTATCATATTCCGGCAGCACCTCAAAGAAATCTACCATTTCCCGGATATCCGGGAAAATTTCGATTCTCGTCTTGACCATCGCGGCAATTTTGCGCAGATCAAACTCTTTTGTCAGGACTTCTTTTAAATAAGGCTCTGCCATTTCATAGAACCTGTCGAAATCCATCGCCTTCATATATTCCCCGTTCATCCATTTCAGTTTCGTATAATCAAAAACCGCCGGAGATTTGGAAATATGAAGATAATCAAATTTCTCCACCAACTGTTCCAATGAGAAAATTTCTTCCGTTCCTTCCGGACTCCAGCCAAGAAGCGCCACAAAATTAACCACCGCTTCCGATAAAAAGCCCTGTTCGATCAAATCTTCATAAGAAGAATGACCGCATCGTTTGGACAGCTTATGATGTTCTTCATCCGTGATTAACGGACAGTGAACGTATTTGGGCACGTCCCATCCAAAAGCCTCATAAAGGCGGTTATATTTGGGAGAAGAAGAAAGATACTCGTTCCCCCGCACAACATGCGTGATTCCCATCAGATGGTCGTCCACAACATTAGCGAAATTGTATGTCGGGAATCCGTCGGATTTGATTAAAATCATATCGTCCAGTTCCGCGTTGTCCACGGAAATATCCCCATAAATATCATCGTGAAAAACCGTCGTCCCTTCCGTCGGGTTATTCTGCCTGATGACATATGGCATTCCGGTTTTCAGATTCGCTTCCACTTCTTCTTTTGATAAATGCAGACAATGTTTGTCATAAATATTGATTTCTTTTCCCGCCACTTCCCTTGTCAGCGTGGCAAGCCGCTCTTTATCACAGAAACAATAATAGGCTTCGCCTTTCTCCACAAGTTCTTTTGCATATTTCAGATAAATTCCCTGAGCCTGCCGTTCGCTCTGCACATAGGGGCCGACGCCTTTGTCTTTGTCCGGGCCTTCGTCGTGAAGCAGCCCTGTTTTTTCCAGCGTGCGGTAGATAATCTCAACCGCTCCTTCCACATAGCGCTCCTGGTCGGTGTCTTCAATTCTCAAAATAAAATCGCCGCCCTCGTGCTTTGCGATCAAATAGGCATAAAGCGCCGTCCGAAGATTGCCGACGTGCATCCGCCCTGTAGGACTCGGCGCATATCTGGTTCTGATTTTCTGCATGGTATATTGTACTCCTTCTTGTTTCTTCTCTCTTTTACTGTCTCCGCTCATTTACTGCTTCTGTTTATCCGGTATCTTCTGTTCGGCGGAGGCTTTAAAACTGCCAACGGCTTTTGCCGCCTGCGGAATCGCGATATTCGTCCCGGCCCCGGCGATACAGCCGCCCGGACAGGCCATTCCTTCAATCAGACAGCCGTTCTTCTTACCCGCTTTGGCAAGCATCAGCATTTTCCGGCATTCGGACAGGCTTTCCGCATGTTCGATATGCACCTCCACATCCGGATAATACTCCCGGACGCATTCCTCTATGGCGTTTGCCACGCCGCCGGCAACACCGTAACCACGCCCCGCTCCCGTAGCGCCTTTCAGCTCATCTAACGCCTGAATTTCTTTTAATAAGATGCCTTTCGCTTCAAACATGCCGGCCAGTTCTTCAAAAGTTATGACGAAATCTACATCCGAACGGATCGTCCTTCTGGAAGCCTCCAGTTTCTTGGAAGCACAGGGGCCGATAAAGACTACTTTCGCGTCGGGATGTTCTTCTTTAATAACACGCGCCGTCGCCACCATCGGCGTCAGGGCATTGGATATTTTATCGAGCGTCTCCGGGAAAAACTTCTTCGCCAGCATCGACCATGACGGACAGCAGGATGTCAGGCTGAAAGGCAGTCTGCCGGTTGCAACCTCTTTCGCATAATGCTCCGCTTCCGCCAGCGCGCCCATATCCGCACCGATGGCAGTCTCGTAGACATCGGCAAATCCCAGTTCTTTCAATGCGGTCTTTAACATATCCGGCGTTACTTCCGCACCGAACTGCCCCGCAAAAGCCGGCGCTACCTGTGCGATGATCTTCTGGCCGGACTGTAAGGCACGAATCAGCTGAAAAATCTGCGATTTATCGGCAATCGCACCGAACGGGCAATTCACCATGCACTGGCCGCAGGATACACACAACGCATCGTCAATAACAGCCCTGCCCTTTTCATCATTTTTAATCGCATTGACGCCGCAGGCCGCGGCACACGGCCTCACCTGATGGGAAATCGCGTCATAGGGGCAGATCGCCTTGCATTTTCCGCACCTGATGCACTTTTCCTGATCGATCACGGACTTCCCGTTTTTCATGGAGATTGCATCCCGCGGGCAGACTTCCCTGCAGGGGTGCGCTACACATCCCATACATTTATCCGTCACCTGATAACGGTTTTCCGGGCAGGCATTGCAGGCCGATGGGATAACCTGCATCAGCGGCGGTTCATAATATTTCTCGGATATATTGCTCTCTTCCAGTCCCTGTGTCACATGGACGGGCTGATTTTCCGGCCGCAGGGAGAGCCCCATTGCCAGCCGGATGCGCTCCCGCACTATGGCCCTTTCCCTGTATATGCTCTCATATTCCGATTCATCGTAATCGACGATCTTATAGGGAAGAGCTTCCACATCGTCTTTTAAATTTTTCGAAGTATACGCCAGATTGGCAACTTCTTTGAAAATCCGTCGACGGTTCTTTCGAACCTGGGTATCTATTCCTCTCATACGCATGACCTCACTTGTATCTCTATTTTTGCACAAACCCGGACGGAAGTCAACCGCTACGCTTTCCGCCTCCGAAACCAGATGGCAAAACCGGTCAGCAAAAGAAATACCGGTATGATAACCACCGATAACAGACCGACGATCGCCGCGCTTCTTGTGGAAAAAGTCATCCGGGCGGAATAAGACTTCATCGGAATCAGAATCGTGCTTTCCTGTTCCGTAAGTCCGCCTGCAATACCGCCAAACGCTTTTATGTTATTGCCTGGCACGATGCTGTCCGCGTCTTCGGTAAAAAACAGTTCCGCCGCCACAATAACGCCTTTGGAAATCCGGTTACCGCCAACCGTCTTTTCCGCACGGACCGCAATGACAAACGGCCCCTCCGTATCTCCTTCTTTTTTTCTGAAATCCGTCTCCGTTTCCAGTTCCTTCTGATCGTAAGACTTATTATAGGAAGCCTCGCTCGTCTCAAGCAGAGGAACGTAGAAAATATCCTGCGCGGCATCATCATAAATCAGCCCCTGAGCATAAGGCGCAAACACAATAGAATCGGAAATGTTTTCCGTCATTTCGTCATAATCCACCTTTGGAAACAACAAGTACGGAATCTGTCCGTAATAATAATCCGGGTTTCCCTCCAGTATAACGCCGTTCAGCAAAGAAATTCCGTAATAGTCAAGAATCCGCTGAAAATTAGGCAGCTCCGCATCCGTCCAGGCCGGAATAATAACGGCATTTCCTCCCTTTTCCAGATAATCGATTATTTTATCCACATCATCGTCCGAATAATCGTTCAGCGGCGCGTTTATAATGACCGCCTGCGCATCCTCCGGCACGCTTTCTTCCGATAACAGCAAAAGCGGCAGACACTCGATATTTTTCTTCTGAATCGCCTGCCTGAACTGTGCTTCCAGCTCCAGTTCGTCGTGCCCGCTGACTACATACAGCCTGGGCATTGCATCCGTCGTGACATATTCCAGCGCTGAAACGATCTGCCCTTCCCCGTCATATCCGGTGATCTGATATTCATAATAGGAATAATATTCATATCCGTAAATCTCATAATATTCCACGACTCTGCTGCGGTTCGGACCGACGACGATCAGACTGTTTGACCCCGGCTCCGTTTCGGCATAATTAGAATAAAACTGCGGATTGACAAGCGGATCCACATACGTCACCGCAATATGTTCCGACAGGGCCTCCATCCGCCTGAGCGTTTTGTCCAGATTTGCGTCTTTATATTCCTCATTCACCATTACATAGATATGGATATCTTCAGACAATTCCGACAAATACGCTTTCGTTTCTTCCGTCAGCGTATACAGTTTATTTGAAGTGACATCCAGAGACCGTACCGATTCGGGCAGTCTGTCCGCCAACACATTGACCACAACAGTCAGTAATGCCGTCAATATGAGGATGCCTGCGCGGTATGCGCTGATTCCGATTCCTCTGCCGGATACGCTGTATCTGCGTTTCTGAATGGACTGTGTCGTACAGAACAGAAAAAACAAAGCAAGCGAAACATAATAAACGACGGACGGCACATACAGGCTTCCTTCCGTCATCGCATCGAACCGCCCCGCCATATCAAAAAAAGAAAGCATCCGGGTCAGCAGATTTCCCGTCTGAGAAATCATACTGCAGATCCCTGTCATCAAATATCCAAGAAACAACACAATAAAAGTCAGAACCGCCGCGATCACCGGACTTTCGGTCAGGGAGGAGATAAATAATCCTGCCGCCAGCGCAAACGCCCCATACAGAAAAAAACCGAGTAAGGCCGTATAGGATACGCCCATCTGAAAATCTCCGAAAAAGGACAATACAAGAGGCACGATTCCCATCACAAAAGCAGGAACCGCGTAGACCGTCAGAAGCGCAAGATACTTTCCAAATACGATTTTCCCGACCGATACGGGCGCGGTCAGAATCAACTGGTCTGTTTTCAGCTTCCTGTCTTCCGCCAGGCTACGCATCGTCAGAATGGGAATCGCAAACTGGAATAAAAAAATGCTCCCCTGCAATGCGTAAGCAATGCTCGATTCCCCGTAAAGCATAACAAAATAAGTAAAGTAAATTCCCATGAGCAGCAATGTTGCCGCAAGATACAGCCAGCCGATAAAAGAATGGAAAAAAGCCCGTACTTCTCTTTTATAAATCGCCGCCATCTTTTTCCTCCTCTCCGCTTTCCGGTACATCCGATACTGCATCTCCCGGTATTTCCGGCCGCATCACATCTTCCTCCGTTTCCGGTGTTTCCGGCCGCAGCGCATCTTCCGCTTCCCGCACCTGTTCTTCGGTAAGCTGTAAAAAGATATCTTCCAGAGATTTTTCCACCCTGTTCATGGAAAGCACCGGCATGCCGTGATTCGTAAAGGCAACGGATAATTCGCCGCGGATATCCACATTGTCCCTCGTGAGAATCCTGACTTTCATGCCGTTTTCTTCCGCCGTCTTTTCAAAAGTATAGGACCGGATATGTTTCATTGCACCGAGCAGTTCTTCCGCCTTCTCCCGGCTTCCGGCCGCAGTCATTTCGATTTCGGCAGATTCCGCCATCAGTCTTTTTAAGCCGTCCGGAGAATCGCTTGCCGCCAGTCTGCCATTCGCAATAATCATAATGTGATCGCATATCGTATTGATTTCGGATAAAATATGGGAACTTAACAAAATCGTATGATTCCCGGCAAGTTTTCCGAGCAATGTTCTGATCTCATGAATCTGCCGCGGATCCAGTCCTGCCATCGGTTCGTCTAAAATAATGATTTCGGGATAACCGATAATGGCCTGTGCCAGTCCGACCCGCTGTCTGTATCCTTTGGAAAGATTTTTGATCAGCCGCCTCTCCACATCCGTTATGCCGGCCATCTGCATGATTTCCCGAATCTGCGCTTTCCGCTCCTGTTTCGGCACCTTTTTCAGCTCTGCCGCAAAATTCAGGTATTCCAACACCGTCATATCCATATATAAAGGCGGGACTTCCGGCAGATAGCCGATATGTCTTTTGGCCTCTTCCGGCTGCTCCAGTATATTGTATCCGCAAATTTCCACTGTCCCTTCCGTCGCTGCCAGATAGCCGGTCATAATGTTCATCGTCGTTGTTTTTCCCGCCCCGTTCGGACCAAGAAAACCATATATCTGTCCCTTTTCCACAGTAAAAGACAAGTTGTCTACCGCCGTATGATTTCCGTATTTTTTTACCAGATTTTCTACCTTAATCAAGTCATGTCCTCCCTTCTCTCATGCGGGAAAAAGTTCTTTCATGCCAAGAACGCGACATCAATTATATCATATTATACTATTAAAATCATTATGAATCTTTTATGAAAATTTTTCTGAGAAATTTTTCATGAGAAAGGAATCCTATGGATAAGAGAGATTACAACTTTGGCAGAGATTTCGACAGATTTCCCGTCGCCATGGCTTACGTGCCGTGGCAGCGCCTGACCAATATCTATGAAGATCTGAATGAAGCGCTGGAAAACGGAACCATCTTTCCGGAGCTGAACAAACCATTTACAGGAAGGAGATGCTGTTAATGTCTTTTGATTTAAAAAATGAACAGGAAAAACTGCTTCATCACATCCGGCTGATGGATTTCGTGATCGTAGAAATGAACGAATATCTCGACACACATCCTGACGATGCGGAAGCGGTCGATTATCTGAAACATTATGTCCGTATGAAAAATCAGGCAATGCGCGAATACGCATCCAAATACAGCCCGCTCAGCCTGGCAACGGCCGATGCTTCTTCCTGTAAAGAATGGAGCTGGGCAACAACACCTATGCCCTGGGAAGGAGGATGCAATTAATGTGGAATTATGAAAAAAGATTACAGTTTCCGGTAAATATTAAGAGCCCCAACGCGATGCTGGCCCAGGCCATTATCAGCCAGTACGGAGGCCCCGACGGGGAAATGGGCGCTTCCATGCGCTATCTGTCGCAGCGTTACGCCGCACCTTACAGGGAGGTGGCGAGTGTGCTGACGGATATCGGTACCGAAGAACTTGCTCACCTGGAAATGGTCGCGACGATCGTCCATCAGCTTACCAAAGATTTGTCAATGGAAGAAATCGAGAAATCGGGCTTTGCAAATTATTATGTGGACCATACCGTCGGCGTCTGGCCCCAGGCCGCGGGCGGCGTTCCGTTCAATGCCTGTGAATTTCAGTCGAAGGGTGACATTATTACGGATTTAATGGAGGATATGGCGGCAGAACAAAAAGCACGTACCACTTACGATAATATTCTCCGCCTCGTTCGTGACGAACCGGACGTCTGTGAACCGATCAAATTTCTGCGTGCCAGGGAAATCGTACACTTCCAGCGTTTCGGTGAAGCAAACCGGGAAGATTGTAGTAAATCAAAACACACAAAATACAATCACTAAGACGCATACCCACATTTCCTCTAAGCTATGTTTAGACTTTCGCACCAAAAGAAAGGACAAGTTTATTATGCCAGTATTCAGAGTAAAGAAAGCCAAAGATTATACGATTATGCCAAATCTTCATTTACGCAACCGCCAGTTGTCCCTAAGGGCAAAGGGATTACTGTGTCAAATGCTCTCAATGCCCCCGGAATGGAATTTTACACTGCAAGGGTTAGCGTATATCAACAAAGAGGGATTAGACGCCATTACGACGGTTATACACGAATTAGAACAGGCAGGATATATTACCCGTGCCAGAGTACGGAACGAAAAGGGACAACTTCGGGAAATGGAATATACCGTCTATTCTTCTCCAATGCTGAATGAGGATTACAGCAAAAAGCCTGTCATGGAAAAGCCTACACCGGATAATCCAACATAGGTATTTCCAACACAGGGAAAACCAACGCAATAAAATATAGATATATAAAATACTAAAGAATAAAATACAGAATGATAAAATATCTATTCCTTTCCTATCCGTTCTTTAACTGATCCGATTTTTCCTATCACGGGAAAGGAATGGAAGGGAAAAGAATGTAGACGACATAGTTATTCATTTATGCATTAATTACCCCTTATCAATGGCAGACAGCCAAGTCAAGGATTTACCGCTTTAGCGGCGTTTACGTCCTTGACTTGGCTGTTTGGCGTTGATAGTCTGGGAAAGGCATAAAAAGAATTTGCAGGGCTTGTGTTTCTGTCTGCTGAAGATATGGAGTAATTAAAATCCGGGGAGTGGCAGTCTACGGATTGCTGTTTCCCGGCTTTCATTTTTATTACTTAATATATATTCCTAAATTATATAAACCACCAGTACCACACTATTCCGAACACAAAAATGAAATACCGTATCATTGTAAATGCTGACAAGTACGAAATCTCTCTCATATTTGTTTTCAAAAAATACAAAAAGTATTGCTTTGGATTTTTGTTTCAATTTTTCGGATATAGTGTTACATTATTACTCTAGGCGAGTTTTTATGCTATTTGTAGGGGAAATAACCAAAAGCAACTTAAAGTTGCGAAATTGTCAGAGTTGAATGATAGAAAATTCACTTCATTATGCTACCATGAATGAGAGTTAGGAGGAAAAGATATGACATTTGGAGAAAAACTATATAAGTTAAGAAAGGCACAGGGGCTTTCACAAGAAGCCTTAGCAGAAAAATTGAATACAAGCAGACAGGCTGTAAGCAAATGGGAAAATAATAACGGCTATCCCGAAACAGAAAAAATTATTTTAATCAGTAAAATATTTCAAATAACACTGGACGATTTACTGATTGATGATAAGGAACTTGGCTCTAAAGAAGAAAGAAAATTTTTAGAAGAAACAAAGGGATTTTATGTAAGCAGGGAAACAGCAAATGGTTTTCTGTTCTATTATAAAAAGAAATTTTTGTTATTAGCTGCGGCGTGTGGAATTGCGTTAGGTTGTAATTCGGTATCTTATACATCGACAGAACATTATTTGTTCGCTTCCAATATAGCTCCAATACTTACAACCATATCAATTATGATGTTGCTTGCAATCGTAATTTATATTGCCTTGAAACAAAATCCTTACAGAATGTTTCGAAAAAAGGAACTTGTTTTTGATGAAGAGGTACGAACAGAAATACAAGAGGAATTTACTAAGATGAAGAAAATGTTGGTTAGTGGTATTGCGATTGGATTGGTTATATTTGGAGTAAGCAACAGCGGCTGGGGGCTTCCTGCATTATTTGAGAATATGAGCTATACAAATATTCTGTTTTATATTGTATTTTCTATGGTTTTAACAGGTATCAGCTGCTTTATTACATTTTTTTGTATAGGCATTTACTGGTCTTACACCATATTGCTCCGAAATCCCGAAAGAAAGGAAAGGTAAAATTCTATGACAGAACATCATTATATTGAAGTCAAAAATCTTGTAAAAAATTATTGCACAGGAAATGTAACATTGAACGCCGTTGATCATGTGAATTTCTATGTTGACAAAGGGGGATTTATTGGAATTATGGGAGCTTCTGGTTCCGGCAAAACCACAATCCTAAATATTCTCTCGACCATAGATACTATGTCGGACGGACAGGTATTTTATGACAAGATTGATATATCAAGAATGAATGAAGCTGAACGGTCTGACTTCCGACAGAAAAATCTTGGATTTGTTTTTCAAGACTATAATCTTTTAGATACATTAAGCATCGAAGAAAACATTATGCTTCCTATGGCTCTTAGTGGCGAGAAAAAAAAGGAAATAGAAAGTAGAATAAAGAATATATCGGAAACCCTGCATATTGAAGATATTTTGGGTAAATTCCCGTATGAGGTGTCCGGCGGGCAAAAACAGCGTGCGGCTTGTGCAAGGGCACTTGTCAACAAGCCAAAACTAATTCTTGCTGACGAACCAACCGGGGCTTTAGACTCTAAATCATCTACTATGCTGCTTCGCACTTTACAGGTTATGAACAAGGAGTTCGGTGCAACCATTTTAATGGTAACACATGATGTGTTCTCAGCCTGTTATTGTGAGAGAATTTTATTTTTGAGTGACGGGAAAATATGTGCTGAATTAAACCGGGAAAATATGAACAAAAGAGATTATCTAAACCATATTCTTGATATACAGTCTAAAATAGGGGGTGAGGATATTTATGCTGAATAAACTTGCATTACGAAACGCATGGAGATTGTGGAAAGACTATTTGAATTATTTTTTGACTTTATGTATGATAACTGCCATTACTTTTTCCTTTCACTCGCTACTCTTTTCAAAAGATATTTACGAAATGATTCATTATGGAAATAATGGGGAACTATCTACAGCAGGAACTATGTTGATTGCTTTTATGTCCGTTTCCACAGTGACAATTCTTATCATAGTAGCCTGGCTAATCAATTATATGACCCGTTTCATTTTAGAAAAAAGAAGCCGGGAATTTGCTATTTATTTGTTATCGGGAATGAGGAAAGAACAAATTGCAAGTCTTTATATGAAAGAAAATCTTTATCTTGGTGTATGCGCTCTTTTCGCAGGACTGATTTTCGGCAGTGGATTACAGCAGGTGCTATTTTTCATTTTTTATAAAAGTATCGGGAAAAATTACAAGGTAAATGTAGAAATATCAACGGGCAGCATTATATTGACAGTTATCTTGTATGGCGTTTGTTTTTTTGCTGCCCTGTTTCGGAACAGGAAAAAGTTTTTCCACATGGAAATAATCAATTTAATTAACATGGATAAGCAGAATGAAACAGTAAATGAAAAGCGAAACGCTTTATGGAAAAGGCTGTTCTTTCTCTCCATAGGAAATATATTGCTTTTATATTTTTTGATTTTTACAGGCGGGATAACGAAATGGACAGCGATATTTGAAATGATAGGGCTGATTTTTACGTTTTACTTTTTCTATTTAGGACTTTCCGCTTTTCTTATGAATTATATAAAGGGGAAAGGCAAGTTAATCTATAAAAGGGAATATTTATTTATGATTAGGCAGTTTTCCTCAAAAATGCGGAATACCTGTTTTGTTCTTGGAACATTAAGTCTTTTGTTTATGTTTGCACTAGTAGGAAGTTCGCTTGCGTTTATGTTGAGCGACTATCAAAACAAACAATTAGATGTAGAATATCCGTTTGACATTATTATAATCAGCGATAATACAAGCAATGACTTTTCTAAAGAAGAATCATTAATAAACGACAATATAAATCCACGGAATATATTGAAATATTGTGTATACCAAAACGGAACAAGTGATATGGGCGATTATTTGTATCAGAATTTAAGGATTTTTTCTGATAGGGATAGCGACCCAGTTGTGGCAGAGGGAAAACGGGCTGTTGCTTATTATGATTATGATGTGTATATGGGAATTAGCGATTATAACCGTTTACGGGAAATGCTGGATTTAACGCCTGTTACTTTGCAAGATGATCAGTATTTAATTCATATAGCAAACCGTGTATATCAAGAAATTAAGGATAAAAGTGCCGAACTACCCAATAGCCTAAATATAGGGCTTGATTTCGCTGGATTCAAAACAGAGGGATTTGCACAAAATGGGCATAATGGAACAGATTACTTGCTGGTTGTGCCAGATAAGAAACTTGCCGGAATGAAAAAATATTTTTCACTTATGGCAGTTATGGCAAACGGAGATGTGCCGGAGTATTTATCAGAATGTTTATATGATTTAACTGGAAAAATACGGGGATATGATGAATTGGCTGATTATATAAAAATTGGAAGCGAAGAACTTTTTTTAATGCCCGCTACCATACAAGTCAAAAGCCGAGAGGTTTTAGAACTAAAATTTTTAATGAGTACCCTGTCGTTTCCATTATTTTATATTGGATTAGTGTTTTTGTGTGTATCACTTACGGTTCTTTCCGTCCAACAGTTAAGCGATTCCAATAAATATAAATTCCGTTATCAGATTTTAAACAAACTTGGAATGGGGAAAAAAAGAATCAAACAAGTAGTAGCTAAGCAGCTATTTTTCTACTATCTATGCCCTGTTATCCTTTCGGTTATTATCAGTGCAATATTTATACTATATGTAGGACGACAATTTGTAATTTACACAGGAATACGTACAGAATGGATTTTATATTTTTGCATTTCATTGACTAGTTTTCTTGGGATATACATTTTATATTTTTCTATAACATATTTTCAGTTTAATAAAAACATTAAGCCATAACCTAAGAAGGAGTAAATATTTCAAATATATTTCCTACCGTTGCTTGAAGGGCAATGATATTTCAAAATGTAATCGTCCTTTTTCAGCATAAATGTAACTGTCAATTAAACAATGCCCTATGTGGGAGAAAGGGAAATTTTCTATGACTTGCACAGAAGTATACAAAGAACATATCATGTAAACTTTCAACGGCTTCTGTAAAGTTTTCATACACTATAACGGGAGGTGGTTTTTGTTGGGAAAATAGTCATGCTTGTATTCAACGACACGGAAGAAAAAGCGGTTAAGAAAGCCATAACTGCCCTTGCCGATATGATACCGCTGGAAGCCATACAGCTGCCACAATCCCCCGCATTGGTTTTTCCGGGACTGGAAATCAGACTGCACCAACGCCGGGTGCTCCGTGACGGAACTGATATTTATCTTACTCGTCTTGAATATGGTATGCTTGTGTACTTAGCTTCCTATCCGGGCATGGTACTTTCACAGGAACAAATTTTTGAAGCCGTTTGGAGCATAGATAGTGATAGTTGCCAGTCCAGTGTGGTAAATGTAATATACAACCTGCGTAAAAAAATTGAACCAGACAGCAAAAACCCAACTTACATAAAGACGGTAATAGGTGTCGGCTATAAGTTTGATATACAAAGTAGCGGATAGCATACTCCCCAAATAGAGGGGTGCGCTATCCGCCTTCTTTTGCGTTTTAAGAGAGTTATTTAGCGTCCATTGGTAAACGGTAGATAGTGCGTACCTCGACTGTAAAGGATAAATATGTGACAATAGACTATATTTCTATCATGAGTATC
>ERZ808054.1251-NODE-1251-length-15385-cov-4.364646_pt1 | contig 15385 bp, 15 predicted proteins | sample MGYA00380201_ERZ808054 | MGnify/ENA primary metagenome ERZ808054 (study PRJEB31490, sample SAMN06133419) | mouse gut metagenome | isolation source: Z5_2 | host: mice | place: China: Chengdu | collected 2015-05 ... | reverse complement strand
GTGGTGGCTCTAAAGTGTTAAAATCCGAGGTGGCTCTCAAGCGATAAAACGGTGGCTCCGAAGCGTTAGAATATTCACTTTGACCACAATCTTCAATCCTTGCAAGCTGATATTCATTTCCATGGCCTCGTTGATATCCGCCAAAGCATATTTATGGGTCAGCAATTCTTCTACTGGCAGCCCGTTTTTCTGAGCTTCCTTTAGCATTTCGCATGCCTGGATCCAGTCTTTTGCCTGATACGTCCAAGAGCCGATGACTTTAATCTCTTTGTTGCAGATATCCTGGTGAGGGTTGTAAGTCGTAGGACCGTTGTCCACAAAGAATCCCAGCTCGCACATGGAACCGCCTCGGCGCACATACTTCCAGATGGTGCTTGCCGCCTTGGGGGAGCCAGTACACTGAAATGCCATTTCTGCGCCCTTGACCGTGATTTCTTTCACTTTTGCCTGGGCATCCTCTTTCATAAAGTTCACGGTATAAGCTGCCCCCAGTTTTTTCGCCATATCCAGACGTTTCTCATCTCCATCCACCGCTATGATATTGCGAACGCCTATGATACGCACCACCGTCAGCAGCAGAAGGCCGATAGGCCCGCAGCCCTGCACCAGAACATATGACCCGTGTTTAAAGTTAAAAATCTGCTTTGCCTGCTCTACCGCATGGACTACCACTGCGGCGGGCTCAATCAGGGTGCGCAAATCCATATCCATGTCACTAACATTAAAAATAACTCCGCCCGCATTAATCTTGATGTACTCGCCAAACCAACCATTGAAGTTCTTATAAGCTTCTTCTCCGGGTATCAGGCCGAAGATTTCGCCGCCCTCGCAGAGATGGATATGTTCGGGATCGTTCCTGCAAGTATCACAGATACCACAGGGTTTTAATCCTGTCACTACCTTGTCGCCCACTGCTAGGGGCTTTCCATAGTAATCCGCTGTCACATTTTTTCCCAGCTTCACAATGGTTCCAGTTCCCTCGTGTCCCAGCTGGATAGGGATGTACCCAAAGGGATCGCCCTTATACTCATGTACATCCGTGCCGCAGATGCCGGTCTGCTCCACTTTCACCAGTACCTCGTCATCATTTATCTCCGGCACCGGAAGCTCGTAGATCTCAATCTTCTTTTCTCCTGTCAGTACGGCAATTCTTGCCTTTTCAGGAATTTGATATTCTGCCATTTTGTCTCTCCTTTTTCTTTTTATGATTGATGGACTTCATCAATATTATTTTACTTTCTAAAACAACAATATCATTGCCTGCATAAGCGGCGGACTCCTAATGATTATTTCATGAAGCGCAGAGTTATGATTCCCCATGTGAAGATTCCTCCATTTTTCCTGTAGCATCTGCAATGGGCTGAATATGTAATGCCATGCCGTGCTATGTCAGCAGTTACATTTTCCCTTGCTGCTTAGTGTGAAATCAGAGATTTCAACATCTTGATTTATACGCCCGCTAAGGTGGGCAAATAGGAGTTAGTGTGAATCTGACTGCCCGTCAAGTGGCACAAGTTTTTTCATACATGGATCTTTTACATACATCACGATACAGATAATTGCTAAAACAGTTTCTACAACCGGCTGTGCGGCAATGACGCCGTTCAATTGCCATAAGGCATTGAGAATTACGATTGCCGGGATAAATAACACTACATTTCTCATAATCGTAATAAATAGGGATTTTACAGCTGCACCCAATGCCTGAAAGTAACATGTCACCGTGTTGATGATCCCGAGCATCGGTGCTGACAGGCCTAAAATGCGGATAAAATATCCCGCCTGATGGATAAGTGATTCATTATGGAGGAATATACCTGCCAGGTTTGTTCCAAGTAAGCAAAATGCCGCTAAAAAGACTGCTCCCAAAAGGATTCCATAAATGGCTGATATTTTCATCGTCTGCGACATTCTGTCCCTTTTCCCTGCGCCGTAATAATACCCTATGAGCGGTGCGATCCCCTGCGAAAGACCAACTGACAGCATAATCGGAACCATATCAACCTTATAAGCAATTCCATATGACGCAATCGCGTCGGAACCATAGATTCCGATAAAATTATTAAGGACAATATTGGAAACGCTGAGCATAACAGTAATAAGCGCACCAGGTATTCCGATACTTATCACGCCGCCTACCATTTTTTTGTCTGGTGCAAACTGTTTTACGGAAAGCGATACTAGCTGGTTCCCTTTTCTCTCTGCCTGAATCATAATGACTAGATAATAAGCCGTGGAACAAAGGAAGCCAAAGGATGTGGCAAGTGCGGCACCAGCCGTTCCCCAGCCCAATAATACGATAAAAACAAAGTCAAAAACAATATTGACAGCATTTCCAAGCGCTAGTCCAATGGTGCTTTCTTTAATAAAGCCAACGGAACGAAAAAGATGGACTAATCCATTGGAAAGAATAATGAAGGGCGCCCCGAGAAAAATATATTTTAAATAATCATTTGTATAAGTTATATTTTCTGCATCAGCACCCGATATTTTTGCGATCGGTTCCATAAAAAAAATACCAATGAGCAAAATCATAATTCCGGCAAGCGTCATTGCATACAGGCAAAAATTTAGTGTACGCCTGACCTCTTTATTTTTATCCTCCCCTAACAGTCTTGCCATCACGCTGTTGCCGCCCATGCCAAAAATTGAAGAAATCGACATAATAATCAAAAGAATTGGTGTACACAGCGTAACAGCGGCAATCATTGCAGGTTCTTTTGTCAGGGAGACAAAATAAGTATCTGCAATGTTATAAATCAGGGTAGTAAGCTGTCCCAGCATGGCTGGCAGCCCCATGCGCAAAACCGCTCTTGAAATGTTTTGTTCTTAAAATACCGTTGTCATGCTCCTAAAACCTCCATATTTTGATTCTTGTAATGATTATCATTTTACGATATAATAAATGGAAATACCCGGACATATGTCCTGTTTAGAGGGGAAACATATGAAAAAATTGTATAATAAAGCATTCATTGAAACTTGTTTGAAAAAGACAAAGTATGAATCCGTAATGGGCAGTTTACAAAAACATTTATTTGTGACACAGTACCAAAAAGAGGAATTTATCATTACGCCGTTACAGGAAGAGCACTTATTTCAAATTATTGTTCAGGGTAATATAAGTATTTATTTTATCAGGGATGACGGGTCTGTATATTCTCTTGCAGACGGCAAGGAGAATTATCTGCTCGGTGACATGGAAATTTTCCAACACCAGCCAAGTAATGTTTATGCCCAGGCAAATGATGATGTAGTCTGTCTTGCCCTGTCTATTGAGGCAGGCAGAAGTGCGTTACTGGAAAACTGCCAGTTTTTGCAGCTGGTATGCGAATCTTTAACACAAAAAATGGAATCAATCACAACATTTGATACTGCTCCGGCAAGCCTGAAACAACGTGTTCTGACTTACATGGAGTACAAATGCAGCAAAGGAGAATTGAAAGGCTTACAACAGGCTGCATTTCACTTGAATTGTAGCGCCCGCCAGCTGCAACGAGTCCTTAATCAGCATGAAGCGGATGGAATCGTAATTAAAACTGGAAAAGGAACTTACAAACTTGCTGCCGCGTCATTGTGCAAAGCAGATGTTTTTTCCAAATACTGATGTTTCTGCCTAGCGTTGAAGTTCTCTTCTTTTTTTATTTTTAATATGATAGTAATCGGATAAAATTCTCATTTATGGAACTGTCAGGTTATCACTGGGAACACCTATGCGAAAAGGGCAGTAAGGAAGCCGTCATCATAAGCCCCGGCAAGCCCGTATACAACAGCCGCGCAAGGCTTTCGGAAAGGAAAACGGAAAATAGCCCGGAGCTTCTGGCAGTGCAGTGCGCCTTAAAATGCAGCGGCATAGCCTGTGACAAATCTTCCATTTACTATATGGGCGGAAAAAATGACACAAACGGGGCATATCCTAAATTTACACGCCCTGACAACATCGTCTCCGTCAGCAACGACATTCTGTCCCGGACAGATACGGATTCCCTTATGAGAATAATGGACAAACTCCTGTCTGGAATACAGAAAAAAGACTGCGAAAAATGTATGTTCTCGAGAATATGCCGTTTTGAAACAGATAACAGCAGTACAGACTGTGATGAGAGCTTAAACAGGACCGATGACAGATCCGTGTCCTCCAGTGTAAAGCTTACGGAGAAGCAGGAGATTATACGGGATTTCAGGGACGGCGTAATGCGCGTCATTGCCATTCCCGGTTCGGGAAAAACGTTCTCCCTTGTGCAGAGACTGGTAAGGCTCATACAGCAGGGCGTGTCCCCAGAAAAGATACTGTTCGTGACGTTTGCGAACAAGGCGGCAAGGGAGATACAGAAACGGGTGTCCATGCAGGTCTGCACAGTGAAAAAACCGGATATAACGACCTTCAATTCCCTTGGAATGAAGATACTGAGGGAAAATGAGGATATCGCCGGGAAAGTGACGCTGGCCACAAAAATCAGGGTAACCGGGCTCATACTTGAACTCCTGTCAGACGAAAGGGCAGGGGAGGTTGCAGGCTGTTCCTATGAGAACGTGCTTGGTGAGCACGGCATTGTTGAAAAACTGCGTTCTGCAATTGCGGATATTAACAAAAACGGTAAGGACTTATATCTCGCAGGGCAGCGCCGGAAAGACGGGGGCGCGGATTATTCAGGCATTCTCCGTTTTTATGACATATACACGGAAGAGGCAGGGAAACGGAACCTGATCACTTATGATGAGCAGATTTCAAAAGCCCTGGAGCTACTGAAATGCAACCCCGGGATACTGGAATACTACGGGACAAAATGGGATTACATCATGGCAGACGAATACCAGGATGTCTCAAAAACAGATGCGGAGCTTTTGTACCTGCTGGCAGATGCGGGAAAGGGAAACCTGATGTGCGTCGGCGACACGGACCAGGCAATATACGCATTCCGGGAGAAGGACTGCGGAAAGATGCTGTACAGCCTGCCGGTAAGATACCCCGGATGCAGGACCGTGTTCATGAACGACAATTTCAGGAGTGCTGAACAAATCCTGAAGGCGAGCAGCCTGTTGATCGCAAACAACCCGGGCAGGATGGAGTGCGGGATAAATGCCCACAGGCCGGAAGGCAGCCGTCCCGTATTTAAGGGGAGGTACAAAATGGAGCAGCTTCCGGGCATCATACGGCAGCTTATCCTGAAAGGCTACCGTCCGGGCGATATCGGCATCCTTGCAAGGTACAACAGGACACTGTTCCATGCATCGGACATACTGGATGCGCAGGGAATGCCGTCACAGTCTCCAAAGACGTATCTCAGGGAGAATCCGGTATTTCTGATGGTTTACGACCTGCTCAACCTGTATTATAACGGTTTTTCCGACAGCAGGACGGACAGCTCCCTTTACAGGCTGTACCTGTCATGCCATGCGGAAGAACTCTTATATAAGAAGGAACACATGAAAAACCAGACACTATATGACAGCCTCCTGGCATCGGGAGAAATATTTCCGATCAATTTTGACAGCATAGCGGCCTGCCTGCCGTACCAGTGCGATCATCCGGACAGCAGCGGCCATATGGCAGTCATGGGAAAGATCTTCCATGCCATGTATGAGGTCAGGTACGGCGGACACGCGCCTGACAGGGCGGTGGAAAGGATAGCGGGAATACTGTCCGGCGGACAGATACCGCACGCTGCCGGCGACATTGCGAAAATCATATACGAGGGCGGGATAAAGAATTTCCACGAGCTGTTTACCTGCATGGGACAGATGATTTTATATTCCGATGACAGAAAGGCAGAGTGGTTTACAAGGCCCGACAGGCTGAACCTCCTCACGGCACATGAGAGCAAGGGGCTGGAATTTCCCGTGGTCATCATACTGAACTGTGAGGAGTTTGTCAGGGATTATGACGAAAGGAAGCTGTTTTACGTCGCCATGACGAGGGCGCAGAAGGAGCTTATCATGGTGGAGACAGACTTAAAACAGTTTGAAATGAAGAACGAGCTTGCAGGATACATAACGGCATGCTGAACAGCCGCATGGCATATAAAAAGGAGCGATAAGAAATGATATATAAAAAGACGACAGACAGAACGATGAACGGGATACCGTTAAATGAAATATGGGAACAGCTCGGCGCGGAGTTCCCACAGGAGGACATCAGGAAACACCCGGCAACCAACATGGAGTATGTCTCCGTGGAAAAAATAGAGGAACGGCTCAACAACGTGGCCGGCATGGAAAACTGGGATTTTTTCACAGACCCGCCGCAGATATGCCGTTTCGGGAAAGAAAACCATGAAAGCTGCGTGGTGAGCGGGAGGCTTGTCCTGTATGATGACAACAGGGTGCCAATCGTGCGCAGTACATGCGGTGCGGCGGACATCATATACCCCAGGGATTCTGACAGGCCGGCATCGGTTGCCAATGCCCTGGACTCCGCGGTGCAGGATGTTTTTAAGCGCTGCGCAAAGCGGTTTGGCATCGCCAGGAAAGAAAAAAACGCCATGCACGCAAAAAACGGCAACGGGCAGGACAGGACCGAAAAACTGATGAAGGTCACATTCCTTGAGGCTTTCCGGGCACTCCCGAAAGGGGGCGCAAAATCGAAAGTCACATACGGGGGGAAAACACTTGAGATGGTCATCTGGTCAAAGGAATGGGACGCCCTGCAGAAAAAGTTCGGCGACAGCTTCCGTGTAGGCGGCAGGCTCAATGAGATCACTTTTTACGGTGTGGAAAAAGAGTACCGGGGAACGGTCCAGCTCGAATTTGTAAGGCTGCCGGACAACGGCGGGAAAGGAGCGGCATAAAATTTACTGTTGATTAAATACATTTATTATGGTATGCTTTCAGCGTAATTTTTATTAATTTATGTAGTCCTGTTTTCAGGACAGCAGCCAGACGGCAGTAACACGGGTGATTTGGGCACTGATGCATTTTTGCATTGGTGCCTTTTTTTGCCCAAATTTAAAAAGGAGGAGAAATCCGCCAAAAGGCAGCAAAAATGAGGAAAAATTTTAAAAAGGAGAAGATTAAATTATGGGATTTACAACTTTTATGGAACTGGTAAGGAACGAGGCTGAAAAAAGGGTATGTGGTGACTGCAGTGTGCAGCTTGTCACAACAACAAAAAATAACGGCATCGTATTAAACGGGATCACTGTCTTACAGGATGGATGTAATATCTCCCCGGCTATTTACCTTAATGACCATTATGAAGCATACCGGAACGGCACAGCCACCATCGGCATGATAATCGACACCATCATGGACACATATGAGAGGAACAGAACCGGCAAAAGCATTGACATGGGCGGGTTCCTCAATTATGCATCCGCAAAAGAGCATATCGTGTATAAGCTGGTAAACACGGAAAAGAACAGGGGGTTACTGGAACACATACCCCATGTCCCGTTCCACGACCTGTCCATTGTTTTTGAATACCTTGTATCGCAGAGGGACATGGGCAGCATGTCAATACTGATCCGCAATGAATACATGAATGCATGGAATTCTGACACGGAAGAACTGTACAGGACAGCATCCGTCAATACACCGCTCCTGCGAAAATACGAATTAAAAAGCATGGGCGAAGTATTGTGCGAACTGGCAGATATGATGGATTTTGGGGAACCGTGTGATATTGTTCCCATGTATGTATTGCGGAATGAGTCAAAAGTCCTGGGTGCCGCATGCATTTTGTATCCGGGCCTGCTCAGGGATTTTGCGGCAGCATGCAAAAGCGACCTTTTCGTCATCCCGTCGTCCATACATGAAACGCTGATCCTGCCAGATGCCAGTCCCACGGAAAGCGGGCAGATCAAGGAAATGATACGGGATATAAACAGGGCGGAAGTAGCTGCAGAAGAAGTACTTTCAGACAATTTATATATCTATGAACAAAGTACGGACGAACTGCGGATGGTATGACAGAAGGATATTTTTAAGAAGGAGATTAAAATGAGCGAGATAAGCACTATATACAATTACCTTACAAAGTCAGCAGGAATGTCCGTGGGAGACGCATGGGAGATCGTGAATACCATTGATCCTGCAGCGGGACAGGACGATGATGAGGAAAATGTATAAACAGATGGTTTACACATCAAAACGGAGGACAACAAATGGAGGAAAAGTATGCCATAAGCCCGGAACTTTTAAGATACCGGCAGGCGCTGCCGCTGTATGTCAAGGAAGGCATGACCAGGGACCGCATACGGAATTTCGTGGACAGGTACGGGACAGACGGCGTATACCTGAGCCTGAGCGGGGGCAAGGACTCCTGTGTACTGCTTGACATGGTACGCGGTATGTACCCCGGCATTGAAGCAGTGTATGTCGACACGTGGATGGAATTTCCCCAGATCAGGAGCTTCATAAGGCAGTTTGACAATGTCCGCATCCTGAAACCCAAAAAAGGCCTGAAGCAGATCATTGAGGAATGCGGATGGTGTTTTCCGGGAAAAGAAATTGCAAATACAGTGGAGGCAGCCCGCCGGGGAGTCCCGTGGGCAGTCAGGAAAATGAACGGTGTCAATAAAAACGGGATGCCGGACAAATACCGGGAACGGTTCAGCAGGTGGAGCTTCCTGATGGACGCGCCTTTCCTGATCTCAGACCAGTGCTGCCTTGAGATGAAGGAAGATCCCCTCATACAGTATGAAAATGAGAGCGGAAAAAAGCCCATTGTCGCGCTGCTTGCAGAAGAATCGCAAAGAAGGAAGATGGCTTACCTGAAAACGGGCTGTAACAGTTTTGACAGCCGGCGCGCGATGAGCAAACCCATGGCATTCTGGACCGATCAGGACATACTGTGGTACATAGTCAGGCATGGCATCGGGATTGCACCGCCATATGGAAACATCATCAGGTGCAGGGATGGAAAGCTCCGGTGCACGGGGGAGCAGCGGACAGGGTGCATGTTCTGCCCCGTCGGCTGCCACCTGAACGGTTTTGCAAAGTACAGGAGGCTACGGGAATATAACCGGCAGCTCTACGATTACTGTATGTATGAGCTGGGACTTGATTTTGTCCTGAAATGGATCAAGGAGAATGTCAGGTGCAATATGGACTAAAGTGAGGAAACATTAAAAACAATCCCGCAGTAAATAGCGGGTGTTTTATGAAAGGAGAAAATCATGTATAAAAAAATTGAGGGCACATACCTGGGTTTTACAGACCATATCAGGGAGCCGCAGAAAACAAGGACAGAGACCATACTGGATAAACCCATCAGGCATGAAGGCAGTATTTATAATACAGTCACTTTCCTTGTCGGCGGCCTGACAGAAGGCAGGAAGCCGGAGAAAAAGGAAAACGTACAGTGGTACAAAAGGAACGGGGAGCTGTGCAGGCCCAGGACAGAATACAGGTTCCTGACACCGGATGGCAGCCGGTACACGGAAATGAAAAAAACGGAATTTGATTTCTGTATCCACTGTATCAAAAACGGGCTGACAACCTATGATTCTGTTGGCGGCTATATCAAAAAGGAAAATGACCTGAAAGCAGAACAGATGAAGCTCAGACAAGAGGAAGAACAGAGGGCAAAGGCCAGGGCATTACAGGAAGAAACAAGGAGACTGCAGACGGAAGATACCATCAGGCAGACACTTGAAAATATCCCGGATACAGAAAAGGAACTCATGAGGAGAATCTTTGAAAATACCTGCGGGAGTGCCAGTACAGCGGCGTTGAATTACAGGCTGCTTGCATTAATACACAATTACGATAACCCACTCTGCAGGGCAGACATCATTTCGAGGCTGCATAACGGGAACAGGGCAAGCATCAAAACCTTTGAACACATCACAGGACTGACACTTCCCAAAACCTATAAAGAGCGCAGGGAATATCTGGAGAGTATTTCAAGTGCTGATTTTACGGGTATCAGAGAATTTGTGCCGTGTAAAAAACATACCGGTCTGAAATGATTTTCAAAAAGAATGCGGAAAGGGGCAGTCGGAAAATAGTGATTTTTGCCCCTGACATGTAAGAAGGAGACAGTCCCTTAGAAATTCAGGATTTTTCAAGATCCCGGATTTTTATCGGACTGTCTCCTTCTTTTGGCAGTGTCTATTTTAGGGCGCAAAATCCCCTTGTTTGGATTTTAAGAAGCGTTCCCTGGTCTAAGCTGCTTTCTGCTCCTTTTTTCCTTCATATTTTTCAATTTCATGATGTAGAAACCGGTGATATTTCATGATGTTCCTGCTGATTGCATACAGCATAAACTCTTTATATACTTTTTCCGCCGTCCGATAGTTGAACTGCCGGAAGTCCTCGTTCTCTTTAATATCCCCGAAGTGTCCTTCCGTCTGGATCGAACGTGTCTGGCGTTTCAGGATACCCGTCTCGCTCTGGATGTTTGCATTGGATTCTTCTTTCAGTTCTTCCCAGCGTTCGTTGATCTTCATGACTTTATTTCGGTCAGGATTCTTTTGGGCATTGTATTTAGAAAGGCACCTGGCTTTCTGTTCACAGCCGCTGCAGTCTGCACATCCATATACCTCAAATGTCTGGGTATATCCATCCTGTTCTTTGTTTTCTGTCCGGATATGGCGCAGCTCCCTTCCATCATGGCAGATATAATAATGTTCATCTTCAAAGATGGCATATGTCATGTTGTAATACTTACCGATATCTTCTTTGTATGCGCGGGTCTTCCTTTTCTCATGATCCTGAAGCTTGATATAGCTCTGGATCCCATTTTCCTTCAGATACAGCAGATTCTTTTCACTGCAGTAGCCGCTGTCAGCAGTAAGTGCCTCCAGGGTATCCCCAAATGCTCTCTGATGCTTTCCCAAAACAGGGATCAGCGTGTTATAGTCCGTACGGTCATTGCTCACATAACCATGGACAATAAAGTAATTCTCTACCGCGATCTGAACATTGTATGCAGGCTTTAACTGCCCGTTCAACATATGGTCTTCTTTCATCCGCATGAATGTTGCTTCCAGATCAGTCTTGGAATAACTGTTACGGTCTTTCCCCATGATCTCAAAACATTCCTTATACTCCATAAGACGCTTTCCGCATTCTTCCAGCTCCTCATAAAGCTTCTGGATCTCTGGCTTATGCTTTCCCTTTCCGCTGACAAACAGGATCCCTTCACCTTCTGCAATCCGCTTCAGATTTGTCTGCAGTTTTAAGATCTCAAGCGGAGAACAGTGATCAATCTCAATGATGGTATTGTTTGAGATCTTCTTATGCTTTGTCAGCTTGCGTTTCCTGTTTTCTTCAATTATTTTCCTGACCTTTTCCATCCCCTCGACCACAAACATCCGGGCTTCTCCAAGGTCGTACTTCGGCCCATATCCATTCTCAGACAGAAATTCATTGTACTTTGTGTAAAGGGCGTCTATGGTGTCCAGCAGACCGGCAAGATGATAGTTTATGCTCCCTCGCCAGACAAACGTATATCTATTTGCGTTTGCTTCAATCTTTGTCCCATCGATATAGAGTTCTTTCAGTGTAATGAGTCCTTCCTTTTGCAGGCGGCGCATAAACTGATAGTTCAATTCATCCAAGATCTCGCCCGTTAGTTTTTTCCCTTTAAAATCATAAAAAGCATCCCTCTAGGGCTTCTGTCCTTTGGTCAGCCAGATAAAGGCAAGATCCCTCTGGCATAGGTCCACGATACGGTCAACTGCCCTGACTCCCCGCATATTTGCGTAAGTAACCACAGAATACAGCATGATTGGATTATACCCGGTTCTTCCCTTATCTGAATAACAGGCCAGAAGACCTGAAAAATCTAATTCCTCCATCACTTTTTTCAGGGTATAGACTGGATCGTCGTCGGGTAAACTCAATTTGAAGAAACTGAAGTTGATTTTTTATTGACCAATATCAAAAAAATCATTATAATAATCTTGTTTTAGCATAGTTCCATTATAGCATGGAACGGGGAAGAGATGGTTGTTGTCAGCCATCTTTTTTCTTTTTAATGAATAAATTTCAGGAGCAGGTGTGATCTGAATGGATCACACCTGCCCCTGTGTAGGGTTATTTATTTCCCGACAACCCCTTTTGCATTTCTTCTATTTTCTCACAGAATTCATCCTGAGATATTAATTCACTGATCATCTCATCATTGACAGAAAAAATATCAACCGAAGAATCTCCGGCTTCCAGAATCGTAGAGATTTCAGCCTGCCGCACATCTGCAACAAACATCCGATAAAAGCACCCAATACATACTTCTTCAAGTTCTGCTCCTATCTAGGCCAACGATCCTCTTTTCCAGGAAGTTCCGGGAAACTGTTATGTGGTTCTGCCTGATACCAGTATGCCACACTTGCCACATCATCCTGTCTCTCGAATAATCCTCTGTGGCCTGCACCGATCTGCTGAATCGTCACTTTCAGATCCTCGTCAAAGCAGATCGGATCCTGAATATGCCAGCGGTAAAAACCTCTCATCGGCATACAGTCATCATTGTGATAGAAATTGTGAATCAACTCATCGTGAGAAGAATAATATGGATATCCCAGATAAGGTGTGCAATAATTCTGTTCCACCGTCTTACCATCTACCTGTTTCGCAAAGCTCCAGGAACCACCAAAATAATCTTCTGTTCCCGTTCCACAAATAGTTGGATATTCCTCATCTCCGTCAATATAGAATTTAACTTCACCTTCGCCCCACCAGTAACGTTCCAGTGTTGTCAGTGCCATATAAGTACCTACATAGTGACCCTTTCCTCTGACATTATCAAGGATTACATAATCTTTCTGCAGCTGAGTGATTTTTTCTCTTCTCCACTGTGCATGGAAGTAAGCAATATCCTCTGGCAGTCCTTCGTCATACAGGCAGTAATCCACCTGATAGAAGAATGCAGGAATTGTATTGGCATGCTGATTTTCCAGAGTGATTCTTGCTTTTTTTCTGAAAGGCATCTGGAAATAACAGTTCAATCCTCTGCTTGGCACTACTGCGATCGGCATAGAATTTACGTTGCATTCTCTACCAAAACCACAGCAGAAAAAGTCTCCCAGCGGGCTTTCTACAGACGGTTCCTCTTCATCATCCCAGTACATACGAAGAACCAGATCTCTCAATACAAAGCAATCTGCGTCTGTGGTTTTTGCATCCACTGTAATCCAGATATGGTTGATCGCACCAGGTCCTTCGATCTCTGCCAGTGTCACTGTCTGACCACTCGCGATATCTCTAAGACACGGGCTTCCTTTTCTGGACGGTCCAAGATCACTGGCGGCCATACCACCTTTTCCTTTTTCTCCTCTTGGATTTTCCGCATTGATCGCGCGGCTTTTTCTATGTTTTGCTAATGCTAAATTACTTAAAGTTCCACCAAATTCGTTATACATTGTTACATCCTCCTTCTAGTCTGCAAATAATATCAGTTTTAGTATTACTGTTCACTTCATTCACAAGAACTCGTTTCACAGGTTAATGCTCCCATGAACAATTCGGCAGCTATTCAGCAGCCACTATCCCGCGAGATGTTTTGGCATGAATATGCCAAAATCCCGAGATATCCAAACAAAAATGAGTTCTTTCAAATCAATACCGTAAATGGAACGACTGCACTGATATAAAGAACGATCAGACCCGGATAGGTGTCATACAGCCCAACAACTCTCATAAATTGGATTTTACGCAATACCAGACCCAGCTTTTGAATATCCTGGATCTGGTAAAAAAGAAAATAAATATTTTCGATGCAAGAGAAGCACTCGATAAAGAAGTCAGTCTTCTATCCTTTTCGGAGAATACCGACGAAGAACTGATACTACTCCCTTTTGGGACGAATTTTGAAATTCTTATACGTCACCTTCTGCTTATCGGGAAGCGAAAGGAGCCCCGGAGCAGTGATTTCACAGTGGCTACCGAACCGTTACTTTCTTCCTTTATGCATTCCTACCTGAAAATCATCTGCACAAAGTCCGCAAAACAGGGTCTCCACACGTTCCAGTCATGTCCGCCCGGATAGACTTTCCTGGTTTCATGGACCCCTTTCTCCTGGATGATTGCATCCTCTTCCAAAAATCTGGAAAGAAAACAATCATTATCTCCAATACAGCGGAAAAAGGTATGAAAATAATTATTAAAGTCCGGATCGTCCATCGCCTTCAGATGGGTCTGCTCATAAGGTTTTCTTCCAACCGCATCCCGATCCGGATTGCCTTCGATATTGTCTCTTATAAAACCGGAAAAGATGCCGACTTCGCTGAACAGATCAGGATGATCGCATATCGTCCGGGTTGTCTGTACAGATCCCATGGACAAGCCTGCCATACCACGTTTTTCTTTGCATCCGCCAAACTGATATTTCTTTTCTGTCATCGGGATAATTTCCTCTACCAGCATCCGTTCCAGCAAAACGTGGTTTAACCGTTCTCCCGAACCGGTCTTTTCTTGTACCATGCCGTCACTCATCACAAGGGCAAAAGGTTTTATTTTTCCCATTTCGATCAGGTTATCCAGTATGATATTGGCTTTTCCGGTTGTTGTCCAGGAAATCTCACTCTCACCAAATCCATGTTGCAGATACAGAACCGGAAGGCCTGCGGATGGCACGCATGGTGGAAGGTAAACGATGAATCGTTCCCAGTTATTGGAAATTTCAGACTTATAGAATTCATGGGTCAGCGTTCCATGTGGGATGTCACGAATCTCAGCCAGCTTCTCTTCATCCGGCAGTTCTATATAATTATATAAGCGGCCATATCCATGTCCGATCGGCAGTTCAGGAAGCAGAACCTCCTGTCCGTCCACACAGATCTGTACATAATTCACAGCTGTGGAAAACGGAAGTTCCAGAATCCATTTTTCTCCGTCTTTTGCAAATGAATAGGTCTTGTCATCCCACTTTAAAGAAAGTTCTTTTGCATTTTCACAGTCCAGCTGCAGGAAATTCTTTCCGTCTTTTTGAAAAAGTATACTATTTGGTTCCATATTTCGCCTCTAGAATCTCATCTGTTTGCATGTTCTGACGCCATTGACATAAATATCGTTTGCCAGCTCTGTGACAAGTCGCATATCCTGCCAGGTTTCACATTTTTCTCCCATAAAGCTAATGTTATCAAAGTGAATATCATGGACACGCACTTCTTCTGTAGGTGTCTGGAATCCGCGGATCGTGGAAACAGGGATATCTCCGTTTAATACCTGGATGTTGTCAAAATAGATGTCATGGATTTCCCCTTTCGCCATCTGCTCTGTGTATCTGCAAAGCAGAACCTTGATATCAAACAGTTTCTGTTCCGCCTGCTCTATTCTGATATTTTTATAATGGATATCATGAACATGACCCCCATCTGCCTGATGGATAGAAAGTGCAGCACCGCCCATATTTCCTTCGTACTGGCAGTGGATGATATCACAATCTTCGAATACCAGATCATGAATCTCACTCTGGAGAGCATAACCAAGCTCTATGGCG
>ERZ808054.1249-NODE-1249-length-15468-cov-4.152232_pt1 | contig 15468 bp, 13 predicted proteins | sample MGYA00380201_ERZ808054 | MGnify/ENA primary metagenome ERZ808054 (study PRJEB31490, sample SAMN06133419) | mouse gut metagenome | isolation source: Z5_2 | host: mice | place: China: Chengdu | collected 2015-05 ... | reverse complement strand
GGATATTCCGTCAATGATACGATCGTCATTTTCGACCATATCCGCGAGAACCTGGGTAAGACGGCAGAACGCCAGACGCCGGAGATGCTGGCGGAGGTTGCGAACCGAAGTCTGACGCAGACGCTTTCACGAAGTATCAATACTTCGATTACGACTTTTATTATGGTATTTATGCTGTTTCTGTTCGGTGTTGCGAGCATCCGTGAATTTGCCCTTCCTCTGATGGCGGGACTTATCTGCGGCGCATATTCTTCGATCTGCATTGCGACGGAGTTGTGGTATGTTATGAAAGTGCATCTCGGAAAGAATAAGGTTTCGAACAAGTAAATGTATTCCGGCAGACGACCTGTGGTGGAACGGCAGGGCATTTGGGATGCTGGAGAAGAACGCGGCGTATTGGTTTTTGGGATGCGCCGCGTTTCGTTTTGAGGCGGAAAGGACGGTAGTGCAATGGAGTGGATGGCACTGTATCTTGCGATGATGAATCTGTTCGGTGTATATCTGATGTGGACGGATAAGAGACGGGCGATAAAACATATGTGGCGCGTGCCGGAAAAGATGCTCTTCGGATGCAGTCTGCTGGGCGGCAGCATCGGCACCTGGGCAGGAATGTATCTGTTCCGGCATAAGACAAGGCATTGGTACTTTGTGGTCGGGATGCCGTTGATCTTTTTCTGTCAGGCGGCGCTTGCCATTTATGGGATACGCTTATATTTTCTATAATAAAATGTTATAGGAAGCGACGCTTTTATAATTGCGAAAAGAAGGAAAGTCATATATAATGATAACCATAGCTGTGAAAAAGACAGATGTTTTTCATGGAAAGACATAAAACCGAACCAGGAAGGGAGAATACATACAATGTACACAATGGAAGATATCGAAGCGGTAGACGCAGAGATTGCACAGGCGATAAAGGATGAGTTTGACAGACAGAGCAGCCATATCGAGCTGATCGCGTCGGAGAACTGGGTAAGTCCGGCGGTGATGTCGGCGATGGGCAGCGTTCTGACAAATAAATATGCGGAAGGCTATCCCGCGAAGCGTTACTATGGCGGCTGCGACTGCGTGGATGTGGTCGAGGAGCTTGCGAGAGAGCGTGCAAAAGAGCTGTTCGGCTGCGATTATGTCAATGTACAGCCGCATTCCGGCGCACAGGCGAATATGGCGGTTCAGTTTGCCGTCTTAAAGCCGGGCGATACAGTGATGGGAATGAATTTGGATCACGGCGGACATCTGACACACGGTTCACCAGTCAATTTCTCCGGTACTTACTTTCATATCGTTCCTTACGGCGTGAATGACGAGGGCTTCATCGACTACGATAAGGTCATGGAGATTGCCATGGAGTGCAGGCCGAAGATGATCATTGCAGGCGCAAGCGCATATGCCAGAGCGATTGACTTTAAAAAATTCCGCGAAATTGCAGATGCATGCGGCGCCGTTTTGATGGTGGACATGGCGCACATTGCCGGGCTGGTGGCGGCAGGGCTCCATCCGAGCCCGATGCCCTATGCGGACGTAGTGACCACAACGACCCACAAGACGCTGCGCGGACCGCGCGGGGGGCTGATCCTCTGCAACCAGGAAGCGGCGGACAAATATAATTTTAACAAAGCCGTATTTCCCGGTATCCAGGGCGGTCCGCTGATGCATGTCATCGCAGCAAAGGCGGTATGCTTTAAGGAAGCGCTTAGTGACGGATTTAAGACTTACCAAAAGGGTATTGTGGATAATGCGCAGGCGCTCTGCAAGGGACTGATGGACCGGGGAATCAAGATTGTTTCCGGCGGTACGGACAATCACCTGATGTTGGTGGATTTGACGAATTTCGACCTGACGGGCAAGGCGGTGGAGAAGCTGTTGGATGAAGCGCATATTACGGCGAATAAGAACACCATTCCCAACGACCCGAAATCCCCGTTCGTGACCAGCGGTATCCGCCTTGGAACCCCGGCGGTTACGTCCAGGGGAATGGATACGGCGGACATGGACAGGATTGCGGAAGCAATTGCATTTGTCATTAAAGAAGGCGGGGAAGGGATTCCGAAGGCACGGGCAATCGTGCAGGAACTGACGGATAAGTATCCCCTTGTGTAAGATAATCGGAGCTGCATTTTTAAGGGACGGTCTGCCGTCCCTTTTTTTGGAAATATGCCGTCCCTGCTCAATTTGTACTGTTAAAAATGCACAAAAGAGGAAGGAAAAGGGTTGAAATGTATATGTATTATGTTAAAATATAAATGTATGCATGGAGACGTTTTGTGCAGGATGCACCGTGCGGAAAAGAAGGCGCGGCATCGGGAAATGAAAAAATGGGGAAATATGGGAATTTTATGCCAAGGAGGAGAATTGGATGAGTGTGGAAACGGATGCTTTGGTTTATACAAATGAAAACTGTATCGGGTGCAATAAGTGTATTTCGGCATGTCCGGTGCTCACCGCGAATTATGCGGTGGAGGAAAACGGTTCCAATAAAATCGTGGTGGATGGGAAAGCGTGCATTAGCTGCGGGGCATGTTTTGATGCCTGTGAGCATGAAGCGAGGAGTTTCCGGGATGATACCGAACGTTTTTTTGCGGATTTAAAAAGGGGGGAGAAAATATCCCTGCTGCTGGCGCCGGCATTTTTGGCGAATTATCCGAAGGAGTACGCATCGGTGCTGGGCGGACTGAAGAATCTGGGTGCAAACCATATCATCAGCGTGAGTTTCGGGGCGGATATCACCACCTGGGGGTACATAAAATATATTACGGAGCATAATTTTACGGGAGGGATTTCCCAGCCCTGTCCGGCGGTGGTCGGTTATATCGAGAAATACGTGCCGGAGCTGATTCCAAAGCTGGTACCCATCCACTCTCCGCTGATGTGTGCCGCCATTTACGTGAAGAAGTACATGAAGCTGCCGGATAAGCTGGCGTTTATCAGCCCGTGCATTGCGAAGAAAAGCGAAATCGAAGACCCGAATACATATGGCTATGTTTCCTATAACGTGACGTTTGAACACCTGATGGAATATGTGCGTAAACACAATATCAAGGGACCGGATGTTTCGGATGAAATCGAGTACGGTCTTGGCTCCATTTACCCGATGCCAGGTGGGTTAAAGGAGAACGTGTACTGGTTCTGCGGGGAAGAAGTGTTTGTGCGCCAGGTAGAGGGTGAGAAACACATGTATGAGTTTTTGGAGGATTACCGCGAAAGGGTGCGGAAAGGGAAACCGCTTCCCTTTATGGTGGATGCCTTAAACTGTGCCAACGGCTGTGTGTACGGCACGGCAATCGAAACAGGGAAAGCAGGGAACGACGACAACCTGTATGCCCTTTGGGAGATCAGGGAAAAAAGCAAGCGCAGCGGCATGAATCATCCTTTTGCGAAGGGTCTGTCCCCGAAACAGAGACTGCGCAAGTTAAACAGCCAGTTCTCAAAGCTGGATATCCATGATTTTATCCGGAAATATACCGACCATTCCAAGGAAATCATCATAAAGAAGCCCAGCGAAACGGAATTGGAGGAGATTTTCCGGAGCATGGAAAAAGGGACGGTGCAGGAAAAGAAGATTAACTGTTCTGCATGTGGCTATGAAACCTGTACGAAGATGGCAAAGGCGATTTACAACGGCTGTAATACGAAGACCAACTGTCTGCATTATATGAAGAACACCATTGAAATCGAAAAGGAAACGGCAGAGGCGCTTTCCAAAGAGATGCAGGATAAAAACGAAATCATTGAACGGAAAAACAGGCAGATATCCGATTTGGTAGAAGAAGTCAGCCAGGATTTTGAACTTTTGGATAAATCCATCCATGAGATGGCGCTTGGAAACAACAACAACGCGGAAGAAAGCACCGGCATTAACATGCTGATGATGGAAGTGGTGGAATTCAGTGAGCAGTTAAAAGGCTCGCTGGAAATCATTGAGACGCTGACAAGCAGCCTGCAGAGCAATAACGAGGAAATCACCAACGTGGCGGATGAGACGAACCTTTTGTCACTGAATGCCAGCATAGAGGCAGCACGTGCGGGAAGCGCGGGCAGGGGCTTTGCGATTATTGCGGAGAACATTAAGAAACTGGCGGATTCCTCCAAGGACACGGCGGCGGACAGCGAAGCGAACCAGGCGAAAATCGGGGAAGCCGTGGAGACACTCATGGCGAAGGCAGACCAGTTAATCCAGATTATCGACGGCGTCAACCAAAGGGTCATGAGTTTAGCGGCAGCCACGGAGGAAATCGCCGCGGCAACCACCGAAGTAGGGGAAGTGTCCACCAGATTAAAGGGAAAAATGGAAGAACTGGTTCAATAACCCAGTTCTTCCGCCACAAAATATACCTTAATCCGTCCTTTGATGCCGCTGCGGCGCGTAATGACAATCTGGTTGCACATACAGTCGGGGGAAAGGCAGTCATTGCAATAGCCGGTGGCATTGCAGGGCGTTTGGCGGTTTAGGCGTTTGGCATTGGGAGGGGAAGCGAAATTGCGCACCCTTTCAAGCCCTGCTGCGATATCGGTGACGATTTTATTCATGCCGACGACCAGGACGACGTTTTGCGGTCCGTGGATTAAACATGCCACGCGGTTGCCGGTGCCGTCGATGTTGACCAGCTCACCGGTCAGGGTAACGGCATTGGAACTCATCAGGTAATAGTCGGAAAGGACTGCCTGTGCATACAGTTTCCTGCTTTCTTCCGGTGTGGAAGCGCTAAACCGGTCGATAAGCCGGTAGTTTCCGTTTCGGATCCGGTCCATCAGGCCGGATTCTTTTATGGATTCGCTCCCGCCCCATGAAATGGTACTGTTTTCGGGAATGGACGCGAGAATGGCATCCACGCAGGATGCGTGGTCCTCAAAAAAGTATCCTTCCATCCCCCTTTGTTCCAGATTCCTGATGATGGTTCCGGTGGCTGTCTGAAAGGCAGCTTGTTTGTGTGTCATGTGGTTAGCCTCCTTTTGGTTTTCTTCCTGTAATGTCATTATAACTGATTTTGGCGTGCATGGGAAGGGGAATACCGTCCGGAAAGCGGTATGGGACTGTGCAAACCACCCGGTACGGACGCGGTAAGGCAAGTGTTGTACGAATCGCCCTGCAGATAAAATTGCAGGAAAATAAAGGAATATGTGTCGAATATTGCCTATATTTGGAATAAAATATGGAATTATGAAATAAATAATATTTTTTTAGAAAAAAGTGTTGACAAATGCGGTAAAGGTGATTATAATAAAGACATAAACAAAAGAATTCACATAGATGTAACAAAATACAAAAGAAAGGGAGGTACGGACCACCGAAAACTTAAGCTGATTCATTCATTTAAGGTACAAAAGAATGAATAAACCAAAGAAATCGTAGTCGAGTACATAGGAAAAGGTAACGAGCAGCAGAAGATAACAGTTAAGCAGTATAGCAAGGAATGAGTTTATCAGCCGTTACAGTACGGTAGTACAAAAGAGAAATGGAAAGGGTACGAAAGAGAAAAATGAATATTGGAATAAACTAATGATTGGAGGTATAGGCCATTGGATAGCATAGTTTAGAAGCGGGTATTAATCGGAAAGGTTAATGCCCGCTTTGTTGGTGCGCCTGGCGGTATATGTCACTAATGGATGAAAGTTCCTAATCCGCCCTGGCAGTGGGAAGGATACAGCCAAAACCAAGGGTGTTCTTTCATGGTAATGCTGGGGATGCTTGAAAAAAAACAGGTTCTTTAGTATAATGGAACCGCGGCAGGATGAATGCCTTATCAAAGAGTGGATTTCTTATCGTTTCAGCACGAAAAATTGTCGGACTGTATCAGATAAAATAGTCAAAGGAAAGTAAAATGGCAAGTATTAACGATGTTGCAAAGAGGGCGAAAGTGGCTAAGAGCACAGTTTCGCTGGTTTTAAATAATAGCGGATATGTATCGGCAGAAACAAGGGCAAAGGTCGAAAAGGCAATCAAAGAGCTGGATTACATGCCAAGCCAGCTTGCGCGCAATCTGTCGAAGATGCGTACCAATCTGGTGGGCGTGGTGATCCCGGATGCATCACATCCGTTTTATGGGACTTTTTTGAAATATGCAGAGGAATCTTTATACCGTTATGGATATAAAACGATGCTATGTGAGACGGCAGAACGCAATAATATGGAGGAAGAATTTCTTTCCATGTTGAAGAAGCAGACCATGGATGGGATTATCATGGGGACGCATTCGCTCATGCATGATGAGTATATGAAGATTGGCAAGCCTGTGGTAGCATTTGACAGGTTCCTGGGGGATGATATACCGATAGTACGGGCAGATCATGAAATGGGCGGCACTCTTGCCGCCCAAAAATTTATAGAAAAAAATTGCCGCCATATTGTGCAGATCAGCGGGGCGCGGATTGTAAATACCCCGGCACATCAATATCATATTGCATTTTCAAAGGAATTGGATAAGAATTGTTTGGAAGCCGCAGATGTTGTGATGCCTTATAATTCGTTTTCGGAAATGGATTTCAAAGAGACGGCAAAGATGGTTTTTGACAGATACCCGGAAGTGGACGGCATATTCGGCGCTGATATGGCAATTTTGGCATGTCTGAGGGAAGCGCGGGCCAGGGGGCGGAAAGTGCCGGAGGAATTACATATGCTTGCCTATGACGGCACTTATATTACCAGGATGGGAATGTATCAAACGGATGCCATTGTGCAACCTGTAAAAGATTTGGCTGCGCAATGTGTGGAGTATATGGATTGTTTGATACGGGAAGAACCTCTCCGGATACATGAAAGTGTATTTCCCGTGAAATATCAGAAGGGAGATACCTTATGATTGTCTAATATGCACAAAAACAACAGGCAAAAATAGGGAAAATAATTATTTACTATACGGGAGAAAAATGTTAGTATAATTATATAAAACCGGTTCGATAAAACAATCGAACCTAAAAAATGCCTAAATATAAAACCGGTTCGATATCATAACAGGAGGTAGATGGAATGGGAGACATTTATACCGGACCATATGAATGTCTGGAAGTATTTGCAAAATCCCTGGAAGGGAAAACGGGAAAGGTAGTGGTGGCAGATAAGGGCGGAAAGCAGGAAAGCTACCCCGCAGGCCGCAGCCATTACCGGTTGCTTAAGATTCCGCTGGAGAAAGAGTCTCAGTATGATGTGGCTTTGGAAAACTGTGAGGTCAGTATCTGCTATCTTTCAGAAAGGGAAGACATCATGCAGGCAGGAGTGTGTTTCCTTGAGTGGGAACAGGGTGCCTGGGTGGCGGCAGCGGATTTGGGAAAGTGGTATCAGACGCCTGTCCGTGAACAATATCATTTTTGCCCATATAAAAATTGGATCAATGATCCTAATGGGTTGTGCTGGTATCAGGGATATTACCATATGTACTATCAGGCGAATCCCCACTCCCAAAAATGGGATCAAATGTATTGGGGGCATACGGCCAGCAGGGATTGTATCCATTGGGTGCATCTGCCTTATGCGTTACAGCCGCAGGAAGAACTCCTGGATTCCGAGGATGGAAAAGGGGGCGCCTTTTCGGGCAGCGCAGTGGCACTGGATGACAGGATCCGTTTTTACCTCACCCGGCATATTGGGCCTCAGGAGGACAGCGAAGAAGAAACCAGGCAGTATCAGACAATGGTGGAGTCAGGCGACAGTATCCATTTTGGGGAGGAAAAATTGATCATCGAAAAGCCGGATGAAGAATTTTCTTTTAATTTCCGCGATCCAAAGGTAATATGGCATGAGGGATGCTGGCAGATGGTGATCGGGACCCGTGTAAACAATATCCCTTCGGTAGCCCTTTATAAGTCTGATGACGGGGTAAACTGGGATTATCATGGGATTCTCCTGCAGGAAAGGACAGAAGGCATCTATACCTTTGAATGCCCGGATTTTTTCCCGCTGGATGGGGACATGGTAGTGGTAGGCGCATGGATGTTCTATTCAGATGAACAGAGGAGATACCAGCCTACTTATTATTATATAGGAAGCTGCCGGGATGGGAAATTTGAGGCAAAGCAAACGGGCTTGTACGATTTTGCGGGTAATTTTTATGCAGTGCAGTCCTTTGAGCACGAAGGAAGACGGATTGCAATCGGATGGGTTTCGGATTTCTACAATGAGCATGAGCCGGAGGCCAACGGCGCCAACGGCAGCATGTCCATACCGAGGGAGCTGCATATCAAGGAAGGAAAATTGTATCAGAAGCCAATCAGAGAGATCTATCAGTTGAGAGGAAAATGTTACTGCAGTGTCAGCAGGCAGAATGTCTGCCTGAAGCATTTAAACCGGAATTCGTATTATGTAAGCATTGATTTCTCCCTGGACACTGACTTCGAAATCCTTTTGGGTAAAGATGGGGATGCGGAAATTAAGCTGCTGCGGAAGGGAAAAGAACTCAGGATCGCAACGCAGGGAGTAAAATCTCATTTTGTAAAATGCGTGACACAGGTGGAGCGGTTAGAAAAATTGGAGATTTTTGTAGACCATAGGCTTGTGGAAGTATTTGCGAATGAAGGTGAAAAAGCAGGGACGAAACTATTTTATCACGAGAAAGACGGGATTTTTCAGGCACATTTTGATTCGGAAGAATACGTGGAAGCAATAGAAGTATATGAAATGAAAGGGATATGGTGATAAGATATGGAAAATAAGAAAAGTTTAAAATTAAACGAAAGAATATCTTATGCGTGCGGGGACGCGGCCAGCAATGTTGTATGGGCAGCTTTAGGTGCGTTTGTAATGATGTATTATACAGATGTAGCACATATAGATCCAAAGGCGATTGGCGTGGTCATGCTGATATCCAGACTGCTGGACGGGGTGTCCGACCTGGTTATGGGTTTGGTCGTCGATCATACGAAGTCCAGGTTTGGCAAGGCAAGACCGTGGCTTTTGAGAATAGCGATACCGTTCGCGATTGCCACAACCTTGATGTTCTCGGTTCCGGATTTTGAGAATAAGGCAAAAATTATTTATATATTTGTTACATATAACCTGGTTATGACAATGTATACAATGATCAATCTCCCATATGGGTCTCTCAGCACGCTGATGACGGATGATCCTTATGAGAGGAGCGTTCTCAATATTTTTCGCCAAATATTTGCCCAAATCACAAGCCTGATCATTACATCCGCAACTCTTCCGCTGATAAAAGTCTTCGGGGGCGGACGGATGGCATGGACAATCACATATGGGATTTTTTCTGCGGCGGCGGCAGTGCTGTTCCTAATCTGTTTTGCGGGGACAAAGGAAACCGTCGGCATAGCGGCCAAAGAACGTGAGGATGTGCCGGTAATGAAAGCATTGTCCGCATTAGTGAGGAATAAATGCTGGGTCATCTCCATGCTGCTCGGAACAGGGACCTGTCTGTTCTATATGGCGATTTCAACAATAAACAGTTATTTCTGTGTACAGGTCCTGCATGATGATAATATGGTCGGAACCCTTAACGCGGCTTATATTACGCCAATGATTGTATTTTTCTTCTTCATGGCTCCAATTGTAAAGAGAATTGGGAAAAGGAAAACAAACCTGCTGGGCTGGATGGTTATTTTAATCAGTTATGTGCCGCTTCTGTTAGCGATGACATCAGTCCCGGTTTTAATTATAAGCGCAGTAGTCAGGGGAATCGGGTATGCCTGTGTAATGGGCGTGCAGTTTGCGATTATCGGAGACAGTGTAGAGTATGGGGAATGGAAAACAGGGGTACGTTCCGAAGGCTTGGTGTTCAGCGCGCAGAGTTTTGGCTGTAAAGTAGGTATGGGGTTAGGAAATGCTTTGATTGGGGCATTGCTTTCGTGGGGAAAATATGACGGTGAGCTTGCGGTTCAGCCGGATTCGGCAATTACTGTAATTAAAGTGCTGTATATTGGAATGCCGATTATTGTAGCCGTCTTTCAGATGCTTCTTATGATCCCTTACACAATCGAAAAAGAATATGACCAGATGAACCGTGAATTAGCAGAGCGAAAAAATAAATAAATGGGGAGAAGAAGATTATGACAAGCGTAATGATTAAACTTCAGGATATAAACCAGATTAAGGAACTTGTACAGGCGGTGGCCACTTCCCCTTACGATATAGACATTGCATCCGGCAGGTATGTAATTGATGCAAAATCTATTTTGGGAATATTTAGCCTGGATATGGAAAAGCCTATGGAACTGATTATTCATGGCGAGGATTGCGAGGAAACACTCGCACAGATTAAGTCGTTTATGGTTGAGTAAAGAGGGCTGGACCAGTATTTAACAGGAAAAATTAGGAAGTGATTATCGCATTATGGAGAAAATAAAAGCGATACATACATTTTGGCGGGCGTGCTGCGTTTCACGATAAAAATAGATTGCAGTGCGCCCGCCATTCCTTTCTGCAGCGGAACCGAAAACAACATAAAGAACGTCATTTACAATGGTCAAAAGGATTATGGCGGAAAACAAAGCCGCAGCCATGGACCAGAGGAAATACCAGATGCGCCGGAACGGGCTGGCTGTAAAGTACGAGGCGGCCAGGGACGGCTTCTGCGGAAAGTTTTCGGAAACGGAGACTTTGGATGCCAGTGAAATAGATGATGAAATTAAATGGAAGGAAACAGATGATGCCACAGATAAAGCAGCGAAGGCAATTGCTGCTGCGATAATGGGCGTGCCCATAGTGCTCGCCAAAGCGATAAAAGGTGCTAATGATACCGTTGAAAATATTCGTGCAACGGTTGAAAGGGCAGACCTTTGGAAACATCAGTATGAATTGTTGGTGTGCGAGTACTTACTTAATGGATTCAAGCGTTTTATGCACAAGAGTGGCTGAAGCGAAAGATAGCTGAAGAAGCGAATGGAGGACGACCGGAACAGGTTAAACGCTACCAGGAAACATTAGATAAATTAACGGATCGTTTAAAAAGTAGCGATGGTGCTGAATCGGTACCTTTAACCGAAGCGGAAGCTAAGGAATTGGCAAAGATTGCAAAAGAAAGCGGATTTGACCCGGCGGAATGGGGGCTGACAACAGAAGAACTGATGGAATTTGAGTATATTATGAATCAGGCTTTTAAAGCAGGGCTATCGGCAGCTTTGGTGAGCGTAGTGCTGAAGGTTGCTCCTGAAGTATGTGGCATAATATGTAAACTGATTAAAGAGGGAGAAGTCGATGCAGAACAATTTAAACACCTTGGTTTTGCGGCGGTCAGTGGTGGCGCGGAAGGATTTATCAGGGGAACAGTAGCAGCCACAGTTACGACTGCGTGTAAAGCGGGATTAATGGGTGAAACTCTCAAAACGCTTAATCCGGGCATTATGGGTGCAATAACTGCAATAGCGATGAATACGATTCAAAATGCTTGTCTTTTGGCAGTTGGAAAGATAAGTAAACACGATTTTGCATGCAAATGTGCTGAAGATTTGGTAATCACGGCTTGTTCCGTAGGAGTGGGTATGGCAGGGGCGGCGGCAGCAACAGCATTGTTTAGTCCGGCAGCAGCTGTCTTTGGTTATATAGTAGGTAGCTTTGTCGGTTCTGTAATAGGCAGTTTTGTGTATAAAGGTGTATATTCTTGTGTCATTTCTTTTTGTATATTGTATAGAGAGCGGGAGTACCTTTTTTGGCCTTGTGGATCAGAACTATGAATTACCGGAAGATATTCTTAAAAAAATTGGAGTTAAGGTTTTTGAATACGAAAAGTTTGAGCCGGTAAAATTCACCTATCAGTCGTTTCAACCTAAGCATTTCGAGTATAGACGGTTCGAGCCGGTTAAAATTGATATTACATTTCTACGCCGAGGGGTAATCGGTGTTGGCATGATTGGATATGCAAGCTGAATATGGGACGAAAGATGTAATGGAAAATCCGGACTTTGGTCTGGATTTTTTATTGCTTGGAAAGGAAACTCCATCCCGTGCGTCCACCCACGAACATAACATTTCAGGCCGGACTGTTACGCGGTTTTGTCGATTTCTATATTTTTATATGGAAAAATCGAGGCAGATAGGTTATGATAACTATATATTGTCTTTGCGACAGAACCCCTGGGTCGTGTTTGGAAGATGCGTTTGGGGGCGGGAATGTATGAAGCGAACTTTTTGTTTTTATAGGAGAATTGTATGGGTAAAAAGAAAGAGAAAGATTTTGACCGTGATGAGAGACGTATATATAGGAGAAAACGGAGAATCCGTAACCAGATCATTGCGTATGTGGCGGTGGTAGTATTTGCCGCAGCAATCGTGACGGGGGCGGTGTTTGGAATCCGTGCGGTGGCGAAGCTCCTTGCGGAGAAGAAGCAGGCGGATGAACTGGCGAAACAATTGGAGGATATGGCGGAGGAGGAAGACGTGGCAGTGGAACCGCCGGTTACCGTGACGGAGCCGGAAACCGAACCTGTGGAAGAAGTGGACTGGCTGGAAGAAATGGTGGCGTCCTCTGTTGCGAACATGCCGCTGGAGGATAAGGTGGCAGGATTGTTTTTCGTGACGCCCGAGGCCATTACAGGGGTATCCCAGGTCATTCAGGCGGGCGACGGGACGAAAGAAGCATTGGATAAATATCCCGTGGGCGGTTTTGTGTATTTTGACCAGAATATACAGGATGAGGAGCAGTTTATGCAGATGCTTTCCAATACGATGGGGATGAGGACGGAATATCCCCTGTTCCTTGCGGTGGATGAGGAAGGCGGTGAGGTAAGGCGGGTTGGAAAGAGCAGCATTGAAGTGGAAGAAATCGGGGACATGGCGGATATCGGCGCCGAAGGGGATACGATGAAGGCTTATAATGCGGGCGCAACCATAGGGTTTTACCTGTATAAGCTGGGGTTGAACGTGGATTTTGCGCCGGTAGCGGATATTGTGGCAGACCCGTCCGCTTCTTCCATCGGGAAGCGGTCTTTCGGCGGCGATCCTGCATTGGTGGGTGATATGGCTGCGGCAATGGTGACGGGGCTGCAGGAAAACGGGGTCAGCTCCTGCCTGAAGCATTTTCCGGGTATTGGGTCCGTATCTGCGGATACCCATGACGGCAAGGCGGTTTTGGAGAAAAGCCTGGATGAATTAAGGGCATCGGAGTTTGTGGCTTTCCGTACCGGTATCGAGGCGGGAGCCGATTTTGTCATGGTGGGACATGTGTCGGCGCCCAATATCGTGGGGGACGATACGCCCTGTTCCATGTCAGGGGAAGTGATTACCAATCTGCTGCGTGGTGAACTGGGATATAACGGAATCGTTATTACGGATGCCATGAACATGGCGGCGGTTACGGAGTCCTATACGGCGGATGATGCGGCGGTCAGGGCGTTACAGGCAGGGGCGGATATGGTGCTCATGCCGGATGACTTTGAACTGGCGTACCAGGGCGTGTTGAAAGCCGTGCAGGAAGGGGTAATCCCGGAAGAACAAATAAATGAGTCGTTAAAGCGGATTTACCGCGTGAAATTCAGGAATCGAATTGATGCGGAAGGCAATGTAGTGGATGTGGTACCGGGTAGTACGGAAGGGGAAGCAGGTGCAGAGGGCACGGAAGAAGGACAGAATACGGATGGGGAACCGGCTGGGGACGGAGCAGATCCGGGGGAGGCACAGCAGCAGTAAACGGGAAGCGGACAAGGATTGTCTGTTAAGTACCTCCCTATATCACTTCACTGAGTTTCTCTACTTTGCAACCCTTGCTTGCATAATATTGGAGCATTTCTTCAATTTTCCGTTTGTCATAGCTGGTAATACAATCCGACAGCACATGAACGGTGTAACCTTCTTTAGCCATATTGTAGCAAGTGGATTTTACACATGCCATGGCATCTGCACCGGCAATGTAAAATTCTTTGATTTCGTTCTTGCATATGAAATCAAGGAATTTTTCACTTGTCAGTGCATTTCCTTTGGTTTTCGTGAAAATGTTTCCGGATACAATTTGCATCTCCGCAACTAATTCTTCGCCATGAGTGCCCGGCTTAAAGGTTCTGGTACCGGCTGATAGATTATTGTGCTTGATATAGACCACATGAATATTGTGGGCAACAGCCCAATCAATCGCAGTGTTGATATTGCCGATGATTTCCCTGTAATTTTTTGTAATGTCGTTTTGGATGTCAATAACGACAAATGCCTTGTTTTGCATGGTTTTCCTCCGTTTTCTTTCATTGATTTGTCTGCTTGTTTATTGTAATATATAATTGTTGACAGCAATATGGCAACAATCAAAAGAAAATTTTGGAAGGCGTATATAACATGAAAATTGACAGGCTTGTCAGTATTATTATGATACTTCTCAATAAGGAGCGAATCGGGGCGCAGGAGTTGGCAGATATGTTTGAAGTATCGCCCCGTACAATTTACCGGGATATAGACGCCATCAATATGGCAGGTATTCCCATTTGTTCAACTTCGGGGGTGGGCGGCGGGTTTGAAATTATGCAGAATTATAAAATCGAAAAAAATGTTTTTTCGGTTGCAGACCTTTCCGCTATTTTAATGGGACTTACCAGCCTGTCTGATATGGTAAGGGGCGATGAACTGATAAACGCACTTGCAAAAGTTAAGAGTTTTATTCCTGCCGATAGAGCGAAAGACATTGAATTAAGGGCAAATCAAATACGCATAGATTTGAGTGCATGGATGGGCAACAGAAACATACAGTTATATTTAGAAATGATTAAAACAGCTTTACAGGAAAGAAGGCTGCTTTCGTTTGAATATGTAGCGCACCACGGGAATAAAACCACACGGACAGTCGAGCCGTATCAGCTTGTATTGAAAAATAGCCACTGGTATTTTCACGGATATTGTTATAAAAGAAATGATTTTCGTTTATTTCGGCTTTCCCGCATATCGGATCTGCAAATAAAGATAGAAACTTTTCTGCCACGGGATTTTTTAAAAACAAGTTTAGACTTCGAGGAAATCTTTGAAACGGTACCAATAAGAATTAAACTCCGTATTCATAAATCGGTTATGGACAGGGTACTTGATTATTGTCCGTATGAACATTTTTCGCCTGCTGACGACGGATATTACATTGTTGATTTTCCATTTATTGAGAATGATTATAACTATGATATTCTTCTTAGTTTCGGGTCAAAATGTGAGTGTTTGGAACCGTTGCATATCCGTACGGAGTTGAAACGCAAAATACATGATTTGACTGCCATATATCAGAGCAAGTCCATTGAGAGAGGTACCGTTTCAAGATAATCTGCTGACATTCCCTTGTCTGCAATGCAACTGACAAGATACGGATTAACTCGCCCTCGTCATAGCGGTAGCAGTCGGGAAAATACTTCACGACAGTACCGCTCATATTATAACTCCGATTAGGAGTATCAGCAAGAATGCCGCCGGACGTGAAAAGGGGGCGCCAATTCCTTACACCCCTATGCAGGAGAAGCGACCTCCCACACAGCATATAATGTGCCGCTTTTTTATTCCCGCGAGCAACGAGCCAAGTGGCTGCTTGCAGACATTTGGCGACTGCCGCGAGGGTCAAATACCCCGTT
>ERZ808054.1248-NODE-1248-length-15474-cov-4.856141_pt1 | contig 15474 bp, 10 predicted proteins | sample MGYA00380201_ERZ808054 | MGnify/ENA primary metagenome ERZ808054 (study PRJEB31490, sample SAMN06133419) | mouse gut metagenome | isolation source: Z5_2 | host: mice | place: China: Chengdu | collected 2015-05 ... | reverse complement strand
AGCAGCCGGTTCCGCGCATCGTAGGAGAAGGACAGCACGAGGTCCGTTCCGGCCTCCCACTGTTTCCAGTCCTCCCCGTACTTCCCCCCGTGCCTTGTTTCACGGGTACGGTTCCCGTTCCCGTCATACGCGTAAGAAGTCATGCGGTAATACGTTTTCCCCCCGTCCCGTCCGGCGGGCTCCAGCTTTCCCGTCATGTGGCCGCACAGGTCATAGGCGTAAAGGGTACGGTACCCTTCCGCATCGGTTTCCTCCACGCAGTTTCCCCACGGGTCGCGGCGGAAGGTTTTCTCCGGTGTCCCGTCCGGTCCCGTGACGGATGCCAGCCGGTTCCCTTCGTCATACCCGTAACACCGTCCGGCCCCGTCATCCGTTTCCGCATCATACTGCCCCGGCAGCACATGCTTCACTAGGTTCCCGCTCCCGTCGTAAAAGAAGCGTTCCGTCCCGCCGTCCGCGTGACGGATGCGGAGCAGCCGGTTTTCCCCGTCGTATTCATAACGGGTTCCTTCCCCGTCCCCCGTCTCCCCGTCATAAGCATTGGGGTGCACCTCCTTCACGACGTTCCCCTCCCCGTCCAGGAACCTTTTTTCCCGGCTCCCGTCCGGGTACCGGGTTTCCACCCGCCGTCCAAGGAAGTCATAACGGTATTCCGTGCGTTCCCCCTTCCCTGCCTTCCACTGGGTGGGCGTATAGAACGCGTACACCTGTCCGCTGCCGTTGTACAGGAGGTGCGTCTCATTCCCTTCCCCGTCCCGCACCATGGTCCTCCACCCGCTGCGGCTGTAAGCATACTCCGTGCGCCCGGCGCCGTCCTCCTCCGCCAGTCTCCTGCCCAAGGCATCATATTCCAGGCTGCACTCGCTGCCGTCCGCGTACACGATGCGGCACGGATAAGGGGACATCCCTTCATAACGGTAGCGGGTCACGTTCCCCGTCCCGTCGCGTTCCGATACAAGCCGCCCCATGCGGTCCCAGGCATAAGCCTCCTCCGTCCATGCCCCTTCCGACACCTTTTCCCTGCGCAGCACCGGGTTGTGGTTCCCGTCATAAACATACGAAAGCTCCCTGCCGCCGCTGTCATGTACCAGTGTAAGGTCGCCGTTCCCGTCATAAACATACCCTGTCTCCGGCCCGCCGGGACGGGTTTCCTTCACCAGCCTGCCGGAAGCATCGTACTCACGCCTTACGCTCCTGTCCTCCCGGTCCCGCTCCGACAGCCGCAGCCCCTCCGCGCTGTAACGGAAGGTCTTGTGCAGGTGCGTGTCCAAGCAGTGTACCAGCCGGAAATTCCTGTTGTATGACAAAAGCGGGAAAGAACATTATAACCTGATTTTCGCTCTGCACAAATGTATGCGCAACAGTGACCCCGATGCAGCGCTCTACTGGCTGGCAAGAATGCTGGAAGCAAGGGAAGACCCGTTATACATTGCCAAACGGCTGATTCGTTTCGCCAGCGAAGATGTCGGTATGGCAGACAGCCAGGCACTTCCCATTGTCGTTTCCGTCTATCAGGTATGCCATTTTAACGGTATGCCGGAAGCAGGACAGCCGTTACCTCACTACCAAACAACAATCTTCCCGTCCTCCTCCACTTCCACTTCTGACAACCGTATCCCCCGCACGTCCCTGCGCAGCAGGCTCTCCACAAAATCCATCCGCCCGAACATGCAGTTCCTGTCCATGCCCTCCAGCCGGAAAAACGCCAAATCCGCGGTTTTCCCCTTGTCCAGCACTAATTTCCGTATCCTGTTCCCTACCGTATTGAATTCCGTCCTGCCGGACATAGCCTCCACCCGGTCCGGCACCGTCAGGAAATAAGTGGCATTGGCACCGTTTTTCCAATCCCACAGCTTTACCCCCTTATACGGGATATCCGACTGGTACATAAGCATCGTTTTTAACATGGCATGTCCGCTGCGACACGCTCCCCCATCCCATTATAAACGTAGGAGCACCTGCCCGCAACCGCGTCTTCCGCCGTCCCAAGCCTTCCCTTTCCGTCATACAGGAAGCGGGACACGGTACCCCCGCATCTTCTTTCATCCGGCTTTCCGGACAATCAAAGGCAGGAAGAACGTGGGGAATGCTTCGGCATATTGAGGGGATGAAGAAATCCGTTTTTCCCCAACGAACATTTTTTAGACCGGCAGGACGAAGTGGACAAGGAACGAATTACGGATATAAATTTTACGGTTTACGGGAAGATACCAAAGAAGTACCATGTTGAGTGTGAAAGCAGCTTACCGGACGGAAAAATCACCATAAGGCTTTTTGAGTACGATGCACAGATAGCGCTTGATGAGGGTGAGGTTACGGAGGAAACGCTGACAGTGACAACGGTAGAACCGCTGGCTGACGCTGGCGGTTTTTTATTGCTCCGGGCCAAATTGGCCCGGAGCCCGGAAGAAGGGATACCATGTCGGGACGGGCCCCGCACCACTATTAGGAGGTATTCCATCCATTGAGATTATCATCCGTTTCCGCCCGTAGTCTTCATGCTTCCAGCCCCGCAAGCCTGCAGATTTCCACCCACTTCCCATGCTGCCATTTGGATTCCCGGTATGCACGCAGCAGCGTCCTTCCTCCTTCCCACTCCCAGTAGCGTACCATTGCCTGTGGAAGGTTTTCCCGCCGGATTCCCGCAATCCCTATGCCCGGCTGGTCAACCAGTCCGGGAGATAGCTGCTGCATCCGCCATCCCTCATACTCCTGCCAGCGTCCGCCGATCTCCCTTACCAGCAGGTCACCGAAAACCCCGGCCATGCCAAACAGTTCCTCACGGCATTCCGCATACGGGAACCTTTTCAGCACGTCCAGCCTTTCCGCAAGGCGCCTTAAGGTTTCCTCCTCCCCTGCCGTTTCCCCCAAGCAGTTTTCCCTCCTCCATTTTTCCGCCATTTTTTTTCTTTCGGTAAGGAACCTTTCCCTGTCGTCATCTGTCAGGTGGTACCGGGAACAGGGCGGGTTCCATGCGGCTTCCATCCGCCTTCCCCGGCGGTATGCCTCCAGCATTTCCTCCCCCACTTCCTCCAGTTGTGTGCGCATGTCCCCCGCATCACGGTAAAAGCAGAATTTCCGGTACCGGTACTCCCCATGGTACCACATTTCCCTCCCCCGGTACCCTTCCTCCGGTATGAGGCACATGGCGGAAAATGCCTTCCTTCCCGCCGCATCATCCCTGACCCGTATTATCTCCCTTTCCGCCCCGTCTTCCTTTTCCAGCGTCCATCCCGCAGAAGTCTTCCCACGGTACACAAACCCGGCGGTCGCCATCCTCACGCCGATGGTTTCCTCCACCGCCTTTCCGTCCAGCAGGCTTTCCCCCGGCTCCAACTTTTTCCCAGCAGGCTCCCAGCACTCCCCGTATTCCTCCCTCTGCTCTGCGGCCCATTTCCTGTAATCTGACAGGTTGCTCATGTAATTCCTCAGGACCCTCATTTCCCCGTCCCGCCAGCCTATGCAGATAAAATCCAGGGGATTTGAGGAATGGTATTCATACGTAAGGTTCCCAACCACCGTTTTTTCACCATCCGCACCCATCCAGTCCTTCTCCCGTACCCATTCCCCGCCAACCGTCCGTATCAGCACTTCACCGTACACCGCCGCAAGCTCCAGTATCTCTCCTTCCAGTTCCCGGAAGGGTTTCCCCCTCATCTGCCCCACTTCACGCAGCAGGCATCCCATCACCGCATCCGTCCCGCATTCCCGGTCCAGCCCGTGCCGCTCCATGAACTGCACGACCAGCCTGTCCTTCTCCCTATCCAGCCGGTCATACATTTCCTGCGTAACCGTATAATCCAGCCGTACCTCCTCCGGTGCCGGTTTCTCCAGCTCCGGCAGCGCACGCCGGATAATATGGTCCCCCAGCAGGTTCAGCAGGGCCGTAAGCTCCTCATCATTTTTACATGAGTGGCATACTAAGTCACCCAAGTCACATTTCCGCAGCCTGCTTGGCAAGTGCACATTAAAAGAATAATCGTTCTTTTTTTTGACATTAATATACTGTTTTTCCCCGTTTATGGTTCTTAGAAACCTCCACACATTCCCTTCAAACCCATCATACCCAAATCCGTACGGGGCTATCTTTGCCCCCAAAGTGTTTATTAACACCTTTTTAGTTAACATAAATCTTTCCCTCCTTCATTACATAGTGGTAACACAGTCAAATATTATCTTCACTGCCCTTCCTAATTTTCCAAGTTCGGAACCAATCAGGACATCATCCCCAACCATTCCAAAGGCATCATCTGCCGACAAGATAGATACCATTACCCCCGACTTTATGGCTTCCAGTACCGCGGCTGCTATGTCCTTTTCCTCTTTATAAATAACGGGAATCTCTGAAGGATCCCTTTCCTTCATTTTTTCTATTCTTACTTTCAGCACCGGCAAATTACCGGGGTCTTTATTTTCTTCAATGTATTTCCAATATATTACCCCGGGAGTATCGGAGTCCATACGGTATTCAATCATCTTGGGAGATCCATCTGAATACTTATACTTCAGGCTTGGTAATTCGACCTCCATGTCACCGTCTATGGATTTTCCCACTGAAACTTCCTTCACCTTTTCTTTGTTCACCCAAAACTCATACTGCGGATTCCCCCAGTAAGGGGTCCCCATAAAATATTTGATTCCCCATATGTAGCCCGATAACTGCTTAAAACCGGTCGCATACCCGTAAGCAGAATCCTTTTTTAACTCATAAACCTCTATTGTGCTTTTTTCTTCATTATAATAAATAATATCCGCAAACCCTGTCCCCGTCTTGGTATGGTGGTAAGGATTGCTGCTTTTAAATCCAACCGGGATATACACGGATGTCCCAAATATAAAATTATCAACCTCCTTCGCATATTTCTTCTCCAAATAATCCTTTAACGTCTTATCCGCGTCCGTCCCCCAACGCATAATGACCCACCACGGTTCATTCGAAACTTCCTCATCCGTGCTTTCCTCCTCCGTTCCAAGCACGTCCAGGAAATTCAACGCGGAATTCCGGCAGTATATGTACCCGTTCAGGGTGACCGGCACCCCGGCGTGTCCCTTCCGGATATCCGGGCCGCCGAACCGCCCGTGTTCCGGCAGGTATTCCCTCGCCTGCGCATAACAGGTGCCGCTTATCCCGTCCACCGTGTATCCGGTATACCCGAACGGCTGCCCTTCCCCGGCATTCCCGTACAGGTCCTGCCCGAATTCCCCGTACCCGTACCGGAAGCGTTCCTTCCCGTTCCCCCACAGGAACCTCAGGGGGCTTCCCATCTCATCCAGGAGGGCGCCGGTTCCGTGCCCGTCTTCCCACATTCCCTCCAGGTTCCTTCCCCAAAGGTACTTTTGGCAGACTTCCCCCTGTTCGCGCATGAGGAGGTTGTGGCGGTCACCCATGATGTCGGTATGGTATTCCGTCCGCACATCCTTCCCGGCCATGTGCATGTCCGCGGCGACACGCTCCCCCATCCCATTATAAACGTAGGAGCACCTGCCCGCAACCGCGTCTTCCGCCGTCCCCAGCCTCCCCGCGGCATCATACCGGTATGTTTTTTCCTCCTTCCCGTCCGCCAGTACCCCCGTAAGGTTTCCCCTGCCGTCATGGCGGTACACGCGGTGCACGGCCCCGTCACTGCCCACCGTCTGGTCCAAGACGTTATGGGCGTATTCCGTCCGCTGCCCGCCCTCCGTCATGGCGGTCCGGTTATGGAACGGGTCATATTCATATTCCCGCAGGGTTTTCCCGTCCTTTTCCACCCCCGTAAGCTGCCCTTCACTGTCATACCGGTAGCGGTAGGCGCCACACTCCCCAGGGAGCTCCTGCCGGAACCTGACGGTTTCCGTCTTGTTCCCTCCGGGGCTGTAGCCGTACCGGCAGCTCTCCAGCAGTGTGCCGTGGCATTCATGGGTCAGGCTCTCCAGCCTTCCCTTTCCGTCATACAGGAAGCGGGACACGGTACCCCCGCATGTCCTTTCATCCGGCTTGCCGTCCGCACCGTAATGGTACTGCACACGGAGCCCCCCCGCCTTTCACTTCTGCCAGGCGCATGAGTCCGTCGTAGCCGTACTCCACCCTGCTCCCGTCCGGGTAAACCACGGCCTTCCGCTCATTCATGTCCCCCCATTCATAGGCGGTGCATTTTCCGCGGTGGTCGGTCCTTTTCACCAGCCTCCCGTACCCGTCGTAATCCATGGTGGTCGTACCGAGCCAGTCCCTGATCTCCTCCAAACGCCCCATCGGCCCGTAGGAGTATTCCGCCAGCCTCCCGTCCGCATAAACCGCCCTTTCCAGCCGCCCGCCCGGCGTATAGGAGAACCCGGTGGTATTCCCGTCCCTGTCCCGTTTCCTTACCATCCGTCCTTCCGTGTCATAGGCATACGTTTCCGTGTTCCCCATGGCGTCGGTCACGGAGGTGATCCGCCCTGCCTGGTCCCTGCCGTAAAGCGTTATGCGGAACCTGTGCTGTTCCCTGTTTAACCTTTCGGCTTCTTCAAACGCCATTTCCCGTTCTTCCGCGTTCCCCGTCCGGAAAACGGCTGTCAGGTCCCCGAGCGCATCATAGGCATACCTTGTCACGGCGCCCAGCGCGTCTTCCACCTCCGCAAGGTTCCCGGACGGGGAATACCGGTATTTCGTGGTATTCCCGTCCGCATCCGTAAAGGCGGAGACATTCCCCGCTTCATCACGGGTATAGGATACCAGGCTGCCTTCACTGTCACGCACGGACACAAGGCGGCCCAGGCTGTCATACCCGTAGTACAGCCGGTATCCCCGTTCATTCCACTTCTCCTTCACGTTCCCATTGCCGTCATAGGCATAAAAGGTCTTCCGACCGTCCGGGAATTCCGCCTGCCTTAACAGTCCCCCCGGGTAATACCCGTACCGCACGCACCTCCCGGCCCCGTCTTCCACGCACACGGGCTGTCCGAACCCGTTATAGGTGTAGGACCATGTGTTGCTCAGTGCATCCGTTTCCCTGGTTTTCCTTCCCGCCCCGTCATACTCCATGCATGTCCGGTTCCCGAGGGCACCCGTGACGGCGGACAGGTTGCCGTCCGCATCATATCCGTACTCAGTCCGGTTCCCGTCCTCATCCGTCTGCGCGGACAGCCGGTTTAACGCGTCATACTCGTAAACCCTGCCTGCCCCCGCCGCGTTTTCCGTCCGTATGCGGTTTCCGTTTGCGTCATAGGAAAATTTCACCCCGCCGCCTACGGGGTCCCGGTACTCCGCCAGCCGGCCGTTCCCGTCATAGACATACCCGGTTTCCGCACCGTTCGGCAGTTTTTCGGAAACAAGATGCCCTGCCCTGTCCCACGTGTATTCCGCGGAATGCCCCTCCTGGTTTTCATAGCGTTTTGGCCGGTTACAGGAATCATACCACATCTTCCGGGTCGTGCCGTCAAAATCCGTAATCTGCACCACTTTTCCGCTGGGGCTGTATTCATACCTGCATTCCTGCCCCGCGGCATTGACGACCCTGACAACGTCATTCCTCTCGTTATGGAAATATTCCGTGCGGTTCCCGTTACCGTCCACCACCGCGGACATGCGGTTCAGGGCGTCATATTCATATGCGGTGCGGCTGCCCGCTGCATCCGTGATTCCCGTGATGTTGCCCCGCCCGTCATACGTTATTCCGATGCGCGAGCCGTCCGGCTGCCGGATTTCCACGAGCCGGTTCCTGTCATTGTAGGCAATGCGGGTGACATTCCCGCACGCATCCTCCCTTTCCGTCAGGTTCCCCCTGCCGTCATAGGTATTCCGGACGCACCCTCCGCCCGGAAGTGTCTTCCTGATCAGCCGGTTCCCGTCGTCGTAGGCAAACACGGTTTCATTCCCGAGGGCGTCCCTGATTCCTGCCAGGTTTCCCTTCCCGTCATAGCGGTACCGTGTCCGGTTCCCGTTCCTGTCAACATGCAGTACCAGGCGGCCATTCCCGTCATAGCCGAACCGTTCCTCGCTGTCCCCGTATACCGTCCGGGTGTTGCGGAAGCCGTCGTCGCTTTCATAGGACACCACACGCCCGTCCGCGTCCCTGGTGTAGGTGCGCATCCCCTCGTCATCGTAGCTGAAATCCATCACTCCCCCGTCAGGCATCACCTGCCTTACCACGCGGTCCGCGCTGTCGTAGCTGTTTTTCACGCCCTCGATTCCCCGCGGCGTGGTGACGCTCTCCAGCCTGCTGTTTTCATTGTAGCCGTATGCATAGACATGACCCATGGAAGTCCGGAATTTCCGCAGGAGGCCGTAGCTGTACGAAAGGCGCACTTCCCTCCCCGTGTGGTCGCACACCCGGTACAGGTTCCCTTCCCTATTGTGGTAATAATGAAGCACGCCGCCGTTGGCGCCCCTTGCCTCCTCCAACTGCCCCTGTTGGTTATAGATGAATGTGTCCGTGTTCCCGCTCCTGTCCGTCACGCTGCGCACGAGCCCGTCCCTGCCGAACACATACACCGAGCCGCCTGCCGCGTAACGGTACCCTTCCGGTTCCTTCCTCAGCAGTCCCGTTCCGCCGGAAACGGGGGTATATACATCCCCCAGACTCCGGCGGAACATGATCCTGCGCCCGTCCCCGAGGTGGAGGACCGCCGACGTTCCACCTTCCTCCCGGACCTGTATCTCATAATTATGGCGCCAGCCCTTTCCGAGGGTTCCCCTGTACCCGTCCATGGAGTTGTAGAACACATGGAAGGACATCCTTGTCGCCCCCGGTACCACAAGGTCCTCCTTTTCGTACAGGAAGTTCCCCGTGTTCAGGTTGACCGGGTCCCCTCCGAACATGCAGCCGCTTTTTACGCCAAACGTGGAAAGCGACAGGTTCATCCGGTACCTCCTCGTGTATGCCGCCCAGTTAATCGCCCGCACCGTGCCCTGCCCGGAGGTTTCCGGCACGATGATGCCCCCTTTTTTGCACAGGAGCACACTGTCCATGGTAAGGGCGGCATGTCCGTTCAGTGTTTCCGGGCTGTCGGAATCCCCGGCACTTACCCAACTGTCCGCCAGCTTCATGAACCCCTTGCATACCTTCCCGTCCTTGTTCCTCTTGCACATCCCGAAATCCGGTATGTTCACGTCCGGCAGGCAGTCCTTACAGTTCGCCTTCCTTTTCCCGTCCGCATAATACCCGTGGTCCGTCACCTTTAACCTGCCGTATTTGCTGCCGCACAGGCACCTTAATCTTGCTCCTTCCACTAAATAGCTTTTCCCCATAGTATCCTCCTTTTACTTTTTCCTTTATTGTCTGCCAGCCTCAAAGCTGTCCGGCTTACTTGTTTTCCGGTTCCGTGTCCGTGAATTCTGTCACACGGGGAAATCCGTTCTTACCGTATACCGTCTTCCGGCCCCGTATCCATGGACAATGCATCCGGCTCCAACGGCAATAATTTGTACTCAAAATTCCTCCGGTCGAATATGGCAATTTGCATCATCTTCCCTCCCCTGACACAATTGCAGACAGCAAACCTGCCGTCTGCCAGTTCATAATACGGCCATACCACTCCGGAACCAACCCAGCCATTGGGTTCCCCCAAATGCATAACCATATCTTCATAAGTAGTGTTATAATCAAACTGTTCAAAATCCTTTATTGATAAAGTCCTCCCATAATATGTATACACTGCCTCCTGATTACCTATTTTCCTTTTATGAGTACATTTTCTTATACACATAACTGCTCCAGCCATCAAACACCCTAAAACTAAACCGCATATTAATACAAAGAATATTTTTCTTTTATTCATTTTCACATATCCACTTCTTCTTTCATCCATCCACTCATTTCATGATAAACAGGAGGTTCCGAAATAATTATTCTATTCACCTTATCTTCTTCGTCAAAATAGAATGTCACGCCACATTTTCCATCTTCAGCATAATAGCAATTCTTTTCGTTATCAAATAAATTGATATAACTGTTTTTATATGCTTGCTCAATCACTTTCTTTTCTGTCCCAATTCCTATATTTTTCTTTCCAAAACGATATTCAGAACCGGTAATTTCTACATTACAGAACTCCAATCGCCCAGCCATATTTATCCAAAACCCAAACACTCTCCCATCTTTGTACTCCAAACAAATAAATTTTGCATCTTCATTATCGCCTTCCACTCTTACCCACTCTTTATTTGGTTTTCCGTTTGCTTCTAAGATCCCTTTATATATTTCTTTATTCACACTGCTGACTGAAACACAATAAAATATTCTCCCGTTCTTAGTATCTGATTTCCAATTACCGTTGTCTTTCTGATATCCCCTCACCTATCCCCTACAAAATGATAACCTACCATAATATGTACTTCTTATTTCTGCATATCCTTATATTCCGCTTTATAAATCCTTCCTTCAGTACGCTTTCAAAAAACCACCAATTTCCCCTGATTCTTTCCGTCTTATACCAATACCCGCCAAATACCGGAACATCCCCTTCCCCTTTCATCTCATCCACGGATTCTTCCGTAACCGTAATACCCGTCAGGGCGCCCTTTGGGGTACCATCCACACTATAATAAAATCCATACGCCCAAGTATTCCATAAAATTCCAAACGGGGAAGGCTGCACCACAAAAGTAATTACGTCTTCACTGGCATATTCAATATACACCAACTGAAAAACCTTAAACATTTCACTTACGGCTTCACTGCCCACCATTTCATAACCCTTCTCTGTAAAATGCGCGTCATTGTCATAAACATCCTTTTCGCGGACTAAAAAAACGAATCCTTCCCCACGGCATACTTCCACTGTCTCTGATAATTCTTTTTCGTATTTTATAACCGTACCGCATATCCTGTCCTTTATTGCATTCCGCAAATACTTGGAGCCGAAATATATGAAGCATGCGGTTCCTGCCGCCAAAAAACCGGTAAGCATTAATATGGTATATTTCCTCTTTTTATTTCTTACCGTTTGCCTTCTTTTTCCCATACTTTCTTCCTTTTATTTTTTCCGGTTTCGTCTGCCAGCCTCAAATCTGCCCCGCTTCCATATTTTCCGGTTTCGTGTCTATGGGGAATGCATCCAGCTTCTGCGCCATAAATTCATCCATCCACCATTGCGGGATGTACGGAAACGGAACCGGTTTGCTGCACGGAAGATTCGTTATGCTTATTTTTGTATTCCCGCTTTCCTCAAACACCATTTTATGGCAGACTTTTATCTGCGGACAGGTGTATCTGACATGTTCCGTAACCGTAAGCACCGCCGTGTTTTCCTTATCCTGCCGGAAGGAATACCGGAGTACGTCATACATGTTTTTCCTGGATAAAAACCCGATGCAGTCATCCACGGAATAAGCCGTACTGTATGTGCGGGTTCCGTTAAAAGGTTTCCCATCCATTGCCTTTACGCATTTATACACCACCACTGCCATCCAACCGAACATTCCAATACCCACCGCCGCAAATGACAAAAGGATGCAAATGCCATACCAGTCCCCGCCCATCATTTTATCCGATTCATATATAATTTCTTCCCCGTTTGTTTCCGATGTGCGCCTGAGAACCGTATAATACATATAATTCACTACCGAGTTTCCATCTCTGCCATTGTTCGAACAATAATATTCGTATACCCCGCATTTCCTTAAACGTGTTATGACCTTTTTGGAATAACAGTCATCCGGAACCGCATAACTGCCCGCTGCCCTCCCATCCATACCGCATTCAACGGCAGCCGGATAACGGACATCCACCAGTAAAATGTTTTCACCATTCCATATTGCCCCATAGGAACCGCTGCTGTAGAATGAAAGTTCAAACAGAAAAACCATGTTTTCATCAAACACGCCTACCTTACGGTCCGGAAAGGAAATGAGGATTTTGCCGCTTTCCGAAACATCATAGGAAAGTAGCTCCTTTCCTTTTGATGTCCATACTTTGGAGACATGGACATCAAAATATGCAATATCTTCCTCCGTTTCCTTTTCCGTCCTCTGTCCCAATTCCATTTCATATGCCAAGACATCCGTATGAAAAATAAATATGGAAACCAAAAACAGGAAAGCATATTCCAAGCTGGATTTTCTTACTTTTTCCTTCATTTTCTCTCCTCTAATCACACATGGGAAAGTTTCGGTGTCCTTCCCCATGCCAGTATGGTACCCCGTCCGCTGTTCGCCTTCTTTTCCTTTTCCCGTCTGCCAGCCTCAAATCTGCCCCGCTCCCATGTTTTCCGGTTTCGTGTCCATGGGAAGGGCATCCAGCTTCTGCGCCATAAATTCATCCATCCACCATTGCGGGATATAATGGGTCAAAAATATCACCCCTCCGGAATTGCTCCTTATATCTATTTCCGTTTTCGCATTCCCCCTAAACTCCATTTCATAACAGGCTCTTGTCTGCGTACCGGTGAACTGATTATGCCCGGTAACCACCAACTTTGCGGTGTTTTCCTTTTCAATGCAAAAAGAATACCGGAGCACATCATAAATGTTTTTCCTGGATAAAAGCCCGATGCAGTCATCCATAGAATAATCCGTACTGTATGTGCGGATTCCGCACAAAGGTTTTCCCCTTGATGCCTGCTCCCCCTTATGTAACACCACTGCCATCCGGCATAATAAGCCAATGCTTCCCAAAAGAAGCAATAACAGCCCGTAAACAGGATAACGCTCCCAAATAAATATATTATCTGACCTATATACTATTTCTTCCCCGTTTTCCTCTGAGATTCTGCTAAGGTACGTATAACAGGAGAATCCTGTTTCGGTCCTGCTTTCTGAACGGCGGTACCTATATTCCCCGCATTTTTTTACATCCTCCATAATAATCCAAGTATAACAGTAATCCGTATCAAACGAATGGCTGCCCAGTACCGCCCCATCCATACTGCATTCAACAACTGCCGGATATCGTAAGTCCACCAGCAGGATATTTTCCCCATGCCATGCCGCCCCGTATAAACCACTGCTTCCTTGAAAGGACAGCTCAAATAAAAATTGCATATTGGAATCAAACACACCTACCTTATGGTTTGGAAAGGAAATCAGAATATTTCCGCTTTCCGAAACATCATAGGAAAGCATCCTTTCCCCTTTTGATGTCCATACTTCGGAAACATGAACGCAAAAAAAATCAATGTCCCTTTTCTCCTCATCCTGTGTCCTCTGTCCCAATTCCATTTCATATACCAAGACATCCGTATGAAAAATAAATATGGAAACCAAAAACAGGAAAGCATATTCCAAGCTGGATTTTCTTACTTTTTCCTTCATTTTCTCTCCTCTAATCACACATGGGAAAGTTTCGGTGTCCTTCCCCATGCCAGTATGGTACCCCGTCCGCTGTTCGCCTTCTTTTCCTTTTCCCGTCTGCCAGCCTCAAAGCTGTCCCGCTCCCATGTTTTCCGGTTTCGTGTCCATGGGAAGGGCATCCAGCTTCTGTGCCATAAATTCATCCATCCACCATTGCGGGACGTACGGAAGCGGTACCGGTTTGCTGCACGGAAGATTCGTTATGCTTATTTTTGTATTCCCGTTTTCCTCGAACACCATTTGGTGGCAGGCTTTTATCTGCGGACAGGTATATTTGACATGTCCCGTAACCGTAAGCTCCGCCGTGTTTTCCTTATCCTGCCGGAAGGAATACCGGAGTACATCATATATGTTTTTCCTGGATAAAAGCCCGATGCAGTCATCCACGGAATAAGCCGTACTGTATGTGCGGGTTCCGTCAAAAGGTTTCCCATCCATTGCCTTTGTACACTTACCGTCTGCCAATGCCATCAGCATCAGGAACCCGATAAACCCTGCCCCGCATAACAGGATCACGCAGATTCCAAACTGTATGCCGTCAAGCAGGTTTCCCGATTTATATAATATTTCCTTCCCGTTTTCTGCTGATGTGCGCTCAAGGATTGTGTAATAAAATCCGTTGCCGCTTTTATTGTTTGTGCAGAAGTATTCATACCCCCCATACTCACGTTTCCGTTTTACAACGATATCACGATAATAATTACTTGGTCCGGTAACCGCATAACTCCCTAAAATATTCCCTTCCCTGTCACACTCCACCACCGTGTTGGCACGGAGGTTTACCAGTAAAATGTTTTCCCCCTTCCATACCGCCCCGCTTGCTCCGCTACCGTCAAATGACAGTTCAAGCAGGAACCCCATGTTCTCATCAAATACCCCTACCTTATTGTCCGGAAAGATAATAAGGATACTGCCGTTTTGTGAAACGTCATAGGAAAGAATCTCCCTTCCCCTTGACGTCCATGTCTTGGAAGCGCTGACATTAAAATATTCGATGTCATTTTGCGTTTCTTCTTCCGTCCTCTCCCCTAATTCCAATTCACACGCATAGGCATCTGTACGGATGGTAAACAAAAAAAGCAGCGATAAAATAAAATAATATATCCTACAGTTTTTCATGAGTTTCATTTTTTATTGTCATCCTCCTCACCGGAATTACCTTTTACTTTTCCATAAAACCAATCCCATACTTCAAAAATATTCAGCAGCTCATACATTTTGGTGCTTCCCCATTCTATATGTCCTTCCCCTCCAGCCCCATATGCAACTCCCCCATTAATTGTTATCCCGTGATACCAATCACTACTCTGGTTATTAATATCACCGACTAAATTATACTCTGCCCCAACACTGGGAGCCACCGGACTTGGCATTGGAATTAATCCAGAACCGCCAATGGATAAACCATCGTCTTTTAAATTCTCTACTTCAGGAGCATTGGTCACTGAAATAAATCCCACTACCGCCGCTGAAGGTGTCCCGACTGTTACCCCGCCTGAACCAGTAAGCTGCACCGCTATATTTCCCCTAAAATCGAAAGAAACTCCCCATAATCCGTCAACCTGCCAACCACTTGGCGTAAACGATAAATTATATCCCAAGGTTACCGTACCCGTATTATCCTTCGATTTTTCCTTCAATTCCTGCATTACGTCATTCACAGTTTCCAAAGCCTGTTCCATTTCTTTTGTTTTTTCCTCAATATTCCCCCAAGTAGTAATAGGCGATGGAATCGTCGTGGTCCATGGGATTGCGGTTTTTCCGTCCCGGTCCACAAAGGTAACCGGGTTCCCATGACAGTACCCGTAACGGTTTAATGTTACCGGTACTGCACGGTTCCCCTCCGCCACATCCTCACTTGCAAACCTCCCGTCCCCCGGCCGGTATTCCCTTGCCTGTGCAAAATATGTCCCGCTGATGCCGTCATGACGATACCCCGTGTACCCGAAAGGCTGTTCCAGTCCCGGTATGTCATACCGATTGGGCTGTCCCTTCACGTTTCCCGGCATGGCTCCCGCATCCTTTCCGAACTCGTCATATCCGTAGGTAAGGCACCTGCAGCCGGGGATTCCGTTACCCGCACGGTACCCGCTGACACGCAGGGGGCTGTCCAGCTCATCCCGCAGGTACCAGTGCAGTCCGCCGAAAGCTGCCCTTCCGCCATCCGTCCGCCCTTCCGTTTCTTTCATGGCAGTTATATTCCAATCGGCAAAGAAATCCTGGCTGTG
>ERZ808054.1247-NODE-1247-length-15482-cov-4.953781_pt1 | contig 15482 bp, 18 predicted proteins | sample MGYA00380201_ERZ808054 | MGnify/ENA primary metagenome ERZ808054 (study PRJEB31490, sample SAMN06133419) | mouse gut metagenome | isolation source: Z5_2 | host: mice | place: China: Chengdu | collected 2015-05 ... | reverse complement strand
GCACGATTATTTGACATTACTGTCAGGAGACTTCTCCCTGCTGGAATATAATAAGTTTCCTTGTTATCGCAAAAAATTGCATTGACTTTATGGACTATCATTTCATGATTTCTTTTTCTTTCTTCACTTGTAAGCACAAGACTAGTTTTGATTATCCCTTCATTACTATGATACATTTCTCATCTTTTCAATTTTACTTGTATCTAAACGTTTTCTGCATAATCATATTTCATATAAAATTCAGGATTTAAATCCCAACTATAGTTCAGATTTTATAGCCTTATCAAACCAGACTTTTTCTTGCGAAACACTATTATAAGAATTTAAATCGTATACTTGTGTTAAATAGTCAATAATTTTCGTTTTTATAGTTTTAAAATAATAAACACTTTTGGCAATAGTGCTCTTTCCCGTTGCCTGTTCCCCAATTAATAAATTGAATTTCTCAACTTCCATCTCAAAATTCTTTACTGGTCCATTGTTTCTAATACATATTTTTTGCATTCTCATCACCTCATTACTGACAACCTGATTATTATAATATCGTATCAAAAAGCTTAAAAATCGCTACATCATATAATATAGCAGGCGACTGCTTTATAGTCTGTAGATATGTTGAATAGTAATGCAAATTTACAGAAGGCGGGGAGCTTCACACTCTCCGCCTTCTATCCTTCACCTTACAATACACCACTGCCGTACTCACAAACGTCACCATAATTGCTGATGCAACGATTTCCACTGGATTCACGCTTCCGTGCTGCTGCCGATAAATTCTCCCTACAAGAAACTTAATCTCTTTACCTCCCTATAATATACATATATCCGGTTGCAAAATGTCTTATCATAAAAAGGCGTACGATATTTCCGGTTTCCTGCAAGCATCTCATCAACTGGAAGCCGAAAAAGTTCTGATAACGCATATAAATTATCAACAGTTGGCATACTTTGCCCATTAAGCCAATGATATATGCTTTGTACACTAGATAAATTTAAATATTTCTGCACATCTTTTACTGTAAATTTCTGTTGATTCATAATCCGGCGAATACGCATTCCAGTAGCTTTCATGTCAATTGTCGGATACATTGTCTCCCCCTCTGCGCTCTTTTATATTTTATAGTATAACACATCCTGACTAAAAAGAGACAAAATTGATTAAAACTCTAAATGTTTCCCTTTAACATGTTTGAGCAGCCTTTTTATTACAAATTACAATTTCCGGTCTGATTGGGCATCCACCCATACATAGCCATTGATTTTCACAATCATGGCAAGCCGTTCTAAAATGGTCTCGAAACTCCTCGAATTTCGTACTGTTCCATGCTTCTTTGATTGTATACTCCTTTAAATCAACTGCCCAACGCATTTCCTGATTATCAAAACTACATGGCATCATTTTCATATCTGATGAAATATAGGCTGACCATCGGGCACCCTCACAAGTATCCAGACTATTCTCAGCTATATTGCTTCTAATATTGATCAGTGCTGGCACTGTGCACGAATCAAATCCAATCTTATAAGCAGTTTTCCCTGAAACTGCCAGGCGGAGCAGCCGCTGAAACTCCACATGATCAGCCGTAATAATATTCTCCTTTTTGCCGAGACCTACTGGTTTATGTAAAAGAAATACAATTGCATTTATACCTTCTGGAAACCCATGAGCACTCAGTCGCTCCACTGCTTCATGAACTGTGGATTTGTTCAGGACATAATGAATATTCGTCTTCACTCCTGCTTTTACCAAAAGATCAACAGCTCTTAAGGTATACTCACTACGATACCAGCTTACTGCAACTGCACCGCAATATTTTTTGCAAAGCTTTACCTGCTCTTCTGTTATTCCAAATCCTGAAGTCGTATAATTGGGTACAATTCCTACATGTGCACAGATTTCCAAAATCTCCTGAAAATGTTCATGCTGGTCCGGATCTCCGCATCCGCCAAGTGCAAACTGATACGTCTGCTTCCTACACTGAAATGCTATATTCTCAAAATCCTGAAGACTCATATTGGGTTTTCTCTGATGCAAACCATCCTGATAACATTCGATCCCCGCTTTTATGCAAAGACCACTTTGTCCATGCCTGCAATTTCCCATAATGCCAACATCCAGCAATTCTGGAAAGGATGCCATAAATGGATCGACTCCTGTTTCTTTTCCATTTTTCATTATGCTCGTTCGAATATATCTCCCTGTCTTAGGATCAAAAAGAGATATAAAATTATTTTCTTTTCGTATTTTCATTTTATACCTCAATAACTGAGATCACCATCAATCACTTCAAAGTTTTTTTCTCCGGCATTATCCAGCTTTTCCCAAAGCTCCTCAAATAACCCAGCATAATTATAATCGCAACATTCAAAATCAATGCAACCCCCATATATTGTTTTGCCCTCCTTCAATGCTTTACGAATCTCCTGCTGCTTCTCATCATCAATATAGTTTTCATCAAAAACCTCCTGTATTTTTTCTTCTGGACTATCAGGCGAAAGCAATTTTTCACCCATCATTTCATCTAATACAAATGTAATAATTATTTCCTTAAGATGCTCCGAAAGTTCTCCTTCTCTGGCAATAATAAAACTACTGCTACTTGAATTTGTTACAAAATCTGTTCTGATTTTCATTTCCCATTCCTCCTGCTATTTTTGATTTTCTTTATCTGTTCAAAATAATAGCATAGCAAGCAGACACAATCATTGAATTTGTAGTTCAAAATACAAAGCTCTCTATTATGCCTCGTCAAAATTAGAAAAAGCAGAGGGCTATACCCTCCGCCTTCTGTCCTTCACCTTACAGTACACCACCGCCGTGCTCACAAATGTCGCCACAATTGCAAAGAAGAAATGTTCAGTATCAAAAACGTACACATCTTGTTACTGGCAATCCTGTCGGTCTTTCCGCCTGCCACTTCTATCCCAGAACCGCCGGAAGCCACATACACCGGATTTCCTCTTTCTCCCTCCAGCTTCACAAGCTTCTCCATGATCTTAAGCCCCTTGTGCCAAGTTAGTAACACAAACTTTTTGAAAATTTTTTCAAACCTAAGGACTTTCCACTTTCCATAATCATTTATCGACTTACTATAGCTATAAATATGCTAATTTCTGATTTCCATTATTATCTTAATGCATTCATTACAATTTTGGCTTTTATCAACATTATATACATGACATGAAATCTTTTTCTTTGTTTCTAGCAATTTAGTTACACTGCTACTGTAATATCGCGGAATATATCCCAAAATCTTCCCTGAATAATCCAACACATGCACCGCATTTGTATCATGCATATTTTCTGAATCTTTTTTTAGAAAAACCTCATCTCCTCTTGTAATCGTTATAGCTTTTAAACAATCATTTCCATCACAATTAAGGTAATGTCTGACTCCTGCCACAAAGAAAATTCTCGTTATATCTTTTTCTCCATCCAGAATTGGATCAATAAACTCCAAATTGTCAATCGGAAGCCTTGCTCCGCTTCTTTTAAGCAATGTATACTCATCATAATCTTCTAATCCATACTTTTTTAAAATATCTTTAATATTTTTTCTTTTCTTATCCGGTAAACGACTAGAAAAAACCGAAAAAAGCTTCTCATCTTCATATTTTTTATTCAAATCTGGAAAACACAACAATGGTACAAATCCATCCTCAGTTGCTTCTTCCACCTCATTACAATATCGAAATTCATAGCAACTGTTTCTCGTCAACTGACTAACAATGTATTGTTGACCAGATTGTCCTGACTTGCAAATTAAATACAGATAGTCTTTGCCATCCTTAAGACTCATAATCTACCTCCCCATACACTTCTTTTAGTAACTGTACTTTTGAAAAAATATATTTCTTAATCAACTCAATTTTTCTCATTGAAAGTATTTCTTTATATTTATCCATTATCATGCAAACCACATACTCTGTCAGCAACTCCTCAATCTTATTTACAATGTCTATTGTCTGTTCAAAATAATTTTGGTGAATGTATTTTATCACCTCTAAATGTGTGGGCTGCTTTATTCCCCGCAGTTAATGCGGATAATCGACTTTGATTTCGTATCAACCAATGATTTCCACAACATTAAATCACTTCCCAAATACTGTTTAATTTTTGCCTCTGTAACATAAGCACAGAGAGATGAGCTATTATCATACAATGGGCTTAATCGTACATGGAACCTTCTCTGCCTTTATATAAGCCAGCCTCAAATTTAGCACATGAAAGTCCAATAATATTCGCTAAATCACATGCTATACATTCTGAAGCATGATCCGTTGTCGAAATATCTTTCTTAAATTTAAATAAGCCAGTTTGTCCTGTGTCAGGATTCATCAGCCATATTTTTTCGCTACGCCCACTCCCTTCCGGTGTACCTTCATACTCCTCCCAAAAAGAAAAATCTTTCATATACTTCTCCTAAATTACTTCATCTTCCTAAAGTCGAAATTTTAAAAATCGTAATACCGATCTGCCATAAGTATTTTCGTATTAATAATCTGTTTCAGTTCATTGTCCTCTTGAAGCAAACAGCCCTGAATAACTTTTTCACTTGCGCCTGTCATCTTTTTTATAACCGAATCGCTCAATCCTGCTTTCAGAAGTTGACTTATACCATATTTTACAGCACTTGTTACACTTGTAATCCCAATCAATGCCCCCATATAATCAGGTATTCCAGACGATGATGTTATATCATTCCATGCTTCTCCTTGAAAACCTGCAAACATTAAATTCTCTCTATTTACAATTTTTTTGTTAAAAACAAAATTTTTTATATTTTGTAATTGAATAGATAATTTCAATGGTAACCGAAGTTCAAAGCCATTAATGGTAATGCAATCATAAACTTCATTATAATCATCCCATTTTATTTTTCTCAGTTCACGATATGTAATTCCATAAAGCATCATCATCTTTATCCCTATGGCTGCCATTGCTTTTCTAAAACTTGTTGCATCTTCCCATTCCTGCGCAGTAAATTGTTCATTTGCCCATATTAATATTTTTTCTGCCTCAGTTGATGTCAACGGCTCCTGTTCAACAATTCCAGCCAGCAGCTCGCACTTATCGATATAAGCCAGCATTTGCTGCATATATGAATTTTCTCGCAATCGGTTATACGAAATTGCATCATATAAATCAGGATTGACAATATCTGTTGTTTTTCTTATATAATTAAAAAATTGTCCAATTACTGTTGCATAACGTTTTGCCTTCGTCTTGCTTTTATATCTTTTCACCACCTCAACATTATAAATCAGACTTTTTAATATAAAATCCACATCTATGCCCTGTAGCAAAATACGAAGTCGATCTCCTGATAGCGAGTTTTTCCAATCTGCTTCTAAATACTTGCTAAAATTTTCAACATCACTCTTATAATCTGGATATTCTTTAATATAATTATCAGTAAGACTTTTGTAATCCATTATATATCTCCCTATACATTTTTATTGAATTATATATTCATACTATTTATATGTCAATAGTAAGATCAATACGATAATTTTTTTGTTTTATTTAAACTTTCTTTGCTATAATTTAAAAATATCCATATTTTATTTCCAATAAAATATATTCTATTATTTTCTACATATATTTATATTTTCCTTTTTATTTAAATTTCATCGAAACTTAAAAATATTTATACAAATTCTAAATATACAAAAGGCAGAGAACTTTACGCTCTCCGCCTTCTGTCCTTCACCTTACAGCACACCACCGCCACCGCCGTGCTCACAAACGTCGCCACGATTGCCGGAGCAATGATCCCCGCCGGATTTACGCTGCCGTACTGCTGCCTGTAAGCAATCATATTGACCGGAATCAACTGCAATGAAGAAATATTCAAAATCAAAAACGTACACATCTCATTACTTGCAATCCTGCCGGTCTTTCCGCCTGCCACTTCTATCCCAGAACCGCCGGAAGCCACATACGCCGGGTTCCCTCTTTCTCTCTCCAGCTTCGCCAGCTCTTCCATAGCCTTAAGCCCTGCCGGAGTGCAAGCCCATCCCAGCCCCAAAATATTAGCAATAATATTGGTTGAAATATAATCCCTCGCCTTATGACCTTTTGGAATCCCTGGAAACATCCATGTCACAAAGGGGGAAAGCATATTGGTAAGCTTCAACAGCAACCCCGACTTTTCCGCAATTTCCATAAGTCCTACCCAAAGCGCCATCACCCCTGCCATAGTAATGCATAAGGAGACCGCTTCCCCGGCGCTGTCCAGCGCCGCTTCCGTGACCTCCTTCATATTTCCGGTTATCGCACCAAACACAATGCCAAGAACGATCATTGCTGCCCAAATATAATTTAACAAAGTTCTATCCTCTTTGCTTTTTTTATACTATATGCGCCACTTCTGCAGATTATGGCGAAAAGCAAAGGTTTACAGAAGAGCCTGATATATTTCTCTCTTACTGACTCCCCTGTCTGATGCCACCTTTTTCATGGCCTCCTTTCTTTCCATCCCCTGATCTTCATAAATTTTCATATGCTCTTCTATCGTCAGCTTTTCCCATTCCTCCTGCCTGTCCTCGATCAGTCTTTTCCGGCTGAGCCCTTCAAGGACCAGTACATACTCTCCTTTCGGTTCGTTCTCTTCATAATAACTGACTGCACCTTCTAAAGTGGTGGGAAAAACTGTTTCAAATTTTTTGGTCAATTCCCTGCATAACGTAATCCGTCTTTCCCCAAGCTCCGCCAGAAGCTCTGCCAATGTCTTTTTCAAATGATGGGGCGCTTCATACAGGATTATTGTGCGCGTTTCTCTTTTCAATTCTTCCAATATATATTTCCGCTCTTTCTTATCTGCCGGTAAAAACCCTTCAAAACAAAATCTCCTTGTGGAAAGCCCGGAAAGCGTAAGCGCTGTAATACAGGCACAGCACCCCGGAAGAGATGTTACCGGAATACCTGCTTCCATGCATTTTGCCACCAATACTTCTCCGGGATCGGAAATGGCAGGTGTTCCCGCATCCGTGATCAGCGCAATATTTTTCCCCTGCCCAAGCCAGGAAACGATCTGGTCTGCTTTTTCTACCTTATTATACTCATGATAGCTCGTCATGGGAGTCCTGATTCCTAAGTGATTCATCAGCTTAATGCTGTTCCTGGTATCTTCCGCTGCGATCAGATCTGCTTCCCGTAGCGTATCTGCAACTCTGGGGGTCATGTCATTTAAATTTCCTATCGGTGTTGCACACAAAAATAAAGTTCCTGTCATAATCAGCCTTCCTTTAAAAGTCCTTCCTCCGTGTAACGGTTAGTTGCATTCCACAAGATCCACTCCTCATAGCCTGCATCATACACAGCCTGAATCTGCTCCCTGATCTGCTCTGGTCCGTATGTAATATGACCTTTTACCCATGTTGCTGTAAAATCCTGAAGCCATGGCCTGACCTGGGCACTGACTCCTTCCTCCGGCTGCAAAGCCGCCAGCTCTTCCATGGTATAATCCGGCATTTCGTTCCCGGACACTGTATCCACCAATATCCCTGCCAGCACTTTTTTAGAGGACTGCATTGCAGTAAGTACCAGACGGTAAGGCTCTGCATCCGGCACCGGTATATCATAATTGTATGGACCGTAATGGGAAGGATAAATCATAGGACTGATATAATCCAGATATCTGGAAAGCTCTTTATAATCCTGTCCTACAATCCTCTGGTCCTTTTCACTGTCTATTACCACGCCATACACATCTGCGGAAATGGCGCCGCCTGCGGCATGGATATTTTCCGCTGCATATTGAATAAATTCTGTAATGATCTCCCGCCTGTCCTTTTCTTCTCCTTCTGTTCCAAAATCCGCCTGATCCATGTCAGAATCAGTAGAAAACCTTACATAATCAAACTGGATTTCGTCAAAGCCTTCCGCCAGTGCTTCTTTGGAAATATCTAAAAGATAATCCCACACCGGACGCTGATAAGGATTCAGCCATGCCAGACCGGATTTATCGGTAAACAGGCTCCCATCCATATTGTGGACACACCATTCCGGCTTTGCCTGTGCCAGATAAGGGTCTTTAAAAGCAACAATCCTTGCAATCAGATAAATATCCTTCTCCTTGCATTTTTCCACAAGGGCTTCTATATCCCTGATATACCTTTTCGCCGCTCCAAGCTCTTCCACCAAAGGCGTTTCCATCTCATAGGTAATCCTGCCTTCATCATTTTTGATATCAATGACCATGGCATTTAATTCCGTCTGGTCCACCAGATCGATCAAATGATCCATATTTTCTGTTCCCGCCATAGCGCCCGTTACAAAAATCCCTTTTACCTTCGGACGCTCTATAATGGGCTGCTCAGATTCCTCAGGCTCTGACAGTATGATCTCAGTCTCTTCATTCAAATCACCTTCATCACCCTGCCGGGTACTGTTCTGGCTGGAATCCCCCAATTGCCCATTATTTCCCTGGTCAATTCCTTCCTCCCCGGAAACGACAGGTTCAATGCTAACCGGTTCTGCCTTTTGTCCACATCCCCCAAGAAAAAGCATGCAGCATAAAATAACAATTACTTTTTTTCTATTCTTTAATATCCTTTGCATCGTAACGCATCTCCATCCAATGCTCTTAAATGCCTGATCAATAACCGTAAATATCATAAATCTCATCTGTATAAACGCCCGGCTGCTGATATACGATCAGCGGTTTTTCCACTGTCAGCCGCGCCTTTCCGCCCCGGCTGGCCTGAAGAAGCACCATGTTGGGTTCCTTATCCATAAAAGGATGCACCATTTTCATTCGTTTCGGTTCCAAACGATACTCTCTCAGCAAAACCAAAATATCTACCAGGCGAAAGGGTCTGTGCACCAGATAAAAAGTTCCACCGGGCTTTAACAGCTTCGCTGCCTGAGAAATCACATCCTCCAACGTACATAACAACTCATGCCTTGCAATTGCTTTTGGCGCTTCCGGATTTGTCAGCCCATGATGTTCTGTCATATAGGGCGGATTGCAAGTCACAACGTCAAAAGAAGCAGCGCCAAACAGACTGACTGCTTCTTTAATATCTCCTGTGATAATTTCTATTTTTTCTTCCAGACGATTCAGGCACACACTTCTCCTTGCCATGTCGGCACTATCCTCCTGAATCTCCAGACCTACCAAATGTGCCGCATCTGTTTTCGCCTCCATCAAGATCGGAATGATCCCTGTTCCTGTTCCCAGATCCAGAACCCGGCTGCCTTCCTTTGCACTTGCAAAGCCGGAAAGCAAAACCGCATCCATGCCAAAGCAGAACTTTTCCGGATTCTGAATAATTCTGTAATGATTTCTCTGCAGATCATCAATTCGCTCATTTTCTTTCAGCGTAACCAAAATGCCATCCTCCGGTCAAGATCCTAATTGTCATCCAGCTTGGATCTTCTTTCTTCCTTTTCCAGCTTTTCCAGTTCCTTTAATTCTTCGTTCTGCACATCTATTTTGTTATGCTTATGCCTTCTCTTGAAACGAAGCTGTTCTACCCGGTACTCGTGGATTTCTTTCTCATCCCCTACCTCTACGATTACCTTTACAAGCTGCCTGAGCACATTGACACTGTGCACTTCGCCTTTCAGTCCATCCTCTGTGGTCACATGATCTCCCACATTCGGCAGCCTGCGGTTTAACTCCTCATAGGTCTCTTCTTCATGTTTTAAACAACACATCAGCCTTCCGCAGACACCTGAAATCTTGGTAGGATTCAATGATAGATTCTGCTCCTTTGCCATTTTAATGGAAACTGGAACAAACTCCGATAAATGCCGATGGCAGCATAGCTCCCTCCCGCAAATACCGATGCCCCCTAATATTTTGGTCTCATCCCGGACACCGATCTGACGCAGCTCAATCCTGGTCTTGAATACTGATGCAAGATCCTTTACCAGTTCCCTGAAATCAATACGTCCGTCTGCAGTAAAATAGAATAACACTTTATTATTATCAAAAGTATATTCCGCATCAATCAATTTCATTTCCAGACCATGCTTCTGGATCTTTTCAAGGCAAACCTTGTAAGCATCCTTTTCCTTCTTCTTATTAGCTGCCTCCTGCTCGTCATCTCTCTGAGTCGCAATCCGCAAAACAGGTTTTAAAGGTTGTACAACTTTTTTGTCCTCAACCTCCTTAGGATCGCTTACTACGGTACCATACTCAATGCCTCTTGCTGTTTCTACAATTACATGGTCACCTCGTTTAACATTCAACTTTGCCGGGTTAAAAAAATATATCTTTCCTGCCGTGCGAAAACGCACACCAATCACTGTTGTCATGAATCTATTTACCTCACTTAATTTTCTTTGATGGTCAAAAGCAAAAGCTCCATGGCCAGATCAAAATTTACATTTGCAGCAAGACGCTGTTTTGACTTTTCAAGTGCGTCAATAATCTTTTCAATTCCCTCATAAGTACTTCTGTCTGCCACTCTCCTGATATACTGTATTTCTTCCTTGAAAATCAAGTGATTTACATCATGGGTCGCTTTGAATAAAAGCACGTCACGATACCACACAGAAAGAATGTCCAGATAATCATTTACGTCAAACTTATACTCATTGATCTTTTTAATGGCAGCCACGACCTCATGGATCTCCATTTCATTGATATACTTCAATAATGTAACTGCTTCTTCTTTTACCTTATCAAATTCTTCGCTGCCTGCAAGCATTTTGGCTTTACCCAGATTTCCTCTTGCGAAAGCAGTACATATATCCGCTTTATAATCCGGTATCTGCATCGTATCCATCAGAAATTTCTTGATCTGTGCATCCTTTGCCGGTTTCATGTTGAGCACAACACATCTGCTTAAAATAGTGGGAAGCAGGGAATCCACATTGGTTGTCAAAATTACTATGACAGCATACTCCGGCGGCTCTTCCAGAGTTTTCAGCAACGCATTCTGCGCCTGAACGGTCATCTTTTCCCCTTCATTTATAATGTAAATTTTCTTAGGACCACTGTAAGGTTTAACAGCAATATCTCCGTTGATCTGTCTTCTGATGTCATCTACACTGATGGTACCCGGCTTTTCATGGCTGAGGAAAATAATATCCGGATGGCTCCTGTTAAGTGCCTGCTTGCATGAGTGACACTCCTGACATGGTTCCGTACCTTGTCTGTTTTCACACTGCAGTGCCATAGCAAAAATCCTGACGGCAAACTCTTTTCCGGAGCTTCTCTCTCCATTGATAATATAGGCATGAGAAACTGTATTTTCTTTTACGGCATTTTGTAAGTGTTCTTTTAACTGCTCCTGCCCTACAATATCAGAAAATCTGCTCATATGATCCCCCCATCTCTTTCCGTATCCTGCACCATATATGCTGCTTATATCACGTAAGAATATCTAACAAAAGTCCCCTGATTTCCCCTATCTTAGAAAGTATGGCCAGATGGTCTTTTTCATCCTTCATCAGCTCCTTGGCCAACTCGTCCAAATTCTCATCTACAAGGCGAATAATGCCATAAACCCTGTGCCTTCCTTTCCGGTCCAGAAAATTTTCCCGGCTGAAAGAATGAGAACGGCTGATAATTTCATTCATAAACTCTTTGATCAGACCGCGGTACCTTTTCATGTCCCTGATATCACGTTTTTTAGCAAGCTTATCGCCTTGTTCGCTAATTTGTTCCATCAAAGAACCAAGTCTTGCCTGCAGTTCCTGCTCTTCAATATGGCTGACCAGTGTGAACTTAAAGGTTCCATCCGATTCACGTGCCGGGGCTGCATTTTCCGTCTGGGCTACAGGCATTGCCTGATTTACTTTAATATCCAAGCCGGCCACCTCCTATTCTTTCTTGTAAAGCTCCACATTAAGTATATCATTTTTTTTATTAAAATTAAACCTCTACAACGCGAAGCATATTGGTATTTCCCGCTACACCAAGAGGAACGCCTGCCGTAAGTACGACAGTGTCACCCTTTTTGATATAGCCTGCCTTCTCCGCCGCCTGAACCGCCACCTCAAACAAATCATCTGTCGTACTTTCCCTGGCGATCCACATCGGCATAACTCCCCATGTGAGAGCAAGCTGCCTGCACACTCTTGGGCTTACACTACATGCGATGATCGGGCAATAGGGTTTATAACGCGCTATCATTCCTGCCGTAAATCCGGAAATTGTAACCGTAACGATTGCAGCAGCTTTCAAATCAATGGCAGTGGTACAAGTTGCATGGGAAATAGCTGTAGTCACATCAAAACCATCTTCATTTTCCCTCTTTCTCATGCGCCCTTTATAATCAATATCCTGTTCTGTCCTCTCGGCAATTTTCGCCATCGTCCTGACAGCCTCTACCGGATACAATCCTGCGGCGCTCTCGCCCGAAAGCATTATTGCGGTGGTTCCATCATAAATTGCATTGGCAATATCAGTAGTTTCTGCCCTGGTAGGTCTTGGGTTTTTGATCATGGATTCAAGCATCTGTGTAGCTGTAATCACATGCTTCCCCTGTGCTTCTGCCATCTTGATCATCTGCTTTTGCACGACCGGAACCTCTTCCATGGGAATTTCCACTCCCATATCTCCCCTTGCCACCATAATGCCGTCAGAGACTGAAAGAATATCTTTCAGATTTCGTATCCCCTGCATATTCTCAATCTTGGCGATGATCTTCATATGACTATTATGCTCATCTAAAATCTTGCGGATCTCCAGCACATCCTCCTTACATCTGACAAAGGAAGCTGCTATAAAATCAAATCCCATATCGCATCCAAACAAAATATCACTTCTGTCTGTATCGCTGATATAAGGCATTGACAAGACAGCGCCGGGAACGTTGACACCTTTATGATTAGAAATAGGCCCACCGTTTATCACTGTACATATTATATCGGTTTCTTCAATCTCATCCACAACCATTTCAATCAAACCATCATCAATTAAAATCGTTGTTCCCACAGAAATATCATTTTTCAGATTTTTATAGGTAATGCTGACTCTTTCATTGTTTCCGAGAATTTCCTCTGTCGTTAGTATAAATTTCTGTCCGTCTGCTAACTCCGCTTTTCCGCCGTCTAAATCTTTTAAACGGATTTCAGGTCCCTTTGTATCAAGCAGCGTCGCCACATGCATTCCCAGTTCACTGCTTACCTTAACCACTCGTTCAAATTTCTTCTTATGATTCTCATGAGTTTCATGTGAAAAGTTAAATCTTGCCACATTCATACCCGCAAGCATTAATTCCTTTAACCGTTCCTCACTTTCACTGGCAGGTCCAAGCGTACAAATAATTTTTGTTTTCCTCATACTGGTAATGACCCTCCTTTTTCCAATTAACTAGAAATAACTACTTTTATTTTATGGTTATCCGTTCCTTGAATCGCATAACCATTCCTCTGATATTTTTCAATTATATCCACAATCTGTTCTGTTATTATCTCACCGGGCGTCAAAAGCGGAATCCCCGGAGGATAAAGACTGACAAATTCTGCCGCAATCCTTCCCTGCGACTTGCATATATCTTCTTCCTCATATGCTCCCGCAAAGCTTTCCCATAACTCCATGCTCTTAGGCGGTGCACTTTCCAGATAAGGAAGAGGCAGATCTTTTTCAGACGAAAAACAAAGTTCCCTGTCTATTTCACAAAGTGCATCAGACAGTCTTTCCATTCCTTCCGCTCTGTCCATCATAGATAAAATTGCAAGTACATAGGTGCCGGATGCCATTTCCATTTGCAAATGATATCGCTCCCTCAGTATATCATACAGCTGTCGTCCCGTCATAGAACTGCCTTTTACAGATATAACTAATTTTCCCGGTTCTGTATAAGGGCAAATACGGATATACTTACAGCTGCCCACCGCACGGAGAAACTTCTTTCTATATTCCAGAAGTAAGGAAAGCCTTTCCTCCCCTTCTTGCTGCGCGATGCCTATAGCCTCATCTATCCCTGCCATAAGCGGGTAAGAAGGGCTGCTGCTCTGATAAATCCGCAAATACCTTTTCAGCCTTTCTCTATCCACCAATGAACCATTTTTATGGAGAAGGGCTGTCTGTGTAGGTGCCGCCAATGTCTTGTGAACACTGTGAATCACCAAATCAGCCCCCTGGCAAATCGCACTGTCTGGAAAATCCTGATGTATCCCAAAATGTGCTCCATGCGCTTGGTCCACAATAAGAGGTACCCCATAACGATGGACCACATCGGCAATTCCTTTGATATCAGAGCTGATTCCATCATAAGTCGGAGAGGTGATTATCACGCCGGCAAGCTTTCCTTCTTTATTATCTTCCCCACAAATTGCATTTATCTTTCTTTTTACTTTTTCTACCGTAATTTCTCCTGCAATATCATACCCTGAATAAATTTCCGGATATACATACCGCACTTTCATATGATTTAAAAAAGCCGCATGATATACGGCTTTATGGCAGTTTCTTGCTATCAAAAGCGTGTCCCCGCCATTAGTAATAGCCGAAACAGCGCTCAAGATCCCTGATGTGCTTCCATTGATCAAAAAATATGTTTCTTCAGAATGGTAAAATGCTGCTGCACGCTTTTGCGCTTTCAAAATTACAGACTCCGGATGATGAAGATCATCAAAACCATCAATTTCAGTAATATCTATCTGATATAACCCAGACAATGGACCGCTCTGTAAATTTCGTTTATGCCCAGGCATATGAAATGGGTAACAATCACCATTGCCATACTCCTTTAGCTGTTCATATAGTTCCATGTTTAATTGCTTACCCTTACTCGTGCTTTCACTTTTCTTGCGCCCCTATGAAGATGTAATGTCTCTAACATTGAACAATATTTATCTGCCGTAGTCACGATCCATGCCTCCCTGCATCGCGGAGGCGTTACCGTAAGGGGCCACATATGCTTCTTAATAATATCACGTTCCCTTGGTGTCAATTGATACTCTTTGCTGGCATTTTTCAGCGCAATGCCCGGATGATAAAATCCATGTAAAAACTGATAATTTTCCCTATCCTTATTATGCCAGTCATATAAAAAATAATCATGTAAAAGCGCTCCCCTGACTAAATCACGCTCATTACAGGGAATGCCTAAAAACTTGCTGATAGCAATACTCTTACCAGCGACATCCATACAATGGCTATGCACCGTCATTGATCCATGCTGAATATAATTTCTGGTACTTTTAAAATTTTCTGATTTCAAAATATCAGCAGCATATTCTTTATAAAGCTTGTAAAGCTCTCTTCTTTGTTCATGTTTTTTTCTGATTTTTTCTAATTTTCTTTTTTGTTTTTCTTCCATAATGCATTCTCCTACATTTATACATTATGCCAAACCTGTTAGTATCTATTCCTTGCCAACGCTCATTGTAACATATATAATGGTTCAAGTCAAAAATGATAATCTTAAATTTATTCTTTTATTGGGGTATCACGCGATATAATCAGAAAAGTAATCAGATCGAATGAAATCATTAATGAGCCACCGGGGACTCGAACCCCGGACAACTTGATTAAAAGTCAAGTGCTCTACCACCTGAGCTAGTGGCCCAT